>Ga0208790_1001543_pt1 | contig 9994 bp, 11 predicted proteins | sample 10_taG_FD_184083 | JGI IMG/M metagenome (GOLD analysis project Ga0208790, IMG submission 184083) | Marine viral communities from the Subarctic Pacific Ocean - 10_ETSP_OMZ_AT15264 metaG (SPAdes) (version 2) | ecosystem: Environmental > Aquatic > Marine > Oceanic | place: Pacific Ocean | collected... | reverse complement strand
TGAGAAAAAAAAGCGATAAAACTATCTATGAAACTTTTAAACAAAACATACTCGACAACGAAAAATATAAAAAGAAAGTTACTTACCATCGAGAAAATTCAAGGCAAGCGTTAAGAAGATACCCTGTCAAAGGAGGAATTTTTGACTTTGCGTATATAGACGGTCTTCATTGCTCGCACGGTGTCTTAGAGGATTTAGTTTTAACTTGGCCGCTTGTTAAAAAAGGCGGTGTTATAATTTTAGATGATTTTGCTGCTGCTAACTTGGGCGTTATACCAAACTCAAAAAGAGCCTTAATAGGTATAAATTCTTTTTTACAAGCGTACGACGGCATGTATGAAATAGTAGGGGGCGCGGGAATATTGTTTCCTCTTAGGGTGGTTAAGCATTGGGGATGAAAAAATTTGTAATATTTGGGTGTGCAAGATCAGGCACGTCAAACTTGTCGGCGGCGCTGACGAGGGGTTTTAATTTAGTTCAAGAGCCAGCCATGCTAACCAGCGGGGACAATTACTTGGTGAGAGACATTATTAAAAAATATGAAAATATATATAAAGACGCTAAATATGGAGAGTTTAATTTTCCTAATGGTAGATTAGCTACAAAAAAATTTCACTCAGCGATAAAGGATGCGGGTCAATCATATCAATTCTTAGATGATATTTACGAAAGGTTTTCGGGAATAAAGCATATATATGCTAGCGCGCCAGATTGGTTAAATACGAATTTCGTTAAGTATTTTAGAGACAAAAGCATAAAAGTCATTTTTTTAAAAAGGGAAGATGTCTTTGCTACAGTGCTGTCTAGTTATTTTAAGCAGCGAGATGACCGCTGTTCTTTTGTCGATATAGATAAATTAAAAACGGCGATTAAGGTCACAATTTATCGGACGGCTTATAATGAAGAACTAATAAAAAAGTATATACCTGAAAGCGACGTATTATCTTATTATTATGAAGACCTTTACTCAAAAGAAGTAAAAATCAGAGAGGAGAATCTTGAAAAGATATGTAACTTTATAGAGGTAAAAAGGGAGCTCTTGATTAAGAGCGTAGTAGAAAAAAAATTCCTAGCTAAACTAGAAAAAGGCAGAGAAGATAAATACAAACAGATAAAAAATTACCAAGAGGTAGCTTTATTACGGCAAGATTGGCTTATGTCTCAAACTCATCGAGAGAATAAAAAATGAAAAATCTTATAGCGCTAGTTCCGGTTAGGGCTGGTTCCCAAAGGGTTCTTAATAAAAATATACGCCCCTTTGGCGACTCTTCCTTACTTGAACTTAAAATTAGTATCCTTAAAAAAATTCCTAAAATAGATGAAATTATAGTGAACTCTGACTGCGACACTATGCTTTCCATTGCTAAAGATATGGGGGTTTCCACTCACAAAAGAGAAGGTCATTATGCTAGTTCTAAAGTTAATAACAGCGAATTCTTCGAGCATATTGCTGGAAATACAGATAGCAAAAACATAATGTACTCACCCGTTACCTGTCCATTTATTAAAGTGGACACTTATTATGACGCTATTGAAAAATTTCATACAGATGATGGACACGATAGCCTAGTTACCGTATTTCCAGTAAAACATCATATGTGGCTAGACGGAGAGCCCATCAATTATGAACCAGAAAATTCTCCAAACACACAAGACCTCCCAAACATATTAGGTATCAGCTATGGAATATCCATCATTCCCAAAGACTTAATGATAAAGCGCAGAAACATTGTCGGACATAATCCATTTTTATATGAGTTGGGCGACGTGGAGTCGTTAGATATAGACACCGAATTAGAATTTAAATTTGCAGAATTTTTAAATAAAAAAAGAACGTATGAAGCCAAACATCCCGCATACGGAGACCGCTTCTTTTAATTTGAGAAAGTATATAAATATTTTCGCAGGTGACTCAGATCATGATATAAAAAATGAATGATAAATACGACATCTTTTTCTCGATGAGGAACGAGAGATCAGACATAAGAGGATTATATGAAATGATAAATTATATAAATTATTCATTTGATACATCCGAAGCGTCAATGGTAGAATTAGGTTCTTACGCGGGACAAAGTACGTGTATCTTTGGTCAATATTTTAAGAAAGTCCACGCTGTAGACCCTTGGGAAAATCATAATGAATATTCTCACAATATGAAAGATGTAGAGGAGGCTTTTGATTTTTTTGCGGGAAAACAAAGCGGTATTATTAAGCATAAAGAATATAGCGTAGACGCAGCTAAAGAGTTTGATGATGGTAGTCTAGATTTAGTTTATATAGACGCGAGACACGAAGAGGAATATGTGATTCAAGATATAGAAGCGTGGTTACCTAAGGTAAAAAAGAGTGGCTTTATAGGGGGGCACGATTTTTATCTGCATTCAGCAAAGGAGCCGTGGGTAGCTAAAGCAGTATTGCAAAAATTTAACCAACCGGATTTATTACTCTTTAAGGATGGGAGCTGGCTAACGAAGGCTAGCAAAATACCAGAAGAGAGGTTTCTTTATAAAGCGTTTAATCAATTTGAGATGGAAAGGGTTCTTGACGGAAGATTTCCTCCTATGAATTTCTACCTAGAAGGGGTAACCGAGAAGGAAAGAGAGAGAGTCAAAAATAGGGGCTACGAGACGTTCCAGCCCCTTAAGTGACATTTATTTATTGACTCTTATTTATATCTTGTGTATTATACAACTCAACCCTTAACAATGAAAAAGTTAAATAAGTTAGCAATTACTGGAGCGATTTTCGTATTTTTTACGGGATGCGCTGTTACGAACAAGCTTCCTTCTGTTACTGTTGGCGGAAAAGCTAATAAAGACGCAGTTCTTGATGCACATCTAAATAAGGATGGAATTGGAGTAACTGTACCTTTGATCGACGTTAGCGTTCCTTTCCCTGACCTTACGGTAGCTGGGAACGAGAAGAAGAAGAAGAAGTAGTAGTTCTTTAAAAAACTAAAAAGCAAGCCGCGCCCTTTGGGTGCGGTTTTTTTATTTTTATAAAAATATTTAAATTTTTAAATGCATTTTATTAATTTATGTGTATTATTTAGTACATATATGGATAAATTTGAGTTTGAAATTTATAATCAAGATAAGTCTACTGAGCTCGACAGACTTGCTTTAGAATCTAAAGCTCACGAAAATGCCATCGCCTTTTCCGCTAAGGTCACTGGAGCATTACAAGACAAGCGACAAAATCATAATCGCGATCAAAAAGAAAAGGTTTCCCTTTCTCAGCTCAAAGAGGTTTACAGAAAGAGCGCGACGCAATTTGATAAGTCTTTGCGCCCTAACCATAATCGGGGGTATTGGGCTATGGCTCGCGTAAATATGTTTATGCGTCTCTTAAACGACGGTAGCTTAAGAAGTTCTGAGGCGTTAAATTTATCATTAGGAGTTTCGAGTGAATGGATGCCCTCTAGTTTAGATTTTTTTCAAGCGGAAGCGGATGTTAAAAAATACGAATTAAATTATAATTTTGAAAATATAGATGATTTATATTTAGAAGAATATAAGCCTATTGATTTCGAATGGAAATAAAGGAAAAAAATGAAGCATAACGACTATTTAGGACCTAAGAGGTACGAATCTCAATTCGACATGACCGAAGGAATAAAGAAATACTACCCTCATTTAATTGAAAAGTCTTTAAATGCAAAGGATTGCGAGTGTGATAAATGTGGAGATGCTTCGGGTAATTGCGTCTGCAAGAAGCCTTCTAAATAACAAGAGGAATTAATTATGAAAGAACCAAAATACAAAACCATTTTTAGTAGCGCTATCAGGCCGTTAGTATCGGAAGAAAAAGATAAATATTTAGCAATGGCCTCCATGCTAGATATTGGGGACTTCATTCCTGATGTAGATACGGACAAAGATATAGATTTACTTCCTATAGCCTTCAACGCTTGCGTAGCTAACCGGGTAAATAAAAACGGAGACGTAGTCAATTCCGAGACCGCTCTCGCGATGTATAAAAATTTTATTAATAAGCCTATTAATTTAGAGCACCAAAGAGAAAGGGTGGTGGGAGTAATTTTAGCTGCAGGATTTAGCGAATTTGGTACAGATAAACCAATTAGCGAAGAAGGAGTAGAAGGGAACGAACCCTTCAATATAACTTTGGGAGGAGTAATTTGGAAAGTCGTTAACACTAAAGTAGCCGATATTATTGAGGAAGCCAGCGACCCCACGAGCGAACACTACATGAAGATTAGTGCAAGTTGGGAGCTAGGATTCGATGAATATAACCTAGTACTACTTGATGATCCCGAAAAAAACATATCTAAGGCTGAATTTATCACAGAGCTAGAAGAGATCGATAAAAGCAAAGAGTTTCTGAAGGCTCTTGGCGGCTCCGGAAAGCTCGAAAACGGCAAAAGCGTATACCGACAGGTAATTAATAAAGTCGTTCCCTTAGGTATTGGGCTTACGGAAAATCCCGCCGCAGACGTCCAAGGAGTAGCGGTTAAAAGTGATAAAGAAGAAGCGGAGGCTTCTACTGAAAAATCAGAGGCGAAAACTGTAAAAGTAAGAAAGTCCAAAAAGCAAGCTAAAGAAGATGAAGGGCCTACACTAAATAACGAGAAAAATGAAAAAAATATTTCACAATCATCAAAAGAAACTGTAAAAACTAATGAGGAATATATACCTATTATGAAAATCACAAGTATCAAAGATATTACGGATGAGAGTCTTCAGAGTATGGAGGCTTCCGTTATCGCTGATTTTGTTGAGGAAGAGCTTAAAAAGGCTTCCGAGGAATATCACGCGCAACAAACGGAGGTTGAAGATAAGCTCAATGCTGCTCATAAAGCCGAGACCGAACTCAGGTCACACCAAGATTCACTGACAAAAGAGTTAGAAGAAGTTAAATCTAACTTTGAGTCATTGAAGCAAGATGTGGCCGCGAGGGAAGCTCAAGAAAAATTCAATATTCGCATGACTTATTTTGATCAAGAGTATGATCTTACCGATGCAGATCGGGAAGTAATCGCTTCAGACATAAAAGACATGGACGATGAAGCTTTCGACTCTTTCGCGTCGAAAATGAAGGTTCTTCTCGAGGGACGCCAAAAGTACGGCGGTAACGAGGGAGATATACCTGATGCAGATCGTAAGAAGAAAGGGCATCATGGTAAAGGACCTAAGCGAAAAGAGACTGCCGACGAAGAAGGCGAAGTCGATTGGAAGAAAGACTCAAAAGCTACAGAAGACGCCGAAGAGGTGATTGAAGAAGCTTTAGATAACGCGGAAGAAGTCACTGTTGATGTTCCCGCTAACTCGGAAGCTCAAGCAGAAACTGTTTACGACAAATACAAGGCTGCTTTTGCTTTGGATCAGTTTGAAATCAAATAACTAATTAAAAGGAATAAAATATTATGGCTACATTAAGACCATTTAGAGATTACAATGAACACGACGTAATCAATTTATTCAGGTTCAGCGGAACCATTCCTGCTAACAAGGGAACCCTTGTTAAAGTGATTGGAAATGGCTGGAAAACCACGGATGAATTGGAGCGTTTAGGTGATGTAGGCGCGTCCTACAACAACGTTCAGTCTGAGCGTTATGGCGTTGCCGCTTCAGTTGGAGTGGCTGGCGCAGCAGATACCCCACTGGGGATGCTGCTTTACGACGTAAAAGAGACTGACGAAAACGGCGAAAAGCTTATCTTTCACCCCCGCAAGCAAGCGGAAATGGAAGTCGCTTTGAGCGGACAGTCCGTTCCGGTGGTAACTAAAGGAACCTTCCTTTATAGTGGCGCGACTCTTGCGTCCGAATCCCCGGTAGGAGGCACAACCTTGTATTGCGGTGCTGCTGGTGATATCACCACTGGCGTTGCTTCTAATATCAAGGTGGGTAAAGCTCTTGGTGCGCCTGACGCTGACGGCGTTGTGCTCATCAGATTAAACCTTGATGCTGTTAGCTAAACCGATCTTAACACTTTATATAAAGGATTATTTAAGATGAAATTAACATTAAAAAATACACCCGAACAAGTAGAACTTATCAGAGCGATGGGTTCTAGGAATAACGTGGTGGCCGCTGAAGCAGCGGAAGCTTTTGCAGCATTTTTAGGACCTGTTGTATTACAGGTTATCAATCAAGCTGGAACCGCTGGAGCTATCTATACTGATGCTCCCTACGACGAAGATGATAGCCCTAGCTATCCTCTTGATTTATACTATAACGAAGGAGCTAATACGGTGCAAGTATGGTCTCAGTCTATGGCTGGTGGCCTTCCTAGCTCTCATACCTCAGGCTTGAGTGAGCTGAAAATTGCTACTTACCGTTTGGACAGTGCTGTAAGCATGGGCAAACGTTACGCTCGCAAGGCTCGCTTGGATGTCGTAAGCAAAGCTGTTGAAAGAATGGCTAACGAAATTCTTGTCAAACAAGAACGTAATGCTTGGGCGATTATCCTTAAGGCTCTCGCTGAAGGAACTACATCGGCAACCTCTGGCTCTTTGCAACATGTTGTGAAGACTGAGGGTTCTAGCGTAGTTACCGAGTTTAACCTTCAAGACTTGAACGATATCATGACTCGCATGAAGCGAATCAACGAGTCGTATGCTGGAGGTACTCCCGCTAACCCATATAGTCGTGGTATTACTGACTTGTATTGTAGTCCTGAGAGAATGGCTAACATTCGCTCATTTGCTTACAATGCTTTAGGTGGTTCTACCTCTGGAGCAAGTGCTACCGATCTTCCCGCTGGTGTTCGTCAAGAAATCTTTGATAGCGCTGGTATGCAGGAGATTTACGGAGTAAACATCGTTGAGTTGCTAGAACTTGGCGTTGGCCAGAAGTACAACACTCTCTTTGATACCCTCGCTGGTTCTACTAGCTACTTGGATATCAATGGAGCTAATGGTACTGCGTTTAGCGCTTCGGACGAAATCATGGTTGGTATTGACAACAGTAAGGGCGCATTTATCCGCCCAGTTGCTCGTGGTACAGACGGAGGCTCTAGCTTCCAAGCCATGCCCGATAACCAGTTCGCCACAGATCGCGCTGATAAGCTCGGTTTTTATGGCTTCTTGGAAGAGGGGCGTGTTTGTATCGATGCTCGCGCTATTGTTGGTATCTTCTTGGACCTCTAAGTCTAAGTTAAATAACTAACTTCACATCCCCCCGGTTTCGGGGGGATTTTTTTTGCTTTTTAGACGAAAACTTGTATAATTAAGATTATGGGAAGAAAGAAAAAAACAACAGCTAATAGTAAAAAGGTAAAAGATTTGAGTCAAACGCATGGTAAAGTTGATGATTTTACCCCTACGACGCTAGATCAAATATGGGGAGATGATGGAACCAGCAAGTATGGGACTCTAAATGAGGGGGAATATTTAAATAAATTAAATGCCATGACTAAATCTGATATTTATCTTCACGCTTCTAAATTGGGGATAGTTCCAGTTGACGACAGAAGTAGACTGAAGAAAACCTTATTAAATGATTTTAAAAAACATGTAGCTAAATTTAAGATGCCCACTCAGTCCGACGACTCTCAAGAACAATTACCCAAAAATATTAGAGAAATATTAGAAGAAGGTAAATAATACTTCATAAAAAGTGTAATATGTGTTATGGCGACTAGCTATAATTTAAATATCACACAAGGTTCTGAATTTTATGTTCGTTTTCAGGCTAAAGATAGCAGCGGAGACCCCATAAATTTAAGCGGCTACTCCATGAGTGGGGTAGTTAAAAGGCGGTATTCTGATACAGGGATTATTGTTAATCTTGCTCCGTCCGGCGTTACCCCTACCGGAATGACGGGAGGGTATTTCGACGTGACTCTTCGAGCAGCTCAAACTAGCGGTTTACCAATCGTAAGGGGAGTTTATGACATCGAATATTCGCAAGATAATTTTGCTGACAAATTGGTGAAGGGCGACGTTTACATTTTTCCTGAAGCTACGACCACCGTTTCTTAAATAGTATGGCTGAAGTAGTGGTATCTGGGGCAGACGACGGCTCTGTTATACCCGTAAACGCGGGAAGCGGAGCTCAGGTAGATGTTGTCTCTACGGGTCGCGCTGATGCCGAAGTAACTCCCGCAGGAAGTGGGTCTGCTACCGCCACTTCAAGCGGAGGCCCCGTTAAAGAAGTAGATGTAGGTACACGAGGAGCTAAGGGGGATAAAGGTCAAAAAGGAGTTAAAGGAGAAAAAGGCGATAAAGGCCTAAAGGGCCTCACGGGTGATGTCGAAGAAAAAGGAAACAAGGGAGACAAAGGAAACAAGGGAGATAAAGGCCAAAAAGGTGTCAAAGGCCAAAAGGGAAACGAAGGAGATAAAGGAGACAAGGGAGATAAAGGAGGCAAGGGAGATAAAGGAGACAAGGGAGATAAAGGCCAAAAAGGTGTCAAAGGCCAAAAGGGAAACGAGGGAGATAAAGGAGACAAGGGAGATAAAGGAGACAAGGGAGATAAAGGAGACAAGGGAGATAAAGGAGACAAGGGAGATAAAGGAGATAAGGGAAATAAAGGCCAAAAAGGCTTCAAAGGCCAAAAGGGAGACAAGGGGAAAGGAGATAAGGGAGATAAAGGTCTTAAAGGCATAAAAGGCACGCAGGTTAAAGGAGCAAAAGGGGACGATGGCACAACTCCAAGAAGTGAGCCTCTTCAATTATTATATGCGGACGGTGATCCCCCAACTTCTTTTGTTGGGCTAAAAGGCTTTTATGCTGGGAGCAATGATGCTAAAGGCTCTTTCCTTGGTATCAGCGGGAGTTATATCACATGGAGTGGGAGCGCTTATCATCCTTATGGAGCAGAATTAATTGACGGTTTAAGTGGGCTTTATTACCCTACGGGCAACGGAACATTTCAAGGGATAGACTTTCGAGGTGTAGAACGAGGTTTCTCGTCAGACAATTCATTTATTGCTGGAAACATAAACCCGTCGTCAGGCATAGTCTATACGGGTGCGATACATTTTATAAAAGATTCGGATGAGAGTGATACTTATAGACTTGCGGGCACTAGCGGAGTCCAAGACTTAGGGGGCTGGGCCGCAGAGTATTATGGCGAGTCAGGTGTTGACGAATTTATGGCGCATTTACCTTGGCGCAAAATTATAACAAATGAAATTTGGACTTCGGAAATGCCTTATTCTGTTCCGGGGAGTGGTATTACGGGAGACTTAAACGTTTCAGACTTGAGAATTGACGGCTTTCTTGTTCCTTGTCCTTGGGGCAAAATAAGCCTTACAGAGCAGATTGCTGACCCCGAACTGGAGGTGCACAGTGATAGTGGGTTTTACGATATAGGAAAATCCGATACTCCTTGGGCTAATCTACACGTCGGGAATATAGAGGGCATCGCTAACCTTCGCACGAACCCGCTTTACAGCGGAGAAGAGGAATCAGTGCCTGATTATGGAACGGACCTTCATATTAACTCCCATCTTCTTCCGGGTGGCGAGGATGAGAATGGTTTATGGGACATAGGTTGCGATACCGATGATGGAACGAACGGTATTTGGCGCAGCTTGCGTGTAAGTGGGCTTTTAATAAATAATGGAACTTTATATCCTGCAGACGGCATAACTCCTGACATAGGTAGTGAAGATGATCCATTCGGAAGCATATACTTATCGTCATCCTCAATACATTTAGGTGAGAAAGGAAATTACGCCAATATTCAGCAGGGTCCCGATGGAAGTATTCAGGTAAAGGGAATGCGGATAATAGATTCTTCAGGTGGAAGCTCACTTATAAAGGTAGGTCCAGAAGGAACCATCCAAGTTAAAGGCATTCAAGTAATTGATGAGAGCGGAAACTCTGAAACAATTGAGGTAGGCCCGCAAGGACTTTCGGGAGCGAAGGGCCTTAAGGGTAACGCTGGAAGCGATGGAGATAAAGGTGACACAGGAACTAAAGGAGACGCTGGCTCTGATGGCTCTGACGGCTCTAAAGGCGACGCAGGAACTAAAGGAGACGCTGGCTCTGATGGCTCTGATGGCTCTAAAGGCGACGCAGGAA
>Ga0208790_1001540_pt1 | contig 10008 bp, 17 predicted proteins | sample 10_taG_FD_184083 | JGI IMG/M metagenome (GOLD analysis project Ga0208790, IMG submission 184083) | Marine viral communities from the Subarctic Pacific Ocean - 10_ETSP_OMZ_AT15264 metaG (SPAdes) (version 2) | ecosystem: Environmental > Aquatic > Marine > Oceanic | place: Pacific Ocean | collected... | reverse complement strand
TCCAAGACCTATAACCAAGTCATCAGCACTATCGTCTAATCCTATGTAGAAATCTTGTGCATTACCATCAAATACTAATTTAGTATCTTCAGCAGTAGCATCCCCTATAGTTAAGGTTGTTCCATTCACAGATAAAGTATCTGTTACTTGTAGATCAGTTAGAGCATCTACAACTGCTGCACCACTACCTGCTCCATCTAACATTACAACAGCTACCTTACCAGCAGCGATAGTTACATTAGCACCAGAGCCTTGCGATATAATAATATTTTGAGAACCACTTGTAGCGTTTTCTATTATTTGAACTCGCTTCATGGTATTTGGACCAATCGTAATAGTACAAGCTGAATCTAGTGTGCCTGTGTATTTAATATACATGGCACGACCTGCATCAGAACTTCCGTCTGCTACAGTTGTGGTATGAGTATCAGCATTAGTTGTTATAGCTTCAGTACCATAACCTAAAGCCTCTCCAATTAATTCTAAGTTGGTATTTGTAGTTGTACCCCATGTTCCACTACCGTCACCAGTAGCCATTTCATTGAGTCTTAAATTATTTACATATGTACTTGACATGTTTTATCTCCGTGCTTTCTTGATTGTATATTCTTTTCTTCAAAATGTTAAGCAACTTCTTGCCAATTCGGTGATTGAGAATCAGAAACAACTGACCAGTTAGTAGTTACTCCTGGAACTATTTCTCCCCAAACGGTTAATCCACCTAGTGCCGTCGTTGCTAAAACGTTGGTAGGATAAGCCGTAGCTGCTGCTGCTGTTGTTACGCTTCCAACTGATCCTGTTGCTGCTCCTAAAGTTATAGGAAGAACATTATTAGTTATTAACCCTTCAGTGCCTAGTGCAGTTGTTCCAACAACATTAGTTACTGCTACCTCAGCAGTACCTGTAGCACTTTCTTGTCCAATAGCACCTGTTCCTGCATTGCCTGTAACTCCAACTAAAGCAACACCTGTAGCAGTTGTAGTGCCTACAGCACCTGTAGCATTAACTCCTGTTTCTGCTACATTTGCGTCTCCTGTTACTGTTTCAGAACCTAAAGCAGAAGTTCCTGCCAAACCTGTTAGAGCAACAGAAACAGCTGTAGCTCCCCATGGACCTGAGCCCCAAGTACTTCGACCCCAACCAGTAGCCACTTAAATTCCTACGCTATTCTTATAATCGCGTTAGACGCGTCTGCTGTTGGAAAAGTTATAGTAAAACTTCCTGCTGTAGAGGTTTTATCCCCACCAAAATCAAAGACGGCAACTGCTGGATCTCCTGATGCAGAGTCATTAAAAATCATACATCCTCTAGCTGTAACCGTAGCTGTACCAAAAGTTAAATCAGCAAAGTCTGTAAACGCTGTTGTACCAGATGTTGTCGGATTAATTCTTGTTAAACTAGCTCCTTTTGCAGTGTAATTAGTACCAGTTGCTTCGTTTGTTGTTACATACGCAGTTGTAGAGGCACTCATAGTAGCACTACTAGTGTACAGTGCTAAATTAAAAGTGTTCCCTCCTGAAAGTAAGAAATTGTGTTTTGCTTCCATCAATTCTTTTTTGAAGCTCGTACACATTGCTTGTGATATTGCCATTATAGTCTCCTTATTATATTTGCTAGGTCTTTATGACCTTGTTGTTCTAATTGATTACATATTGTACAAATGTGGTTTTTTACCGCTTCATGCATATAATACATAATTATTTTCTTACACGCATCTTTAAATGCATGAGCTTGTGCCCTTATGGGTGCAGGAGCTTGATCACCTACAGAAACTATTTTATTAACTGTCATTTCAGCAATTTCTTCTATAGTGTGCCCTCTGTTCTGTGTTGTTTTTACACTTAAATCATTAATTTTTGTTTCTGATTCTAATGAAAACATTTTAATATTCTCCTGGTTCTACAGGATTTAATTTTAAATCATTTCTGTTAATTATACCAACAGGTTTATTTACAGGTTCCATTTTTATTTCAGATAAAGCACAAACACTCATCTCTTTACCGTCTTGATAAGCTACTTTTGGGTCTGTTAATCGATGATAACCATATAGTTTTTCTTGTATGGGAATATCCATATCTAATAAAGTTGATCTAGGAGCTACTTCTATTTGTATACCTGCGTCTATACACTTAGATAACCAAAACTCTGTGCAAGATCTTCCTGCTTCTGCAAAGTGCATATTGCTCCTATATGTAAAATCAATACCAAAAAGAGACAGTTTACCAACTTTGCTCCATAAAGCAAAAGCTATCGCATATGGAATTGTGTTATTAAAATAAGAACATCCTAAATCATGAATAATTAACTCTATAGGGTATTCGACAGCAGCAGGAACTCTATCATCTAACTCACACGTATAAATAGGAAAATTACATTTTGGTAATTTCTTTCTCATCATGGGAGTCATTGTTCCAGCATCTTCAGTGTCTAAAAACCTGCTCATTGGATCTAGAATAAATGCTCTGTCTATGTTGGGTAAAACACCTATCATTGCGTTTATAGCCCAAATTTCATCAAACTCTACACTGTGTGTTTGAGAAAGATGAAAGTCTATTTGACTTTGACCCATAGCAACTATTGCAACATTCTTACCTTCTAGTTCTTTCATTGTGCTTGTGGTTGTATTTTAATTTGATCATTCCTTGCTTCATCCCGTATGTCTTTATACTCACCTAAAACTTTTAACATGGCTAAAGCTTCTTGAAACTTTTGTTCATACAACATAATAGTATCAGGAGCTTCTTTCATAAACACCGCTCCTTCTACTAAACAACCATACAACATGGCGTTTGGAGCATTTTCAGAAAGCCAACTTTTATTATCCGCTCCAACGGTTGTTAAGGAAGCAGGACGATAATTATAATGTAGTTCAAAAGTAAACGTTGTAGAAGGGGTGGGAGCTAAAATAAAAGTATTTTCATCAAACTGTGCATAATATTTAGGAGTTCCTGTGGTTGCTGCTGCAGGAGTATAGTCTCGAATCCAGGAGACGTGTTTTAATAATAAATAATTATAGTTACTGCTACTGTCTATCACAGCTAAACTAAAAGGAGATAAAAAATCAGAAGGCATTGCTAAATAAGTATTATCAGCTGTTGCTGTTCCTGTTGAGTTTTTACGAAAAACAGGAAGTTGAACTGTTTTTAAAATCTTTTCTTCAGTGGTTTGAATAAAAGTATCTAAAGTACTAGTGAACGTTGTTTCACTATTATCTAAATAATTTCCGATTGCTGTTTTTAACTCACTATATGTAAATCCTGCCATTATATTGTACTCACTTCTAAATTACCAACAGCTCCTGTTCCAAACTCTCCTTCAAATTTACTACCAATAGGATCATCTGTAAACGTCATTGTTCGTGTTCCACTGGGACTAGTTGTACTATTTATAACTGCTGTTGATGGGTCTACTGTAGTAACAACACCTAAACCTGATTGAGGTAAAGGTACGTCTGGTCGCGGTCTCCAAAGCTGTTCTGCATCAGATCCAATACGAGGCGGATCTAATTGAGGGTGTTTAGGCTCATAGCATTCGTTACAAACTCTAAAATTTTCCCAGTTTCCTTTTGCTTCTTTATACGGATATCTAAATCCGCAAGTGTCACAAATAAAATAAGCGTATTTACCTGATGCGTAAGCCATTAGATATACTCTTGTTTAGGCACTAACCTTATATTAGAACGGTCTTCGTCGTATCTTAAAGCGTTTGCTAAATCTCTTTCATATAAATCTTGTATAACTGGGAGTTTTTGAACATTTTTCTTTATACATAAATAATAAGCTAACCCTGATACTAAACAAGGCATAAACCTTGTGGGTATATCTACGTCGTTAACAGAGGTTGAAGAATCCTCTATTGTACGCCAAACATAGTAAATGAGTTTGTCTGTTGAGTTCTCGGGCGTAGGATAAAGATGAATAATAGGAGATTTCTTACGTTCTAACCAAAACTCTGTAGAACGTGCTTTAGTCGCTTTATTAGGAACACCTACATATTCGTTTCGATCTATTCTATCTAAAGGATAATCTGTAACAATATCATTCACTGTTCTTTGAATATAGGCGTCTAAAATATCTATATCATAAGAATTGAAAGTGTATTCGTTAGTTCCTTCTGTAAGGGTAAGCTCTACTTTAGTAACTTCCCACATTTGAATACCTCTGTTTGACCAATCGGCAAACATTATATTCATAGAACGACGTGCGGTAACGGCATCATAAGACGTACGAGCTTCTAATCCTGCAAGTTCGTACGCCTCTTCGATTGCGGTCGCTACATCTAAACTAAATGCACGAGTTCCCGAGGTTGCCATTATTTATTGATAATAGGCAACAAAAAAGTCGCAATTAGCCAAAGCTACATAAGCACCGTTTTTAAAATAACAACCCATTCCTGGTATGTAGTGATCGAAAGATTCGTTCGCTGCTGAACCAAATTTGAATTGAGCTATTATTCTTGTGCTACTAGCACTCGTACCATCATAAATAATAATGGTTGCATCGGCAGCACTAGATTGAGCCTGTATAGACTGTATTCTTAGTGAACCTAGATTAGTAGCCGTTCCTGCTCCAGAAGCCCCTATGTATCCCTGTAATTGTCCTGTACTTGTTAAAGGCACAGATGCTTTTACGTCTGATCCCATATTAGTCTCCTATTAAGCGTCAGCAAATGGTGTTACTAAAGTTCCTGAACCTAAAATGATTCCTTCAACTGCGTATTTAGCACTTGCCATAGCAGTAACTTTAACAATACTGCCCGCAAGTCCACCTTTAGTAGAACCATTCATAGTGATAACATCGTTAGATGCACCAGAAATAAAAGTTTTACCTGTTGCGTCTGTTATACCAGTGTAAAGCCCACCTACAAACTTATCTGTACCATCTGTTAAGATGTCCATATCAGTTGCAGCAGTCTCTACTACGAAAAAGAAAGATGCACCTAAGTTATTTGTTTGATTAGGATCATCGTCTCTTCCTGGAGCAGTAGCAACAATAGTAGGTAAAGTAAACTTACCGTCTGCGTCGTTACACGTTATTATTTTTCCTGCGTGGGAAGCCACTGTCAGGGATGTGTCTGCAGTTAAACTAACAACGTTAGCGTTACCTGCTGATATAAATCCTGCCAATGATTGTACAGGACCCGAAAAGGTTGATTTTGCCATAATTTCCTCCGTGGAAATAAGTTCTACTGTCTCGGCTTGTCTGCTAGGTCAGTCTGTAGAACAGGTTAATAAATCCTAGTCTTTTGATTGTATATGAATGCCTACAAAAAGAAAAGGGGAACCGAAGCTCCCCTTTAATTTATTCAAGTTAATGAATTAAGCTCCTGGTGAGCCAAAAATACCTCTCCAGTCACTCCAACCAAAGCTATAACGTTCTCTAGCCTTGTATCTTACATTACCAGTTTCGAAGTCTCCTTCCATACTAGTAGATACAGGTGTTCTAACGAAATGTTTAAGTCCGTTAGGAACATCAGTTTTGATGAAGAAAGCGTCAGTATCTGTTAGATAGTGATTTACAACATAGCCTTCTGAGATCATTCCCATATTCTTAATTGCATTAATGTCATTATCTGAAGTACCAACTCTTCCTGGAGTTTCCATGAGTCTATCGGCTACAAACTGCAAAGCAGGTGGAATAATTAATTTCCTTGCTTGTGCATTAACTTTAAGATTTCTTTCATCTTTGAAGTTAGCGATGTCAATCAACGCTTGTTCAAGTGAAGTTTCATTAAGGTCAGCAGCTGTAGATAGCTCATTTTTCAAGTCAACATTCGCAACAGTTGGATGGTCTGTAGCACAAAGCTCTTTTCCATCACCGCCAACGTAAGATGAACTAAAAGCATTGTTTAAAACATTAGCTGCTTTAACTTGCTTAGTTTGTTGCATCGAACGTGCTAGTGCTCTTGTGTAACGTGAAGAAAGTGTGTCGTAGAGGTTATCTTCGATTGCTTCTTCTGTTAACGCAAACGCTAGTGCGATTGTTTCATGTGTGAAACGCGAAGTCCAGGATTCTTGAGCTGTGTCATAAATGACTGCGGCTCCTTCTCCTTTAGTCGGTGCTTCACCAAATCCACTTAACATCACTTCTTCCTCAAAAGCCCTTTCGGAGTTCTCAGTATCGAAGATGTCTTCGTGTTCGTTATTATACCTTTCATACTCTAATCCAAAGAGAGCATGGAGTCCAGGAACTAGTTCTTTGACTAGTTGTGCTCTGTTAATCGCCATTATTTATCTCCTTAATTAGACAGCAAAGGTGTTAGTTGGGAACGTGAACAATCCTCTCGCATAAGCCCCTATTGAGTTGCTTGGTTGCGAAGCGAATCCTACACATAACGCCACACCACTTGATGTTGTTGCAGTTGCCCCTTCCTTTGACCTACCAGTAGTAGAACTACCTGCAGTCGTAGAAAGAGTATATTTAGAACCGATAAAACTTACTGCTGGTGTTCCAGCTGTAAATTGAGCTTCGTAAACGATCCCAGGATCGTTATAAACGAGAGCTTCTGCATCGGCACTCCCTTGTGTCGCAGTGTCGGCAGTCCAAACTTTAGAAAAAGTTGGAGTTCCGTCAGTTGCGGTATAGTATACCCCGTAAAACACACCTATAGGAGTGCTAGTCGCACCTGCTTGATTAACGTAACCACTTGAAAGAGTAACGACATCACCACTATAAATAGCAGTATTGTACGCACTAGCGATTCTCATTTTTGCAGGACGAATAACACCACCATACATATGATACGCAGGGGTAAAACCATCTGGTTTATCTGTATTAGCCATTGTTTTCTCCTTTGTCTATATACATTGTTATTATTAATTACTTTGCATCGGTAGGCTTACTACCGAAGGCAACTTTAGAAGTCCTTTGGATGTCTCCATCTTTAATAGGCATTCTAGCGTCGCTTTCTCGCATATAGTTCTGATCAACACCTTGCATAGCTGAGTCTGCTTGATCTTTAAAATAAGCATTTCGCTCTGCTGCAGTTTCAACTGGAACCTTAGCAAGAATTAATCCTCCAACACCAATAACTCCTTTATTGCTACCACTATCAATAGTTGGGGCTTCGAAATCAGGATAATCTTCTGCTCTCACAGGTTCATATCCTTCTCTAATACGTTTAGACATATTAGATTTATCATCGATTCCTCTAGTAGCTTCACGAATCCACCTAAATTGATATCCAGGAGGAGCGTCGGGTGCGTCTAACATAGACGGGGGTGCCCAAGGGGTTCTGCGAGTTTGAGAGGCTCGTGTCTCGGCAGATCGTGAGTTACGATCAGTATTGACTTCTGTTTTATTTTCTTCTGTCATTTTATACTCCTTCAATATGCTTCGCATATTCTTCTAGTGGCACATTTAGTCTTTTAGCTATTGCTACTTGACTAGGTGTCAACTTAATTTTGCGTGATGATTTTTTACCGCTAGCACCTCTGCTAGAAGCAGCAACCTGTTGCACGGGGGCAGATTGCTCGTTAGAAAACTTGTGTGGGAAATTTTCAGCCATACGTTTATCAACTTCAGAATAGTAAGAATCAGAAGTTGGGTCAACCCCTTCTTCTACTAATTCTTTATGTATTCCAAATGCTGCAAACGTCATTGCTTGGTCATCTCCAAACCATTCATTCTTTTCAGCCCATGCTTCAGCTTTAGGATCTGGTCCTGCAGCTTGTTCTGGCTGTAAAGTTGGTTGATAAGGCTCAACAGGTACTTCCTGTGGTTTAGCTTTTTCTCTAACCTGTTGTTGAGCTTGTAACCTTCTAAGGTTTTCTGCTTCAGCGGTAGCACGAGAAAGAACCGTAGTTGCTTCAACCACTGCTTCACTATCCCCTGCTTCTTGTGCATCTTTTAAAAGTCTCTTTGCTCCATCAATTTCAGATTGTACCCTGTTATCGTACTCTTTGAAAAGGGAAGAATCGGAATTCTTTAACTTTTCTTTTAAACTAGACGCTGTTTGATTAACGCTTTGAGCATAATTTACAGCTTCATCTCGCTGTCTTTCTGCTTCTCGCATCTTATAAGTTAACTTATCGATACGCTTTTGCACTGAATCAGAAATAGTATCTAATTCATCTTTTACTTCTTCTACAGGAGCTTTTTCTTCTTCGACTACTTCATCTTTAATCGAATCGTCTACATCGGCTTCCCGTATATCAACTTCCCCTTCGGGAAGTTCTAATTCTATTTTTTCGGCTTCGTTATTTTGCATGAGTCCTCCTCAAGTTTGTTATGATAAAATTGCTTCTGGGTCATCGATACAAGCTAAGATTTCGTCATCATTTAAAAGACGCATATCGCCACCTTCTATTTGAAAACGAGCTCCAGCATATCGACCGAAGATAACCCAATCACCTTCCTTACACCAAGCTCCTTCAGGAAACTTATGTGGATCACTATACGCATCAGGTCCTGTAGCTACTACATAACCAACAACAGTTGCTAACCTTTCCTTATCAACAGTTTGTTTTGCTAAATGAATTCCACCTTTTGTTACTGAAGATTGTGTAAAAGGTAATATTAAAATTCGATACCCTGTGGGACGGGGTAACGAACTTGCATGAGAGTCTATATTTTCAGGGGTAATTGTTGGTTCTATTGCTTCTTCTGCTTTAGCCCCATTACTACCAAAATTATCTACTCTATCTGGAACAGTTGTTATTTCGACATTATTAGTCATTTGCATCCTCCATATTAGAATGTAAAGTTTGAATTTCCTGTTCAGAGAAACTCAAACCTGCTATTTCGCCAACTATCCTTTGGTATTGCTCAAAATTCTCAACACTTCCAGAAGCTAACGTTTGCGTGAGAGCTTCTTTCCTCTCACGATATTTACGAAGCAAATGCTCCGTTGCTAAGATATAGTCCATTAATTATTTAATAGAACGATACCAAAGAAGTCCTTTTGTCTGTCCATAAGCCGCTTTTACTTTAGCTTCTTCAGGTTTGTCTAAGCATTCACCTGCTTGAACAGATTGTGTTTTTGTTGTATCCTCTACGCTAGGAAAACTAGGAGACGCCTTTGTTTTCTTAGGTGATGGTGAAGGATATTTATCGTTATCGTAATAATCTCTCATTATTTTGATTCCTCGGGTTTGTTTTGAAGTTCATCAGTTTGCTCGTCAACATTTTCAACAACTGTAGTAATTACGCCATCGTAAGTTTCAGCCACCGTATTAACAACGCCACTAACATCTTTTAATGCTGCACTTGAGATAGAGCCAGCAGTTTTAACAGTTGTATCAACTGTAGTCATGGCTATATTTTTTCCGCCTTCTATAACAGAGCCTACTGTTGCGCATGACGTGGCAAATAAGCCGATTAATATTAAATACACATTTTTCATTTTATTCTCCGTTTTGTTTTCGAGTTTCTCGAACTGTTTTAACTAATTCGGTGTAGTTCTTTTCTGCATCGACTTTAGCTTTTTGTTCTAATTCCTGCAATTCTATAGCAGCTTTAGTATCTTGTACACGTAAATCAGCTTCAATTTTCTCACGTTTAATTTGTGCGTCTAATTCAGCTTTCATTGCGGCTAGTTGTGCATCTCTTTGATCGTCGCCTTCTTTTTGCATCAACTGTTCTCTTTCAAGTTGTAACTGTTGTTCGAACATCTGTCTTTGTGGATCTGGTGTTTGCATTGCTGCTGCCATCGCTTGTGCTTGACCTGTAACTTGTTGTGTTGCCGCTTGTGCCATTAACGCAATTTCATTCATCATTTCAGGCGGCATTTGTCCTGCTTGTACTTCTGGTAACTGTTGACCCATCGCTTGTTCTATTTGTAGTTTATACAACATCGCTTGATGTTCTTGTATATTTGCACCAATCGCTTGTGAAGCTACTTGGTTTTGTTGCACCATAGGGTTTTGCATAAATGCACTATGTGCTGCTATATAAGCTTCGTGGTTTTGAAACTCGTAAGCTCTAATTGGTGTTCCTGTTAAAACTGCTTGTTGTTCACTAATAGGATCACGTGCAGGTACTTCTTGTTCAGGTGGAAGTAATGCATCAA
>Ga0208790_1001531_pt1 | contig 10046 bp, 18 predicted proteins | sample 10_taG_FD_184083 | JGI IMG/M metagenome (GOLD analysis project Ga0208790, IMG submission 184083) | Marine viral communities from the Subarctic Pacific Ocean - 10_ETSP_OMZ_AT15264 metaG (SPAdes) (version 2) | ecosystem: Environmental > Aquatic > Marine > Oceanic | place: Pacific Ocean | collected... | reverse complement strand
ATGAGTACATTAACAAGCACAGACCTAGATGTAACAGACGTAAATTGTACTAACCTCAAAGATGCGAGTGGTGGTAACTCCTCTACTCCAGCAAATATTTTAGCTGGCTCTGTCAAAGCATGGGTAACTTTTGATGGAAGTGCTGGATCAATTAGTCCAGCCGCATCACATAATGTCACTGGCCTTACAGATAATGCAAGTGGCGATTATACGATCAACCTGACAACTGCTATGGGGGGTACGTCTTGGGCAGCAGTTGGAAGCTGTGATACTGCTGGAACATTGTGGGGTGGGCTGTCTATTGAGGACGTTGCCAAAACAACATCAGCAGTTCGTGTTAGATGTTGGGATGATGTTAAAAATGCTAGTGGTGTTTTCAATCCAACCCAAGTTGATGTTGTTATGATTGGAGTTCAATAATGAGTGACAAAAGAATAGTATATCAAGGCGAAGATGGTATAGCTAAAGTTGTTATCCCTGCACCTGAATATTTAGCGAGTGGTGGAACAATAGATGATTTATTAGAAAAGGTTGTTCCTGAAGATTGTTTGGACTCAGCAGATATAGTTGAAGCTGATACAATACCTAATGACAGGACGTTTCGTAATGCTTGGGTAACTTCTAAAGGAAAAAGTGCTGAGGTTGATTTAGCTAAAGCAAAAGACGTAGCAAAGGATAAAGTAAGACAAGCCAGAACTCCTAAATTCGCAGAGTTGGACGTTGCTTACCAACGTGCTGATGAGGCAGGTGATGCAGATGCTAAAGCGGCAGTAGTCGTAAAAAAACAAACAGCAAGAGATGCCACAGCAGATACCAAGATAACTAACGCTGATTCCGTTGATAACCTAAAAACAGGAATGAATGAAGTGATTACAGAAGTAGGTGATTTATAATGGCAACACAAATTCAAGGCTCAAAAATTGTAACCGAAGAAATCGAAAACGCGGCTGGGGCGAATCCATATTCCATCACATTAGAAACTGAAAGTACCACAACAGGTGGCGTTGCAGTAGATTTTACTGGTATACCTGCGGGTACTAAACGGATAACACTAATGGGTACTATATCTAGTTCATCAACATCAGATATAACTTTTCAATTAGGCACGGGTTCGACTGTATATGAAACTTCTGGCTATGAAGGAAATGTATCAAATCAAGCATCATCTTTTGAGGCTCTTAGCGATGGTTTTGATATGAAACTGAGTTGCATAGCCGCTAGAAATTATACTTTTCTTGTGAATTTGCATTTAGAAGATTCCAGTAATAATACATGGTATTGTAAAGGGACTTGTGTTTCTCCAGGAAATGCAGATGAACACGATAATGTTTTAGGTACTAAAAGTTTATCTGCCGCTCTTACCGCAGTTCGTTTAACAACATCTGGTGGTAGTGATACTTTCGATGCTATGTCATACAATATTCAATACCAATAGGAACATAATATGGCTGATATAACTGAAATTAATGTACAAACTGGGGAAAAGATAACACGTTCTTACACCCAAGCAGAGAAAGATAATATTGCTGCTGCTCAAGCAGAGGAAAAGAAGAATTTTGATTCTCTTGATTATAAAGCTAAACGTAAGGCTGAATATCCAAGTATAGAAGATCAATTAGATGATATTTATCACAATGGTATTTCTGGTTGGTCAGCAACGATTAAATCTACTAAAGATAAGTACCCAAAGGAATAAATAATGGCAACACAAATTCAAAGCGCAAAAATTGTAACCGAAGAAATTGAAAACGCGGCGGGGAAGAATCCATATTCAATTTCTCAAACTGCGACAATAGCCATAACGGGTGGTACGACTGCTGAGATCACAGGTATTCCATCTGGTGTCAAGCAAGTTACTTTGAGTATGAAAACTGTTTCAACAACTGGTACAGCTAATATCCAAGTTCAACTAGGGCATGGTTCGACTACATTTGTAACCTCAGGGTATGTTTCATCTGGCTCTGAATATACTGGCTCAGTCGCATCAACGACTGGGTTCTTAATATATGGTACTTCAGCATCACAGTCCAGGAGTGGCCCTATGATTTTTTACTTAATGGATTCCTCTACAAATACTTGGGTTGTAAATGGTGCTATTGAATATCCAGGACTTGGAATAACCTGTACTGGAATTGTATCGTTAGCTGCCCCACTCACAGCAGTCCGTTTAATCACTACTGATGCGTTTGATAGTACTCCCGCTGCTGGTTCTGCCTCAGTACAATATCAATAGGAAAATAATATGACATATGATGTAACTAGCGTTAATGCACAAACAGGCGAAATAACTGAAAGAAATCATACTCAAGCAGAAAAAGATGATATTGCTGCTGCTGAAGCAGAGGACAAGAAGAATTTTGATGCTCTTGATTATAAGGCTAAGAGGCTTACAGAATATCCCTCAATATCCGAGTGTGTCCACGCAATACTTGATGATGATTTAGAGGCACTTCAGATTAAAAGAACCGCTGTTAAGGAGAAATACCCAAAATGACTAAGGTAACTAACAAAAGTGTGTTCATTCCAGAGGGAGCTACTGCTGCTAGTGCTATTGCAGATAGTTCGCAAATCTGGACTAAAACTGTAGCGGGGGGTAGTGTCCTCATGCATACCAATGATGCTGGTGTAGATCACAACATTAATGGTATTGCTCGAAGTGCAGACTTCTCAACAGCTACTGGCACTACTGTGGCGGTAAGTGGAATCCCACTTGGAGTGGAAGGTATTGATATATGCTTTGAGGGTGTTTCAACAGATGGTTCTGGAGAAATGCTTATACAGCTCGGAACGGCTTCAGGCCTAGAAACTACCGGTTATCGTTCACGTTCTGTTGATGACCAGGGTAATGATGATGGGCGAACCACTCACATGATAATAACTTACCAAGTAGCTGCTGGGAATCAGTTAGATGGTATATGTAGTATGCGGTTGAAAGATAGCTCAAATAATACATGGGTGTGGTCTGGTAGTTGGGCAAGATCGGGAACTGTTGGAATGAATTTTTTTGCTGGTTTCAAAAGTCTTGGTGGCGCATTAACCAGATTCGACATGACAAATACCGCAGGTAACACTTGGGATGGTGGCGATTTAGTTTTATATTATTCATAGGAAATTAAAATGGCAAAAGATTATATAGAATACGACCTTATAACAGGGGCAAGAACTACAAGAGAACATACTCAAGCAGAGATAGATGCAAGGATTGCTAGTGCTGGAACAGATGAACAAAAGTGGCGAAGAATTAGACAAGACCGCACTCAATTATTAAAAGATACGGATTATGCAGCGCTACCTGATAGTCCAGAAATGACTTCAGAAATGGCAAGCTATCGTCAGGCTCTAAGAAACATAACTACTCAGAGTGATGTAGATAACATAACGTGGCCTACTAAACCCTAATGTTACAAGCCTTAATAGGACCAGTAGCTTCATTACTGGATAAATTCATACCCGACGCCGACACTAAACAAAAGTTAGCTCATGAAATTTCTACTATGGCTGAGAATCATGCCCAAGAAATTGCTCTAGCTCAGATAGCTGTCAATCGAGAAGAAGCGAAGGGAAATTGGTTCCAAAGTTCGTGGCGTCCCGCCTGTGCGTGGGTTTGTGTTTTAGGCTTTGCTATAAATTTTTTGGTTTCGCCATTGGCAGCGCCATTTGGTATCATTGTGCCGCAGGCTGACACAGCAACCATGCTTCCGGTTTTGATGGGAATGCTTGGATTGGCGACCGCCAGATCGTACGACAAGGTTAAAAAAACAACAACAAAATGAAAGAGTTAGTTGACTTAACTACTAGAGGGGTAAATAATATGTTGGACAAACTTAAAGATTGGGCTGGTTATGTTCCACCTTTTGTTTGGTACATACTGGTATTTATACTTGGTTGTATTACTGGGTCCTTATAAATAACAAAAAGAGGCATCTCTATGGCCTTTACGAAAGAACCAGATTATGCAGGGTTACTTCCTTACTGTATAACGGAAAAAGAAACGGCCTATATAAGGACTCTCTCTGAGGGGAACTCTCAAGCTGCAGCAGCTCATGAACATGATGTAGCTCGTCCTACAATAGCCGATACAATCTATCGTGTTCGACTCCGAAAAAAGAAACAACAGTCGGGACAATCTACCCTTTACAATGAGGCTGGTTCCCCTGCAGCAACATGGGTTAAAGGTCAACCTCAAAAAGGTCAAAGAAGTACTCAGGAAGTAATTGATGATACAGTTTCGTCCTTCAATGAAAAGGTTAAAATCAGGTCTGTTAGCACTAAAACCCCTAAGGTTAAAAATAAAGACCTTTTAGCGTGTATATGTATTGGTGATGCTCATCTAGGTATGCTCTCATGGGAGGAGAAAGCAAGGGAGGACTTTGATTTAAAGATAGGGTGTAAAGATTTAACCGATGCAGCTGACAGAATTATAGATGCTATACCCTCCACACACGAAATATTAATAGCTCAACTAGGTGATTTCTATCATATAGATGATTCTTTGAATCAAACTCCAGCCAATAAGAACCCTCTTGATGCGGACTCTAGATTTTCTAAAATTATTAAATCTGGCATATATGTTCTTAGGTACTTTATAGAAAAAGCCTTGACAAAACATAAAATTGTGCGTGTTAGAAACGTGGCTGGGAACCATGATCCTCATTCTCATGTAGCATTAAGCTGTGCTTTGGCTACATTTTATGATTCTAACAAACGTGTGATTATAGAAGACTCACCTAAAGCTATGTATTACTATGCATTTGGTAAAAATTTAATTGGTATAACTCATGGGCATATGCCTAAACCTGATAAATTACCTGCTATTATGGCTGTAGATTGTCCTGAATGGGCAGAAAGTGATTTTAAATACTGCTGGCATGGGCATATACATACAAAGAGGAGTTTTGAAGCTATGCAGGTTATTGTGGAATCATTTAGAACTTTATCTCCTGGTGACGCTTGGACAATAGATTCAGGATATAGGGCTGGTAGAGAGATTCAAGCAATTATACTGCATAAAGATTATGGTGAAATAGAACGTCATACAGCGGGAATTAGGAGGGTAAGAAATGAAAAGAAAGGGCTTTAAAACGTGGCCCCTGACGTATGTAGAATGGTATGACCATTCAGGAGATGCGGGGTGGGTGGAGAATTTAGATGAGTTAGATGAAGCACCTATCACATGTAAAACTGTGGGTTTTAGAGTAAAAGAGACTGAAACTTCATTACATATTATGTCTACGTTAACAGATGATGGAGGACAGGGCGGTAATAATGAAATTTTAAAAAGCTGTATAATTAAGGAAAAAGTTCTTAGGAAAAAGTTATGAGTTTATATGCTCTGATTATAGTAACTGTGTGTTATATGGTAACGTTTATTGATTTAATAGTTAAAGGAAACTATCCTTTAGGGTTTATGTTTTTGTTTTATGGATTATCTTGTATATGTTTAATGTTTTTAATGGATTTAAACAGGTAGGTGGATAATGGAAAATGACCCAATAGTGGATACACCCATTAATGGTCACTATCAAAAGTTCTTAGATTTTGAGGCTGAAGAACTTGCCGAACGTATTGGAGTGAGTTGTCCCATAACAGCTATGTATACTAGCTGGGGGGAGTTACTTCAAGATTGGCATAGTCTTGGAATTAGTGTAACTTTTGATATAGATATACCAGAAGTATGACCCACTGGATAATCGTGTTAATGGTCTACTATTCAGGTAGTGGAAGAATAGATGTTGTACCTCTTGAAAATGTTATTTTTGACGACCCTATAACATGTCATGAAGTACGTCTTTCTGATGAATTTCAATCTCATTTGAGAGAAGAATATAAAGATATTGGGGTAGCGTACGTACGCCCTTATTGTAAATTAATACAGAAGTATGAAAAACTTGCGTATAAGAATTTAAGTTTGGAGATGAAAGTTAATAATGGGACTAAAAACATTACAATTCCAACCAGGTATTAACCGCGATAAAACTAATTATTCAGATCAAGGTGGTTGGTTTGACGGGGATATGATTAGGTTTAGGCAAGGATACCCTGAAAAAATAGGCGGTTGGCAGGTAGAAAACTTTGCTGCATATGAAGGAACTGCTCGTAGTTTATATGCCTATGCTACTAGCGATGGCGCTATAAATATTGGGATTGGTACTAATAGCAAAATGTATATTGCTGCGGGTTCATATTTACATGATATAACACCTATCAGAGCTACCTTTGTATCCAGTGCTACAGATAATTGTTTTACTACCACTACGTCTGCTGCTACCACTGTAACTGTTAATATTGTTGGTCATGGTGCTCTAGCAGGAGATTTTGTTACTTTTAGTGGCGCTACTGCTGTAGGTGGTATATTAGCTGCTAATCTTAATTTAGAGTTTGAAATACAAACCATTGTAGACGCAGATAATTTTACAATAACCACAGCTACTTCAGCTACTTCAGGAGCTACAGGAGGAGGCACGGGTATTACCGCTGTTTTTCAACTTAATATTGGTTCAGCTACAACTTCAGGTGGGTTAGGTTTTGGTACGGGTACTTTTGGTAGAGGTACTTTTGGTTCTAGTATTGTGGCTCCTGTTCTTGTATTTTCTCAATTAACATTTCAAGATAACTTTAATAATGATTTAATATTTAATATTTCTGAGGGGGATATATTTCATTGGACATATGAAAATACTTATGGCAATAGGGCGGTTAAACTAAATACACTATCAGGTTCTAGAGCCGTTCCAGAACAAGTAACAAAAATATTTTTTGCTCCTAGTGGGCATTTATTAGCTTTAGGATGTACTTCTTTTAACCCTACAACAACAGCCGGTGTTAGTATATCTAGTATTACTAGAGGGGGTACAGGTAATACAACAGCTACCCTAACCACAAGTGGCGCGCATGGGTTAGCTACTCTTGATTATGTAACTGTTAGTGGCACTACACCAACACTCTTCTCCTTGACGTCACAGATTACTGTAACTGGGGCTACGACTTTTACATATACCATGCTTGCTGATCCAGGGGGTAATGCTACTACTGTAGGGAGTTACGTTAAAAATAGTTATGGAGGTTCTTTAGATCCATTATTAGTAAGATGGGCTAATGTAGACCCTACTATAGGGCCTGAACCAGAAGTGTGGGAGCCAACTGCTACTAATACAGCTGGGTTTTTACCTATCAAATCAGGTTCTGAAATAGTAACTGGAATAAACGCACGGCAGGAAACATTAATTTGGACTAATACAGCATTAACTTCACTACAGTTTTTAGGGACTGGAGAGGTTTTTGGGATACAAGAAATAAGTAATGAGATTAATATTATGGGGCCTAATGTAGTGGCCACTTCTAACAATAATGTATTTTGGATGGGTAATGATAAGTTCTATGTATATTCAGGTAGAGTGGATACGCTACCTTGCACACTAAAACAATTTGTTTTTGAGGATATTAGTAGGGATAAATCTGATACATTTTTTGCTGGTACTAATTCAGAATTTAACGAAATTATATGGTTTTATGTTTCCGGCAGCTCTAATGAAATAGACCGATATGTTATTTTTAATCAAGAAGAAAAGATATGGTACTACGGATCATTAGTTCGCACTGCGTGGATAGATTCAGGGGTTAATGAGTTTCCTTTGGCTACAGATAGTGGCAATTTATATAGTCATGAAAATGGTAATGATGATGGGCAAAGAGCGCCAGCTGTTCCAGTAGCTATTACCTCTTTTGTTCAATCTGCAGATATGGCTGTTGGGGATGGGGAAGAGTTTATATTAACTAAAAGGGTTCTTCCTGATGTTAATTTTATAGACTCCGATGTTACTGATTCCACAGGAGCTGCACTAACACCGCAAGTTGAAATGACTGTAGGGGTTAGAAATTTTCCTGGAGCGGCTTCTTCTACAACTGACGTTGCCGGTGCTTCATTAGAAAGAAATGTTACTACTGCTACCGCTACTATTGACCAATATACTGATCAAGTATTTTTAAGAGCTAGAGGAAGACAAATGAATTTTAAAATAGGATCAACAGGAGTAGGAGTTCAATGGCAATTAGGTTCTCCTCGTGTTGATTTTAAACCTGATGGTAGGAGAGGGTAGTGTCTGATGTAAATACAACAAAGGCTCCTAATTTAGTTATTCCTACAACTGACTATTCTCAATCGAATCAAAACCAATTTACTAATCAATTACGTATCTATTTTAATACAGTAGATGAATCTACAGTAAAGCAAAATACAGCTATTATGACTAATAACGTTTTATATTGGATAGGTAATTAATATGGCTTTTCAAGATATTACTGGTATTAAACTAGCTCAATCAGCTTTAACCACAAGTTTTGATGTTTATTATACAACGCCTAGCGCTACTCGTACTTACGTTAAAGATATAACTGTATCTAATACCACTGCTGGCGCTTTAAATCTTTTTGTGTGTTTAGTGCCAGATGGAGGTTCAGCTGGAAGTACAAATGCATTAATATATACTAAACAAGTAGCTGCTAATGATATTTACCAATGGACTGGTCTTCAAATCATGGAAGCGGGGGGTACACTACAAGCTAAAGGTAGTGGTACTGGATTAACTATAAACGTTTCAGGGGCAAATGCAGTTGAGTAATATGTTGTGGATAATATTGATTTTGATTTTATAAAAGCTAATGAGGGCTTTGAACTACAGGGATATGTACCTGTAGATAAAAACAATAAACCATTAGGCCATTCAGGGGTGACTATAGCTTCTGGGTTTGACTTGGGGCAGAGATGCCCTAAAGATATAAGCGGCTTTTATAAAGAGTTGAAAAATAAGCTATTTCCTTATTTAGGTTTACAGGGGGAAGAAGCTTTGGAAGTAGCTCATAATCTATGTGTTACTGAAGAAGAAGGTAATAAGATTAATAACTTTGCTAAAAGACAAGAAATTGGTAGGCTACAAGAAAGATGGTATGATACAACTGGCTCTAAATTTGAATTATTACCAAGCAATAAAGCTACAGTAATTGCTTCTGTGGCTTTTCAGTATGGGAATTTAAAGCTAAAAACACCCAAATTCTGGGCGCAAATCACTTCCGATGATTGGGAAGCTGCATACAACAATCTTTTAGATTTTGGGGATCGTTATCCTTCCAGAAGAAAAAGAGAAGCTGAGTATTTAAAAACACATGAAATTACAACCCGTTTTAAAAAACGAAAAATAGTATAAAGGAAACACAATATGAACGACCCACGCTTGCAAGCACAGGGATTAGCGCAATTAGGTAGACAGGGAGATTCCATGCTCATGCATGTTAATCCCGAAGAAGTACAAGGGCTTCAATCATTAGCTCAAGCTAACGGCACATCACTTACTACTAATCCATATACGGGTCAACCAGAAGCTTTAAACCTTGGAAGTATGTTTAAATCCGCATTACCTATAGCTGCGGGGTTTGCGTTTGGTCCTGCAGCGGGAGCTGCTATGGGAATGGGTGCTACTGCTGGGGGTATAGCCGCAGGAGCGCTAACAGGAGCTGGTATAGCTGCGTTTAGTGATGAAAATATATTACAAGGCGCTCTTTTCGGAGGTCTAGGCGGTATGGGCGGTGGCTCTATGGCTGGTGCTGCTGGTGCTGCTGGTGGTACAGCTGCTCAACAAGCAGCAGCTCAGTCTACTGTAGCTGGGCAGAATGCAGCTAATTTAGCTGCTGAAAATGCATATGCAGCTCAACTAGCTCGTAATCCTTTAACACCTCAAACTTTTGCCGGGGGTATGGGTAGAACTGGAGATATAGCAGCTCTTACTGCGCCTATGAAAGTTCCAGCAGGAACAGGTGTAATTCCAGGTTCACAATTCGATGCATATAGAACCCTTAACCCAACTAAATTTGGAGATGTTGCTACATCTACTCTTGGGGATAGAACAAAAACTTTATTTAGTGACCCAGGAGCTGTGGCTACACAATTTGGTGGAGGCAACAAAATGTTAGGGTATGGTAAAATGGCTGGGCTTGCCGGAATGCCATTAATGGCTGGGTATGAACCTCCAACTTATGGCGCAAGTGAAGGTGAG
>Ga0208790_1001521_pt1 | contig 10101 bp, 13 predicted proteins | sample 10_taG_FD_184083 | JGI IMG/M metagenome (GOLD analysis project Ga0208790, IMG submission 184083) | Marine viral communities from the Subarctic Pacific Ocean - 10_ETSP_OMZ_AT15264 metaG (SPAdes) (version 2) | ecosystem: Environmental > Aquatic > Marine > Oceanic | place: Pacific Ocean | collected... | reverse complement strand
GGATCATTATTTACAGGGAACAAACGGCAATCTCCGCGTCAAGACGGGAGCGTCAGGCAATGTCGCCGACATTCCGATCAACGAAGTAAGGTTGAGCGCGAAGGAATGGCACGACTCATTCCGCGCCGCGAACATCAAGGAGAGCGAATTGACGGATGCCTACATCCGTGCCTATCTGAACAAGAAGGGCGGCTTTACAAACGGAAAATTCACCAACAACCAGAAGATCAGCTATGCTGAAATAAAAGAGTTGATGGATCAATCACCGTCAAAATTCGTTCAGGCGTCCAAGTACAGCGACGCCGACGGGACTTTGAAGTTTGCCGATAGCGGAAGGGCGGAAGGTTATAAGAACGGAACGAGGGAGGAGCACGTCCTGTGGATGGACTCCAAGGATATTCGTGGCGACATACAGGAGCTGCCGTCAGGTGTTAGAGGATATGAAGGGCACAAGGACATGAGAAAAGTGACGGATGACGTCAATTTCAGCGCCAACAACAAGCTGGAGGGGGAACCCTACGTCATCGGATGGTCGCTCGTGGACGACAGGCCGGGAAAACTGGCCAACGGAAAATCCGTGACGGTCACGACGGCGAATGAGATCCAGTCAGACTTCCTGCAGAAGGCCGCGTCGAAAAAAGCAACTTTGAAAAAGCAACTACGTGCCGCCATGCAGTCAGGGGACAAGGAGGCCATACAAAGAACCACGATTCAATTGGAGAACATATTCAGGCAGATGCCCAAGACAAGCGCGGAGGTCAAGAGCTATGTGAATGAAATTCAGAAGGCCAATAAGATTTTTGACGATGTCGCGAGGATGGATCTGAACGTCGTGGACGACGCCGTCATGAAGCAGATGGATGATGCCGCGAAAGTGCGCGATGATGCACTCAACAACTTAGTAACCTTCATAGACGACATCGATCCGAGTGACCTTTTTCCTAACATTCCGTTCAAGGACCAGAAGGACTGGGTGTCTTCATTGATTAAAAATGATATCGCCATAGCGGCGAAGAAGAGATTCTACTTTGATGAGAACGGCGTTCTGCAAATCAACAAGAACGCGCCGTCGCACTATACGGTCAGCCCGAGCAAGGTGGTCAAGAAGAGATGGAGTGTTCCTGATCAATTTGGCATGCACGTGCCTGCGAACATGAGGACGACGCAACAGCACGGAAAAGGCGTGGCATACGATTTGGAATACGGCGGTCCGAACGTGACCGATGCGTCAGGAAGGCATTTCACGGGCAACGCGGAAGAAACATTGAAAAAGATAGCTTCATCTAAAAATGCAGAGTTTTCCATAGGAAAGGTTAAATTTAAAAATAAGATGGAGGACTCTTTCCTCATTGAACTGACACCTGAGATGTTGACACCGTACGTACAATACTTTAAACACGGGGGACTGGTGGAAGCAATACCCTACAATCCATTACGATCCGTCCTTGATGTACTAGGACCGATAGGAGCATACTAATGGCAAGAAAAATACAACAGGACTACCCCAACGTCGACAAGGCGATGTACCCCAATCCAAGGGACGCGCTTACCATTGAAGAAGAAGGACAGACAATAAGCCTGCCCGAGGAACAGCAGAACGGCGCCGGACCACAAATCATTAACGAAGAAGACGGAGGCGCGACACTGGACTTTAATCCGGAGATGCGCGCGCAGGAGGGAAACTTTGAAGGCAACATAGCCGAATGGATCGAGGACAACATCCTTGAAAGGATATCATCCGACCTTCGCAGTAATTTTGAGGATGACAAGAATTCACGCTCCGATTGGGAGAAAGCTTATACCGAAGGACTCGACCTTTTAGGATTCAAGTATGAGGAGAGGGCGAAACCATTCACGGGAGCGACAGGCGTCACCCATCCATTACTAGCGGAAGCTGTCACGCAGTTTCAGGCACAGGCGTATAAGGAATTACTGCCACCGGGCGGACCCGTTCGCGCGGAAATTCTGGGCGATCCGTCACCTGAAGTGGAACAGCAGGCGGAACGCATTAAGAATTTCATGAACTATCAAGTTACCTGCGTCATGCAGGAGTTTGATCCTGAGCTCGATCAAATGCTGTTTCACCTGCCACTAGCGGGATCAGCGTTTAAGAAAATTTATTATGACGCGCAACTGGAGAGAGCCGTATCAAAATTCATCCCGGCGGAGGATTTGGTTGTTCCGTATCTTATTTCCGATCTGGAATCATGCATGCGCATTACGCACATCGTGAAGATGAAGAAGAATGATTTACGCAAGAACCAAGTTTCAGGGTTTTACCGAGACGTGGAACTGCAACCGTCCAAGGCGGATGTTTCCGATTCCAAGGAAAAACAGGACAGCATTTACGGAGTGGACCAAGTTTCATTCAGCGAAGAGGAATATAATTTATTGGAGATGCATGTTGACTTGGACATACCGGGATTCGAGGACAAGGATGAAACGGACAATCCAACCGGCATCATGTTGCCGTACATTGTCACTCTTGACGAGGATTCAGGAAAAGTTTTATCGATCTACAGGAATTGGAGACAGGGCGATGGCACACGAAAGAAAAAACAATATTTTACACACTACAAGTTTTTGCCTGGCCTTGGCTTTTACGGCTTTGGTCTTATCCACATGCTCGGAGGTCTCTCAAGAACTGCGACAGCAGCCCTTAGACAACTTATCGATGCAGGTACGTTGTCCAATCTCCCTGCGGGCTTTAAAGCTCGAGGGTTGCGCATTAAGGACGACGATGAAGCCCTTAATCCGGGAGAATGGCGCGATGTAGACGCACCGGGTGGAAACCTGCGTGAATCATTGATGCCGCTTCCGTACAAGGAGCCAAGCGCGACACTCTTTCAATTACTGGGATTTGTCAGTGAAGCGGGAAGGCGCTTTGCAGGCGTAGCCGACATGATGATGGGTGAGAATGCGGGAAGCCAACAGCAACCTGTCGGAACAACGATGGCCATTCTGGAACGTGGCATGAAAGTCATGTCCGCCATCCATAAGAGACTGCACTACGCACAAAAAGTAGAATTCAAATTATTAGCAAAAGTTTTTTCCGAATACTTGCCTCCCGAGTATCCATACATGGTTGCCAACGGCAATCAAATGGTGAAACAAACGGACTTCGATGATCGTATCGATGTCATTCCCGTGTCTGATCCAAATATTTTCTCCATGGCGCAACGCGTCACATTGGCTCAGACACAGTTACAATTGGCACAGTCAAGTCCGGAGATGCACGATTTACATGAGGCGTACCGCCGCATGTATGCAGCATTGGGTGTTCAGAACATCGAGAAGGTACTTCCACCACCTCCTCAGCCTCAGCCGACCGATCCCGCGATCGAGAACGCTGGAACATTGAACGCTCAAAAGGCCACGGCGTTCCCTGATCAGGATCATTCCGCTCACATCAGGGCGCACCGTGCGTTCATGTCATCCGTTTTGGTGAAAAGTAATCCTCAAGTTATGTCCTTATTGCAAGGGCATATCACCGAACACGTTGGATTAATGGCGCGCGCCATGGTACAGGAGGAAATGCAACCTGAAATTGAAAAAATTACTCAACAATATGGTGGACAAATTCCACAAGACATTCAGGCACAGCTTCAAATGCAGATGGAAAGCGCCGTTGCCGTTAAAATTGCCGAGATCATTGAGCAGATGGTGGCGGAAGAACAGGAAATGTTCGACCAGATGGGTGATGATCCACTTGTTCAGTTGAAACAGCAGGAAATAGACATTCGAAAGAATGAAGCGGAGCTGAAAGCGCAACAAGGTGGTGAAAAACAGGCGCTTGAAGAGCAGAAAATGACGCAAAAAGACACTTTGGACCGTGAAAAAATGCAATCTCAGGAAGATATCGCGCAATTAAAGGCTAATGTCGCCCTTGACAAGGCGGAGGGAGACCGGAATATGGATCGTTCTGAAGCCGCACAGGAAAGATTGTTGAAAAAAGAGACACAAAGGCAGAATGTAGCCATTAAAAGAGAACAGAATGCCCAAAGAGCTAGAAGAAAAACTTAAACGACAATCTTCCAATAAAAACTGGAGCGAAGAGCGAAAAAATGCTTATGTTTACGGTACATTACGAAAAACAGGTTGGAAACCAAGCACTCAGAAGGCTTTCAGGGGTGGTTTAATCACAAAACCAAGATTAGCAAAGAGAGGATATTGATGCCTGACATACCAATAGACGATATAACGATACAGGTCATGAAAGAAGCGTATGCGACGGCAAAAAAGCATACGAAACATCAGGATGATGCTGTTTTTATAGCGGGAGCGTTCATAAATGTGGCTCGATTGCTCTACATAGAGGTAATGGGAGAAGATAATGCTATGCACTTCATGAAGAATATTGTAGAATGCGCGGCCAATGTTGAAAAACCAACATTGCACTAGGAGGTAATATGCCAAACGTTGGAGGACAAAAATTTCCCTATACACCTGCTGGAATGCAGATGGCTAAGGAACAATCAGCGCAAACGGGGCAACCTGTTATTAAAAATTATAAAAAGGGTGGACCTGTTATAACTATTCCCGATGAAAAGGAAGTTTATGTTGTAAAACAAGGTCATAAAGGCCATCCAAAGAGAAATTTCACATTTGCGTAAAGCAAAAATTTAATCTCATTTGACAAGGAGGAAATATGAATCTCATTAAAGATTTATGGGCTCATCTGAAGGAATGGAGCGACTGGGGCATGAAGGACTGGATAAAAGCAGGAATCGTGTGCGTAGTAGTTCTGTTCATCTTATATAAGATGACAGGCGGAGGAGCTTAGTCCGATGTTACAGTTATTATTAAAACCCTTGCTCGGCGTTGCCGGGCAAGCGGTTTCCGGCTTCATCGAAACAAAGAAAGCGAAGGCTGAAAACAAGTTAACAGAAATAAAAGCTAATACTAAATTGAAGCAGCAACAGATCGCTGGAGAAGTATCGTGGGAGGCCTCAGCCGTTGACCAGATGAAAGGCAGCTGGAAAGACGAATTTGTTTTGCTTGCCCTGATGATTCCCGCAATTTTAGTCTTCATTCCTGGAATGACGGAACACGTGGAACGAGGCTTTGAGGCACTCCATAAACTGCCGGAATATTATAAACATCTCTTATATTTAAGCTGTAGCGTCAGCATGGGCGTGAGAATGGCTCCGGGTGTTAAAGGATTATTTAAGAAAAAGTGATAACACCGGAAAGATTAACCGCATGGAGAATATTTCCACGTCTATTAATTACTTTATACGGAGTAGCTTTTTGGAGAACAACGGAATGGTTCATGCAACTACCTGAGCCAACGAACGCACAATCTGCATTTGTTTCGGTCATTGTGGGAGCGGGAGCCGCGTGGTTTGGCCTCTATGTAGGAGGTACCAGACAAGCGAAAGCAAAATCTGAAGAGAAGGAATAGATGGATGTTGTAGAATTCATTGAAGAGTTAAATAAGATAATACGAACAAAAAGACAGGATATTTCTGACATTCTCTTGACAGGGGGTGTTGAAGATTATACTAATTATCAGAATCTTGTGGGACAATTAAAATCCCTTGATCACATAGAACAAGAAGTCAAAGACCTCTTGCAAAAAAGGAAAATGCATGAAAGTGACTAAAGAAACTGAAATACCTAATCAGGTATTAAATTTTGATAAAATTAAATCACAAGAAACAAAAGTAATTGATCCTAATAATTTACCAGCAAATTTAGTAGATCGTCTTCCTCAACCGACAGGATGGCGTATCTTAGTTTTACCATATCAAGGAACGGGAAAAACTAAAGGTGGCGTCTTATTGGCTGATGAAACGGTAGAAATGCATCAAGTAGCAACCGTATGCGGATATGTCCTGCGTATGGGACCCGATGCATATAAGGATAAAGACAAGTTTTCAGAAGGACCATGGTGTAAGGAAAAAGATTGGGTTATATTTGGAAGATATGCCGGATCTCGTCTCAAAATAGAGGGGGGAGAAATTCGCCTTCTCAACGATGATGAAATTTTAGCGACAATCAGTAATCCTGAAGATATACTGCATTTATTTTAACATGGAGGAACCATGCCTGAAGAGCAAACAAAAGATATACAGCAATCGGAACCTGTCGTTGATATTCCAACAGAAGGTGATCCTGTTGATGTTGAACTGAAGGACGATTCAAGTCCTAAAGAACAGCCGGCAGAACAAAAACCTGAAGTTGAAGTCAAGGTAGATTCTGACAAGGAAGAACTCGACGAATACAGTGAAAACGTTAAGACCAGAATTAACAAGCTTACTGGCAAGCTTCGTGAAACAGAACGTCGGGAAAACGCCTCTTTTGACTACGCAAAGCGCGTAGCGGAGGAAAATAAAAGATTAAAGGGACGCTTGAACACTCTCGATAGCAGCTACATTGACGAGTATAAAGCTAGAACGGAAGCGCAAACAGTAGGAGCCAAGGCTGAATTGCAGAAAGCCATTGAAGCTGGCGATGTTGATGCCCAAGTCAATGCCCAGGAGTCATTATCGAAATTAGCTGTTGACAACCAGCGAGTTTTAGCTACAACTCAAGCTAAGGAACAAAAAATTAAAGGAGAGCAGGAGCAGGTTCAACAACCTACTTTTACTCCCCCTAAAAAACCTGATCCGAAGGCGGAAGCCTGGGCAGAGAAGAATTCTTGGTTCGGCACTGATGAGGCGATGACCTACGCCAGTTTTGGCCTTCATCGTAAATTAGTGGAAAAAGAAGGATTTGACGCCAACTCAGATGAATACTATACTGAGATTGATAAAAGGATCAGACAAGAGTTTCCCCATAAATTTGATGGGGGTAACGGAGCTACTAAACCCGTCCAATCTGTAGCATCCGCCGGTCGGTCGACGACCACGAAAACATCCGGACGCAAAACAGTTAGACTATCTCCAAGCCAAGTCCACATCGCCAAGAGACTCGGAGTACCCTTGGAGGAATATGCTAAATACGTGAAGGAGTAAGCATGGAAAATAAAAAATCTAAAAAAACCTCACGCTCTGAGAACTCTCGTGAAAAACAAAAGAGAACTCAACCTTGGCGCCCGCCATCAAGCTTAGACGCACCTGAAGCTCCCGAAGGGTTTCAACATCGATGGATTAGATCGGAAACACTAGGTGTCGACGACAAAAAGAACATGGCTGGAAGACTTCGTGAAGGATTCGAGCTTGTTCGTGCCGACGAATACCCGGAATTTCCATCTCCAACGATTGAAAACGGGAAACATGCAGGTGTCATAGGAGTTGGTGGATTGCTGCTTGCTCGTATACCGAATGAGATTGTTAAAGAGCGGGAAGATTACTTTAAAAGCCAGACTAAGGCTCAAGAAGATTCCGTCGATAATAACTTGTTCAAGGAGCAGCATCGAAGTATGCCGATTTCTGTCGATAGACAAAGTCGTGTTACTTTTGGTGGTGGTAGAGGTTCCGATAAATAAGTTATCTTAGCTCCTATCACTTAAACAACTAACTGGTTTTAGGAGGACTTAACCATGGCAAATAAAGACGCGCCATTTGGTTTTCGCCCAACAAAAATGCTAGGTGGGGCTCCCTTTAATGGTGGCCAAACCGAATATGGTATCGCTAGTACATATAATACAAATATATTCTCTGGTGATGCTGTCGAGTTGCATACTGATGGTACTGTTACCATCGCTGCGGCTGGACAGACAAACATATTAGGCGTTTTCAACGGATGTTTCTACACAGATTCAACGGGCAAAGCTAATTGGTCAAAATACTGGCCTGCATCGACTACTTCGACTGATGCGGTCGCTTTTGTCGTAGATGATCCTAATGTTTTGTTTGAAGCACAAGAAGATAGTACCGATATTGGCGCCTCATGGCCTGCTAATAGAGGATCAAATGCTAACTTCGTTTCAACGCACGCTGGCAGTACCAAGACAGGTCGTTCCAAACAGGAACTAGATTCTGACACTATTACTGCGTCTACGGCGAACTTTAGAATTGTCGAATTGTCCAAAGACCCTGATAACAGTGACACAGCAAGTGCTAATGGTAATTTCCTCGTTAGAGTTAACGAAGGACTTTATTACGATAACGCTGCTGGAATATAGGAGGCTAAATAATGGCTATATCACGTTCGCAACTCGTTAAAGAGCTCGAACCTGGATTGAATGCATTGTTCGGTCTCGAATATGCACGGTATGATCAGGAATGGAAGGGAATCTTCGATTCAGAAAGTTCTGATAGAGCTTTCGAAGAAGAAGTTGAACTTTCAGGCTTTGGAAACGCACCAGTGAAAGCTGAGGGAGCGGGCATCCAATACGATGACGCAACTGAAGCCCACACTAGTCGCTACGCTCACGAAACAATCGCTTTAGCTTTTGCGATTACTGAGGAAGCTGTAGAGGATAACCTTTACGACAGACTCAGCTCTCGCTACACTAAAGCATTGGCACGTTCAATGGCTAACGCTAAGGAAATTAAGGGTGCAAATGTTCTTAACAGAGCATTCAACTCTTCTTATACTGGCGGTGACGGTCTCGAATTATGTTCTACTGCTCACTTAACTGTAAGTGGTGGTAACTATAAAAACGAACTGTCAACAGCAGCCGACTTGAACGAAACATCATTAGAACAAGCATTGATCGACATTGCTGGTCTAATTGACAATCGTGGGTTAAAAATAGCGGTGAAAGCGTCAAAAATGATTATCCCAGTCAATCTTCAATTTGTTGCAGAAAGACTTATGAAAACTGAGCAAAGAGTAGGCACAGCAGATAATGACATTAACGCGATAAGATCTTCAGGAATGGTTTCCGGAGGTTACGAAGTTAATCATTATCTAACTGATACCGATGCTTGGTTTCTTAAAACTGATGCACCGAATGGTCTAAAGCATTTTAATCGTACACCGATTAAAACTGCGATGGAAGGTGACTTTGATACTGGTAACGTTAGATACAAAGCAAGGGAAAGATACAGCTTCGGCTGGTCTGATCCTCGCGGTATCTTTGGTTCACCAGGAGCTTAATTCATATTCATGGGGCGTCTTGTACGCCCCATGATACAACTAGGAATAACCAATTGTGCCGACTGTCCTAGCAGACGATCGTAGAAGCGACGGTATGATTTAACTACGAGGAATTTAAAATGGCTAAAACAAGCTTTACTGGTCCCGTTAGATCAAAAGAGGGTTTTAAAATCTACAACATAACTGATTCTACAGGTGTGGATGCAGATAGAACCGTTCATGATTCAGGGATCAAAGACACAAGAAGATACTACTTAGAGGAGTATTTTAACCATCTACCAGGTGTTAATGGAGACTTGGCTTCAACTACTGAAGCTACGAACACACCTGTAAACAGGTCCTTTGAAATATTGGGAACTAATCATACATCAGCTCTGGCTACTTATAGTGCTACCGTTGCAGGTATGACCATAACAACAGCGACCACAGATCAAGACCGAATGATTGTAGCACCACACTTGGACACCAAGCAAGGAGCTTGGTCTGGGACAAAGTGGGGTACTGAAAATCAAGTTCACTGGGAAGCAGGAATTAGAACAAGTGCTGCAATTGACAACCAAAAAATCTGGGCGGGATTGAAACTGACGAATGATCAGCTTCCACAAACGGATGCGAATCAGGCCTATTTCTATTTTGCGACTGATGAAACTAATGGACAGGTGTTGTCAACTTACACACCGTTATATTTCATTTATTCCATCGCGGGCGCTGATTACCTGACTAATACAGGTATCACAGTGGCGGCAAGCACAAACTATCATTTGAAAATTGTGTTTGATAGCGACAGAAAAATGTCTATCTTTGTAAATGGAAGACCATATGGTTTAGCTACTACTGCTACAACCACATTTGATGGAACAACTTCAGTTACTGGCACAACCCAGGCGACTATTGATAATAATATTCAAAAGTCAACGGCTATGACCAACGACATTGATTTGATTCCTTACATTGGAATTGAAGCAGGCGATGGTGCGGCGGCGGCTTTGGATGTTCAATACGAAGCAATAAGTAGATTGATCTTCGAATAAAATAAACTTTAATGGAGCGGGGACGAAAGTCCCCTCTCTCCAATAGGAGGAAAAATGGCAGATGCCGTAACAAGTCAAA
>Ga0208790_1001519_pt1 | contig 10103 bp, 14 predicted proteins | sample 10_taG_FD_184083 | JGI IMG/M metagenome (GOLD analysis project Ga0208790, IMG submission 184083) | Marine viral communities from the Subarctic Pacific Ocean - 10_ETSP_OMZ_AT15264 metaG (SPAdes) (version 2) | ecosystem: Environmental > Aquatic > Marine > Oceanic | place: Pacific Ocean | collected... | reverse complement strand
ATTTCTTAGTAACATAGTTATAAATAATAATTCTATCACATATACCTGTTGTATTAGTTGTATTGTTAACGCTAGGATATAACCACATAGCTAATTGATTAAATGGATCTACTGCTGCACAAATTCTATCTGTAAATCCTTTATTAAGATTAAGATCAAAAAATCTATTAATTTTTTCTGCACCAATAGGTATAATGGAATCACCTGAAAGTTGATAAAATCCATCATCAGCATAAAAGAATATTTGTCTATTATCCTGACATACTGTTCTTCCATAAACAGCACCTCTATTTGGAGATATAACTGAAAGACGAAATACAACTGCTCCACCAACATAGTCCATACGAATTATTTGATTCTGTCTGAACACATACCCAACCTCTCCAGAGGTTACAGCAGTAATTTGTCCACCAGATCCTGGAAGATCTTGGTAATCTGATTGTTTTCCTGACCAAGTAGCAATATCATTAATACCTGACCATTGAATTCTGTTTGTTGCTCCACTAATATTTCCTGTTACTAAAAAATCTCTAACAACTCCTGACACTTTAAATGTAGGTGTTGTACCTGCAGTAACAATTGTACTAAGATTTGCAAAGGCAGTTGATGTTCCCATTAAATAATATTGAGGAGCATCTACACCATTACTAAAAATTACATATTCTCCAAATTGTGTGAATGTTCCAAAATCATCTGAGTCTCCTGTCAATGGAGTACCACCAGTAAAATCTGTAACAGCAAGTCTAGTAGTATCTGAAGAAGTAACTGTAAGATTATCACTACCTACTGTTGCTCTTGTAACAGTAACTACATTTGCTGCTGGATTAGCTGCTGAGAAATCAGCATGAGCATTAATACAAGTAAAAATATTATCTGCTGTTGTATCATTACTTTCATTATGAAAAAATTTATTTGTAGTAGGTGTTCCTGTACCAGCACCTTGACAAGTAAAGGTAACTGTTGTTCCATCATTTTTTGTTAGAATAAGAGTTGAATCAGTTGCTATGTTTGCATAGTCGGTAACTGTAATAGTACATGTTGCATAAGAGCTTGATAATAATGTTCCGCCTGCACCTATATCTGAAAAAGTTCCTCCAGTTAATTTATATATAGTATCTTCTGTAGATACAAAATTATAAACTGTATTTGAATTATCTCTGAATGAACCTGCTCCTCTAGAATCTGTTGCAATAGCATTTGTACTATAGTCAACTAAAGAGGGAAATCTTTTATAACTATTCTGTGCATAGTAGACATTAGTTGCTACGTTAGCACCTTTCTTTAAGTGATCAGGTTGATCAGGTAACCATTCTCCAAAAGGTAATTGCATTATCTGTTCCTATAAAATGATAAATCGGTTTGAACATCTGTTCTTTGAACTACAGGTGCTCCACCATATGAATCTTGTTTGTCGTTATTCTCACATCTTTCCATAGCTGTAGAATACATCATTAACCAATTCTGTGCTTGTTGTTGATCTATTCCACCTAAAAAGTTAGTTGCATGATAAAGGGATCCATACAGATATACTGCAGGATGATTTGCGAGCATCCAGTTGGATGTATTAGATGCGCTAAGAGCTGATATAGCTTTATAGTATGATAGATAACCAGTATAGCTAGTATCAGGGGAAGGACCAAATCTGAAAGTTTCTGTTTCATCATCACTCTCTATTGTGTAAGACCTAGGTCTACCAGTTCTAGATCCTCCTCTAATTTCAAACATATTATGTGGTGTAATGTACTCCAAAGGATATTTATTAGATGATAGTAAAATATAAAATGATCTAACAGATATAAATCCTGTAGGTACTGTTTCTGTTTCTGAATCAATAGTTATGGAATCTATTTGTTCCATAGCTCTGATTCTTAATTTTGCATTGAAATCTGCTTCTGTAAGTTTAATAAAATCATCAGCAATCTCATCAGTTAAATCACTTCTGTTTAACCAATTAGCTATTCCTGTTTTTAATTCTGCGTATGTTGATAATGCCATTACAATGATCCTTCTGATGTTCTAAAATATCTAAACTCATTACTATTAAGTTTAGTTCTCATAATTTTTTTTTGTGTTTCTTTTGGTAATCCCCACCAATTATTAGATCCATTATATTCTTTTGACCATATCTGTAGAATAATAGGCGGTATACTAGCAACCCTTCTCATGTCTTTAGATTTTGTATAACCATCATTATGTGTATACAATTTCTTATTTCTTTCCATTAAAGGATTAAGATTTTGCTGATTATTTACAGTTAGCTTACCATCAGACTCTTGTATATAATTAGTCTTGGTAGCATCAGCATTCCATTCGGTTGCTCTTACCTTTGCCATTATTCAGTCAGTTCAGATATGTATAAACTAGCTGTACTAGATCCTAGTATAGCAGCAACTTTTTGACCTTCTGAAACTTTCCAATATTCAATCTCATTAGCAGGTAAATAAGTTTTACTTGTAGTAGCAGTTGGTGATGTACCAAATGTTATATAACAAGCAGCCGTAGATACTATTCTAATATATTCTATACTAGATCCAAAAGCAGATGATGCTGCTGAAGATGTAGATAAACTTACAACTTGCAAAGTAGCTTCTCTCATTGGGTTCATATTTTGTTCTCCTTATGTTTAGGATATGTTCCCAGAACGTTCCAGGAACACTATTCCTATTTAATTATCTTCTTATAACAAATGTTACTATACATTCGCAAGCAGTTGAAGATCCACCATCACTTATCATTTCGATAGTTCCATCTTCTGCTACATCATTTGCTGCAGTAGGTTCTGATGTGTCTACATCACCAGCAGCAGATCCAGATTGTGTTACTGTAATTGCAGAGCTAGTCATAGCTGTTCCACCAATTTCCCATGTAAGAGCTGCGTCAGCAGATGTAATTGCATTTGCAATAGATGTTATAATTTTAATTACTTTACCTCCATCAGGCACAGGTACAAAAGTTGATCCTGATGCACTAATGTTAGTGATTTTAGATGTTAAAAAATAGTCGTTTAATGTTCTCATTATATTCCTTTAATTGTTCCGATCCTAACCTATCTCAGATCTTCAATTGTTTGAAATGCTGCTAGGCGAGCAGATTTAAGGTTACTCGCCTAAACAGTTATATATTATTATGAAGTAGTAATGTCAGCAACATGACCTGATGCTGCTTCATTTCTAGATTCAAGAGTTGCTTCTACTAAAAGCTGTCTTTTTTCAGAGTCGCCTGTTTTTGACAATTCATGCATTGTGAAGTCTCTTAAGAAAGCTACTCCCCAGTAATCCATGTCTAATACCCACGCATCTCTATCATTAGAGAATCTGTTAGGTACTACTTGTAATTGACCAAAATCAGAAGCGTAAACATCTACAGCTGTGTATAGTGTAGCGTCTGCACCTGCGTCAAATCTAGTACTGTTGCCTGTGAATCCTGACAATTTTTGCTTATTGAAAGGTCCAACCATAATCATAGTTGGATTTCCACCTGCATCCCATACAGATTTAATTACAGATTTTAACTGTGCTTCAGTAAAGACTCTTTGAGTGCCATTTGTTCTAGCAGTATTACCTAAACCACCAGATGCACCGCCTGAACCGAAAACATCGTTAGTTGCTACCCAAGAGCCAAGTCCGCCTAATACTCTTGCTGCTGATGCTGAACCTGTTACTTCAGCATTATTAGAAGTAAGAGAACTTTCCATGTCTCTTTTAAGCTCTTTTGCTTTTTTAGCGATTTGGTAAGCGATCTCAGATGCTCTACCAGCTTTGTCAACTGCTTCCTGCGTACCTGTGATTACAACTGTTTTGTCTAAAATTTGACAAGAGTTAGATAATCTAGTTGTTGCAGTAACAGCGTCTAAAGTTGCTTCGTCTCCTTCAATAACAGCATTGTTAGTAACTGCTGCTGCTAAAGAGTCTGTTTGCCATTCGTGAAGAACTGCAGTAGATTTTGTTTTCCCTGCTGAACTTAGAAATGGCGTGTCTGTAGGTGAGATGTTATAAATAACATCAGAAAGATCTTCTCTTTCACCTATTGAATCATACGTATCAAACGTATTTGTTGGTTGTGCCATTGTTTATTTCCTTTGTTGAGATTTAAGATTAATCATGTCAAGTATTGCAGACTGAGCATCTTGTATATGTCCAGACTTACGCAACTTGCCAATCTTTTGTCTTATGGCTTCTCTACCAGAACTTGCTGATGATTTAGCAATACCTGCTGATACAACTTTTGGAGCATTAGCTACTTTCTTTTGAACGATAGGTTGTTTATCCTTCAAGTTTTGGTATCTCATAGCATCCTTTGCAACCATAAGAAATCTATGGTCTGCAAGATTCCCAATTTCAGAATCATTAAAACCATAATTTTGTAAAGATTTACGCATATTATATTTAAATTGATCTGCTTTATTAGGATCTGTATACTCTGGTATTTTTTGTGCTGCTAACTCTCTTTGTGTTGATAGGAATTCGTCATATTGTCTTTGTTGAGAATCTCTAGCTTTGGACTTTATATCATCTAGCTGCCTATTTTTTTCTCTTAACTGGTAATCCAGTCGTGCTGCAGCCGTGGGATCTTCTTCCCAAAGTTTTTTAAGATCTTGACTTCCTTCTTCTTGTCTGACAGTAGCGTCAGCAGTTGCTATTAGCTCATTCAGCTCTGATAGGCGAGTGTCATAAGTTTGACGCAAACCTTCCCTTTGATGATCAAGCTCTCGCTTTTCAACACCTAAGTTATGAGTTTTTTGTCTATAATCTGAGTCTCTAGAATAACCTGCCTTCAGTTCATCAAGGGTAACCTCTAACTCTTGACCTTGTACTTTTAAGCGGTGGAGTTCTGGTTCCTCTAATTCTGTTTGTGTTTCTTCTGTTACCTCAGTATTTTCTTTAGCTTGTTCTTGAGTTGTTTCAGACTCAACTTGACTCTTTTCAACTTCCTGTATCTCAGGTTTAGCTTTAGAAGGCTCTGCTTTTTTTTCTTCTGTTTTTTGGTTATCCTGTTTAGGATCCAGTATTCCAGATATTTTTTCAGCAGCACCTTGAACAGTTTGTTCGTTTGCCATAACGTTCCTTTCGTGTTGGTTGACGTAATTGAAGTTGCGTTAGCTTAACTTCTTTTATTTAATTGATCTAACTCTTGTTGAGTTAGTTTTCCACTTGCTATGATGCTATGTAAATGACCTCTGATTTTGTCTACTAAATTGTAGGCTACCCAAAGGTATGTACGCTTGTCATTCTCAGTGAAACTTGTATTGAAAATTTCTTGTTTATATATTTCAAGAAGATCTTCGAATGCTGTTTTAAGTAGGGGATCGTTTAGGAGTTGCTCTGCTCTCTTGCCTTCCCTGACTTGTTTTTCCTTGTTGTCCATTTATTTGTTGTTGTGTATTAAAGAATTGATCTTGTCCTTTTACTATTTCTTTCATTAGATTACCAGATGTTTTTAGATCTTCTTGTTCCATCATAGATCTTCGTTTTAATTCTAGTTCATCTATTTTAGATCCATATTTAAGTTCAATTTCTTTTATCTTTAATTCAAAGTCTAAAAGATTTTGTCTCATTTGAGCTTCTATACGTTTGACTTCAGTTTCAGCTTTTAATTGTGCTCTTTGGTTTTCACCTTGAACCTGTGCTAGAGTTACTTTTTCAAACTCAGTAGGAGGTTTAGGTGGAAGCTGAGGCATTTGAGCTGCTCCAACATCTGGATCCATAAAGAAAGGTTCTATACTATTTAGACCTGCATTTTCAACCATTTTCTTTAAAGAATTATATATATTTCTTAAATTAACCATTGGACCAAAAACATTCTGTTGAAGGTTAATAGCCTGCATTTGTCTTTCTAAAATAGCATTAATCAGAATCAATTGTTGTTCTTTTGATCCTGTTCCTAATCCAACATGGATAGTAACGTTAACTCTATCTTTCCATTCGTAAGGTCTCATAGGTATATACCTACCTCTAATTCTTACGATCTTTTCTTTTTGTTGATACTTACATATCAATTCAAATATTTTAAGTGCTAAATCTTTAACACCTGTTTCAGCAAAAATTCTTGCAATCAACTCCATTCTCATTTGAGATTGAGTTAATACTTGGTTCATACCAGTTGCTGTACTATTATTTAAACTATCAGCATTTAATCCTTGTGAAGTTTTACTTACACCAGTTCTAGATTCTTTAACTGAATCTAAATAACTTAACATACCACTAGCTTGTTCTGTAATTGGTTGTGCCTGGATAGGCATCATAACATTTTGAGGTGGTTGTTTAGTTCTAACTATTCCTCCAGGACGATTAGTTAATAAATCATCCATAGCTACTTGACCATCTTGTATTGCAACTCTATTGTTATTTGTTAGATACATATTGTCTAACATTTGTCTCATAACAGTAGATTTAATTAATTGAATATCTTCAACTAATTCTGCAATAGATCTACCATGAAATCTGTGAGGCATAATTACAGGTGTCATAGAAATAAATGGAATTGTATCTACTTCCATTACATCTAATAATTTCTTACCATCACCTGCTACGCATACTTTTAATAATTCTGCTTTACCATCTCCGTCTGCATCCATTTTAATATAACATTCATGAATTAAAACAGTATCAGTAGATTTGTCTCCTGAAGATTCACCTGAACCAAAATCTATATTTTGATGTCTAACAAATACATCTTCTGAAAAATTTTCACTATTACCTGTTGGTAATGAATAAACTAAATCAGGATCATATCCCATTTCAACTAATTCGCTTTTAGTTTTGTTAACTCTATGTGCAACAAAATTTGCAGAATCAATATCTTTACATCTTCTTTCAATTAAAAATTCTTCAGGTGGAACTGGATCTATTCTTACTCTACCATAATATTTTGTTCTATGAATAACAACATCATGTAATGGGATTTTGTCTATTTCTTTTCCTTTTTCATCTGTAATAGGATCTTCGTATTCAGTATGATTTTTAACTGTAACTTCTGCATTAGAAACTAAATCACTAAATTCATCATCTGTTAATCTTGTATATTCTTCTCTTTCAGTTTTATCTGAATCATCCCAATAAACTTTTAAAATTCCATTTTTTTGAATCAGTGCATCTTTAAATGCTGTATATAATACTTTAAATCCATTATTATCTTTTAAGAAAATATGGTTTAAATAATCTGAAGCCTGTCTTGCCATTTCTTCATCTTCAGGTCCAGTACCTTCGCAAGCAAATACATTATCTCCTGAAGTAAATATCTTCATAAGAGATGGCATTAAACTTTCTACAGTATCCATTACATCATTAGATACTACTTGAGATCTTCCTTCTTGCTCGTTACCAAGAGGATTACCTAAATAATATTCTAATGATTTTTTTCTTCTAGATACAATTTCTCCACCAATATAACCTGATGAATTATGTATTTCTTTTGCTAGAATTGATAATATTTCTCGTTCTGATTTTTTTTGTTTTTTCATACTACGTATTTCGTATTTATCCTTATTGGTTTATCCCATTCTGATGTATCTAAAGGTTCGGATACACATCCATACCTAAAGGCATCTGAGGCGTGTGAGCACCAATCGTGTAAGGGTTTATTCTTAAACACTTGGTTCTTATCATCCCATTGTTTTCTATATTGTCTTAAAGCATCTAATCCTTGTTTACATTTTGTTCTATCAAACCAACAATCTGGTAAAACATTTCTTACAGATTCAATACCATGGTCTACTTCTAATTTTGGAGCTACCTGAAATTCTAAACCTAATTCTTGTGCAACTTCAAATCTAGATTTACCTGTTCCTAATTCTCTCGCCATTATATCATGGGGAGCAATGTGGTCAGAATAAGCATAATCTTTTTCAGAAAGTATATCAACATAATGTGCTAATGATTCTCCTGAATTTTCGTAATAGTCTATTAGGTGTACCTCTTGTCCAACTCTTTGTGCAAACCAAATAGCTGTACTATCTCCGATCCCCAAATCCCACCAGGTTTCCACACCTACATTTTCATCTACAGGCACGTAGCCGATTCTTCCATCCTTATCAGCTTTAGTTATCAGTCGACCATAATAACTTCCTGACACTGCTGCAGTAAAAGAACATTCAAACTCTTGGTCATACTGCTCAGGCGTCATGATTTCACGTGCCTGCTCCAGTTCCTCCTCTGGAATGACTTTGGTATCAGAAGCTCGATATAGTTTCCCATACCAATCTTTATGACCTCTTTGAGCATAGTCAAATACTTCCCAGAATTGATTATGTCCCATAGGTGTTCCGATAAATAATACCCATCCTAATTTATCAGACACTGCTGGTCTTACAATTTCAGTCCAAACTCGAGGCGACATGATAGCATATTCGTCTAAGACGACTGCATCAAATCCCATTCCTCTAATTGAATCTGGATTGTCTGCACCAAATATTTGAATTCTTGATCCGTTAAAAAGATCTATTCTTAATTCAGTTTCATTCCTACTTCCACCATATAACATTAGTGGGTTTGTATAAAATTTTAAATATTCCCAAGCAATAGATTTACCTTGTCTATATGTGGGAGCTATGAATGCACATAAACTCCTAGGTTTATCTGCTGCTGTTTTAATTAATTCGTTTATTGAAAGTACACTTTTTCCAAATCGTCTGTGGCAAACTAAGACACTAAATCTTTTTCTGTTGTTATGTACTTCTTTTTGATACTCTCGAGGTTTATAAGGAACCTCAATTATCTTAACTTTCTTCTTTTTGCCATTGGACTTTGATTTGGACTGGTTCATCTATTCCTACTCTTGAAGTTGTACTAGCTAATCTTGGATGAACAAAAGGTGCTGCTTTTTCTGCTGCGTACATTTTACGTTCAGGTGCACTAGCAGGATTGTTTAACACAGATAACAAATAATCTAAAGGAGAATGTTGGTATTTAACTGCCATTTCTTCCATAGATTTCCACAGCTTTTTAGTCTTAGCTCCTAAAGGTCTACCAGATCCTGGTCTTTTACCGCCATGATTTGGTTCTTTAGTTTCTTCTTTTTTAATTTCGTTTTCGAATGTTTTATCTTCATCAAACATTATAACATCCATTTCCCACCATAGTTACCATGTGTTGGTTGTGTAACAGTTCTTCTAAGAGGTCTTTTTGGAATTCTTTTACCTACTTTAACTGTTGATGCCAAAGCACTTAAAGCTAAAGCTGTTCCTGGCGCTCTCAAAGCTAGTTTACCTACATCCAAAGCCAGCTTACCTGTTTGTTTAAATAAGCCTACAGTTGGAGCTGCATATCTAGAATAAACAGGAGTAACTACTTTTGATATTTTCTTTAAATTTTTTTTAGTAGATTTTGTAGTTTGTTTCCAAAACCCACTTACATTAGCAGACTTTTTTAGTTTCTTTTTCTTTTTTGTCATTAGTATCTAACCTTTTTTCCTTTTTTCTTAGCATACGATCTAGCTTTTTTCTTACCAGCTTTTGTATATGCGAACTTTTTCTTTCCTACTTGTGGCATATATCTCCTATCCTCTCAGTAATCCACGCATTGCAGCATCTCTTGAGTTTGGCATAGGCATATTTCCACCTGGTCGCTGACCCATTTGTGCCATTTGTGGGTTATTAGCTTGTTGTAATAAACCCTTTTGTTGTTGTTTAGCCATTTCTGGCAATAGTTTAGCTTTTATGATTAATTGTAGTTTCTGCTGCTCCTCTGGAGACAGTCTAATCATTTTATCTGCTAATTTTTCTAGACTTTTGCTCATTATAAACTCGATTTATAATCCTTTAATTTAGCTTTAGCTCGAAATTTAGGATCCTTTAGTTTTTTAGGAAAAGAATCACGCTTTTTCCACGATCGCTTTAGCCAATTCGTAGAAATCTTATCTATTACTGGAAACATTAAGTAGTTTCTCATTTTCCTTGTCCTCTGTATTGTTTAAAGCTACGTTTTTCGTGCTTATTCATTCGTTTCTTGTGTCTACCTATTTGAGGCTTACTTCTTTCAATATAGGTATTAACCCCATACTTAGGCTTTGTCGCCATTAGTCGTCTCTATCTAGAATATCCCAAGCTACTGCTCCACCTAGACCTGACCCATAAAGTTTTTTATGCTTTCTAAGGTGTCTATAAGATG
>Ga0208790_1001514_pt1 | contig 10129 bp, 25 predicted proteins | sample 10_taG_FD_184083 | JGI IMG/M metagenome (GOLD analysis project Ga0208790, IMG submission 184083) | Marine viral communities from the Subarctic Pacific Ocean - 10_ETSP_OMZ_AT15264 metaG (SPAdes) (version 2) | ecosystem: Environmental > Aquatic > Marine > Oceanic | place: Pacific Ocean | collected... | reverse complement strand
AAATTCCGCATGAACATAAATGCGCGCACATTCTCGCTCTAGAGGATGGAAATTATGCAGCACAACCTAACAATCGTATCCTGTGGGATATACCTTCGTTTACAGTAAAAGACGAAGTTCCAGATTGGAAGGTTCAAACTTCTGAATGGAACGTAGAAGACACAGGTAAATGGAAAACAGAAGATACCGATAGGTTCTTCTATGGAATTGAGGAGAAGAAAAATGATTAAATGGATTAAATCTCTAATAGAAAAAATATTTGGTAAATTTTGTAAATGTGAAGAACCCATTATATTAGAGGACGAAGAAAAATACTTAGAAGACGAAGCGAAAATGGCACAATATCTTGAAGATAAGATAATTGAGCCTGAAAAAATTCAATGCAACACGCATTCAAGATTTAAAAAATCTTGTCCAATTTGTGTTGAGGCAGCGAAATGACAAAATGTAAAAATTGTCATCATGATTGTCACTGCGATGGAGATTTACATGCAGATGTGTATGGAACATGCACTTGTGAAAATTGTGACTGTAAAAATGGTCAAGACAAGGCAGAAGATTCAACATACGAAAATAATGGTGGTCTCGTGATAGATGACACGGGAGAATGCGAGTCATGTCAATAGGAGGAAAAGTGAATTATTATTTCACAGGAATATTAATTATACTATTAGTTTTATTTACTTTGTTTGCTACTCCAGCACATTCAGGATCCACACAAACGAACACCTCGGGAAGTAATACCGCGATCGAAGGTGGGTATACGTCAACTGCAACTACAACCTACCAATCAGGTTCTGAATCTACATCTACAACCAATAATACTACTAATTCCGATATACGGTCTTCACCACCATCGGCATCAGCTCCATCATATAACTCTATGACACAGGATGTCTGCAGTACAGGAGCGTCTTTTGGTGCACAAACATTTGGACTTGGTATTAGTGGTGGAAAACATTTCATCGACAAAAATTGTGAACGATTAAAACTAGCAAGAATTTTAAATGACTTCGGTATGAAGGTTGCAGCCGTAGCTATCCTCTGTCAGGACGAGCGAGTTTTTGAAGCAATGATTCAAGCCGGAACTGTCTGTCCAATTGATGGAAAAATTGGCAAAGATGCTATGGCTTTATGGAATAAATATGATCATGAAAGACCTGATTATAGTATTTATGTTAAACGTATGAAGGATAGAGAGAAAAAAGAAAAGAAACTAGCTGAAGAAGCAGCCTTAGCTGAAAAGAAAAGAATTGAAAAAGAAACTAAAATGACTGAAGAATTTGAAAAAATAGAAAAAGAGCAAGCTGCTGAAGATCTTAAAAATTTAATAAAGGTTAAATAATGAACGATAAAATTATCACCGCACTTCTTGCTGTTCTCCTTGCTCTCGGCGGGTGGACGCTTTCACGAACCTTCTCACTGTCCCAAGATATGGTGCTTATTAAAGAAAAGGTATCACAAATGGAGGAAAAACTTGATAAAGGTTTTAAAAAGAAGCATAAAAAAAAGAAAAAACAAAAGTCTAACTGAACGTCTGGTTCTATATTTAATAATTGGCCTGATGTTGGCGCTGGTACTTTTAGCTGGATGTAATAGTACTGTTTGTCCGGACCAAACTAAAATTGAAGTGGGTGTAACGGAAACAGATGCAAAAAATGATAAATTTCAAGAAAAGAAACTATTGACTCAAACTTTTAAATGGGGGAAAAAGAAGTGTAATGACGGATAAAATTTTACCTATGCTTATTGGATTGTTGATTGCCCTAGGTGGCTGGTCACTTTCTAGAACGTTTGAACTGTCTACTATTCAGGCAGTACATGAAGATAAGGTTCAAAAATTAGAAAGAACAGTAGATAAATTAATTGTTAAAATGGACGATTTAAAAGATAAAGAAAAAGAAATCATGGAACAACATAAAAAATTATTTGAAGTTCTAGAGAATAACCAACCTACAACAGGATATAATTACAACTAATGGCACTCAAAATTTCAGACGAAGCAAAAGTTCAAATGCCTATGAAGACCGTAGCCAGCCTCATCGCGCTGGTCGCGATCGGGACCTGGGCTTACTTCGGTATTATTGAGACTCAAAACCAGCACTCAACAAAATTAGAACTAATGGAGAAGGATCTCGTAGAAAACACAGCTTTCCGTATCGGATGGCCTCGTGGACTTTTAGGAAGTCTTCCGGCTGATTCAGAACAATTTATGCTCATCGAACATATGAGTGGACAAGTAGAAAAAATAGAAACAGCAATGCAGGATATGATGTCAAATACCGTCAACATTGAACGTTTACAAAAGGACGTAGAGAAGATATTATCCGACATTGAAAAATTAAAAGATAAGCAAAGAACTTTTGCTAATGGAGGAGACTAATGATTGTAGAGACCGTATTTGCCCTTTTATTAATAATGGACAATCAAATTATCGAGCATCGTATCCAGCCCAGCCTCAGCCAATGCCTCAAAGGTAAGCGTCATGCTTCTCGGGCCGACGCAGGAAATACTCGGATACAGCATACTTGCATTAAATCTAAGGCAGAAATAGAAATCAACATAACTGATGGCTCAAAAACAATTAAAAAACTTATATTAGAATGATTTGGTTAATTATATTTATAGGAGTGATGGCTTATGCGGTTTATCGTATTAACACTTTTGCTGATGATGTTAACCCTTACAACTTCAGCAGAAGAGATAACAACAAATAATTTACTTCCTAACTCTGGAGATGGTGTAGACTGGAATTCTAGTTCTACAGATCAAATTAATCCTGGCAGTTCTGGTTACGTATCTAATAATTCTGATTTAAATGGATTTACTGTCACTTGTCCCACTTCTCAATCTAATTGTGGATACAAGTGGAGCGTAGGCGGAGACTTTGAAGTTACAGGTACCGCCACATTATCTAAAGATGATATTGCTTTAACTAATACTGATCGTACTCAGGACATGTTAGACAATGGTATTACTCTTAACAGTCATATAGATGTTGCAAACTGTGATCACGAAGCTGGTAATTGTGAAGGTGACACAGGAGCCACAGATTCTCATACAGTTACAATTAAATTAAAAGATTCAAGCGGTACAGTTTTATCTACCACTACTCAAACAAGAACAGATATAGATGGGTTTAAAGGAAACTGTAATGGTTATCCTACCTCTTCTTCTGCAGGTGTTTCAGCTGATTGTGGTCAATACAATGATAAAGTTATTTATAATAATACAGGTTCTAACAAAGTAGATTGGTCCTGGAGTGGTACTGATAATAATACAGGTACAGCAAGTAGAGGTGGTCCAAATCTTTTAGGTGCTAAACTTACAATGACTTATGACAATACTGTGTTAGATGAAGATACATCAGATGCACTGGATGATGTTGAAGATGTATTAGATGATTTACAAGATGAAGTCTTTGATGACATGGAAGAATTCTATTTTGAAGAAGAATATTTTACTTTTGACGAAGAACCACAGTTTGATATGGAAATGGAGATGGAAACATTTACATTTGCAGAAGAATTTATAGAGGATTTTTTTATGGAAATGGATGAAGAGTTCTTCATGGAAGATGAGGGTATGACATTTGAAGATGGTCCAATGATTGAATTTACAGATAATGAAATGATGGAGGAGGTTTATGAAGAAACAAACGAAATCGTTGATGCATTCTTACCGATGGTTTCTGAAGAAGAGGAATTTTCATCTGAGGAATCGTTCGTCGAGGCAGATGGACCCATATTTATGGAATCAACCGAGGACGGAGAAGGTTTCTCTACAGAAACTTTTGAAGAAGAACCCGCGATGACTGAAACATTTGAAGAAGAAGAAATGGCTGAAGAATCTACTGAAATGGCTGAAGAAGAGGTTATGGAGGAAGAATCTACTGAAATGGCTGAAGAAGAAGCAGTTGAAGAAGAGCCTACTGAAATGGTAGAAGCAGAGAATGAAGAAACGTTCGAAGAAGAAGCACAAGAAGAGGAACCTACTAGCGAAACTGCTACAACATCCACTGTTCAGACTAAGAAGCTTGCCAAACAAAAAAAGATACAACAGAAAAAAGCTATCGTCAAAAATCTTGCAAGAATAATGGATAAAGTTGACAAGGATATTAAGGATATTTCTAAAAATTTAGCGGTAAAGAATATCATAAAAATGCAGGCTATGACAAGTGAACAAGCATCCCTGGATATGTATCAAAATGCAGTGTTTTATAAGCCAAAAGACATATATTTAGATCAGTTAAATATCTTCGATCCTAGACAACTATATCCAAATACAAGTCTTGCAACTTATATTCAAAATGATAAGATAGAAATCAAAGCACGTAAACTTAATGAATTAAATATTAAGAAACAAAAGCTTTTAATTGAACTGGAGATGTTAAAAAATGGGTGATAAAATAAAAACGATTGTAGTAGACCCAAATAAGGAGATACAAATTGTGCATCCTAAGAAGTGGATTACTAAAAAAAAGAAAAAAGATTGGATTACATATGATCCTAAAAAGCAACAAGATCCTAAAGAGTGGATAAAACTAAAAAAACCAGAAGAGTATGAATCTAAAGAATGGATTACTAAGAAAACAGAAAGAAGACCCCACAAAAGTGGCGGATGCGTCAGACTTGCTAAAAAAGGTGGCGGAAGAGCTTACGGAAAAAACTCCTAATGGGCAAACTTAAAGATCAACTCGCAGGAATAGCTGCACTGATCGCGGCTATCGTTGCAATCGGTGGCGGTTTTATTAAGTATGGTGAGATCACAACTAAATTAGATGCAATAGAAGCTAGAGAAGAAACTGTTATTGACACTTCAACAATTGAAAGTGCTATCGCAGTATTAGAAGAAAAAGTTTCTAAATTAGAAAATGTTGACACGTCTCATACTCATGAATTTGTACAGCACAAACATGATTTAGTAGAGCATGATCATCCAGTTGACCATTCTCACACAAAAACTTTAGTAAATGAAAAAGAAATTGAACTACTTAAAGTTCAAATAGAAGAAATCAAGGTTAGCACTAGCAACCCATTGGCAAACTAATGTTTGGAGATATTGATTTCAAAGCGGAAGTAGTTAACGGAGTATGTCCTACATGTGCTCAAAACACTATACTTGTTTCTGTCACACGGGATTTTTTTAGATGTGTTACTTGCGGATCTGATCTAAGACAACACGTTAATGGTAAAATTTCATATATTCCACACGTAAACAACCCTGAACAGATAAGATTCGAAGCACCTAAGAATGGCTAAGAAAAAACCGCTTTATGGTGTTAGTACCTATAAAGCAGATAAGCCTCGTAAACGGCCAGGAAGACACAAAAAAAACTTAAATAAACACGAGAAAAGGCAAAGAAAGAAAAAATATCGTGGCCAAGGGCGTTGACAAACATCAAATAATATCCTATATATAGGGCATGAAAGAGAAAAAAGCGACAGTATCTGCTAAAGGTGCATCAAGCAAACAGTGGGCTGATTTAATATTAGAGTTAAATCTAATGAAAAAAGCATGGCGTCGTTACGGTGTCACGTTAGATGTTCAAGCTCCAGGAATTAAAAAAATAATAAGTTGGGGTACGAGGAAATATGATGCTAAAGACTAATGGTCAAAGAAATAACATTAATAATTCTTCTATTTAATGGAGAACTAAAATTACCATCAATTCCATTTGAAGGCACAGTGATGGAGTGTCTTGATTATGGTAATAAGTTAAGAATTGAACATGCAACTTATAACGAAGAACAAAATATATGGTACATGAATCACGGACCAGGGACCTGGCAAGGATTTATTTGTGGATAATTTCTTTTTAATATTTTTTTTAAGTCTTGGATTTATAATAATATTAAGTCTATTTATGTTGATGTACCTATCCTAAAGAGAGAGCGATAGAATAGGTATTAAAGGTAAGAAAATTCCTTTAACACAATTCTGCCACATTGTCAAATACTATCTATTTCTTTGCACATATAACGAGTGGCAACTTTATTTTTATTAACTTCTTTATATCCGAGTTTAGATAACATTTTAATTGATTGCTGATGCGCAGCTCGACTGCATTCATACCAGCTATTATATAAAGTAGTGCTTTGTATTGGGGGTGCACAATCATAGGGCCCTAAAAAAGAACACACCCATATTATTAATGTAAATTTAACCATTGACAACTCCTACTTAAATCCTATATAGTCATTATAAATAAATGAAAGGAACTATGACTGATATAACAAAATACCGAAATGTTTCCCTAACTCACAGAACATACAAGACATTGATTGCTTTGTCCAAAGTTTTATTACCAGATGCAAAATTATCTATAAGTAAAACAATTGAAGCGTTAACAAATGAGAAAGCGAAAAAACTAAATGGTAAAATTAAAGAAGTATAGAGTACACAAGGCCATCTGCAACGTTTGTAATGGCAATGGCTTTGTGAGAATAACAGACAGAGAAGATCCAAAAGAAATTAACGTTCACCAATGTTGGGAATGTGATTCGGAAGGAGAATATTATGTACATGAGCCCGAAACTCTTCAACCTAATAATTATGTTGATCCTGTTACAGGTGATGATGTCAAGTTGCATTAAATGACACAATTAGATGATATACATTTTGAATTGCATAGTGCAAACAAAGATAAAATATACAGGCAAGAACAATTTAAAAAATCTAATAAAGCTTATGTTATAATTAAAGCTGAAGCTCTTAATGAAGAATTAGACATGCACCCTATGTATAGAGCCGAAGATGCAACAGTTGTATTTAAAAATAAAGATGGGATATTACATAAAGTGGATGTGCCAGGACTTATTAATATTTATGAAAACAAGGAGAGCGTGAAATGAGCTGTCTGTCTTTACTCTTTGCATTATCATTACATGTAGGACTTGAAGGAAATTATAATAACTATCATCCACATGTCAGATGTCAAAAAGATGCTTTAATATCAGGATCTTATTATAATAGTGAAGATAGAATATCTAGTTATGTTGGTATGGAACACAATGGTCTTGAATTAGGATTAGTCACTGGTTATGAAAGTGAAGACATACTTCCTATGATTAGATATAAAAAAAATAATTGGTTTATTGCTCCTGGTTATGAAGTTGATGGAACTTATGGAGTTGTAATTGGATTGGAGTTTAAATTAAAATGAAAAAAGGTAGACGTTACATAGAACCAATGACAGGTCGTGGTGATAAAGATGTTAAGAAGAGAGATATAAAAAAATTAAGACGAGAAGCGGGTAGAACTTTTGATGGTGTATCAAGACCATCGAATGATTTATACAGAGACTCGTGGAATAGAATTTTTGGAAAGGAGAAAAATGCAGAATAAATACTACATTAAGTATTTTTCAAAGTCGGATGGTAAGAAGATTAAAAGACCTTACGATCCGCATGCTGACAAGCAACATGAGTTTATTGCTGGTTCTGGTAATCTTTGTAAAAGATACTGGGACGAGAGCAAGGAAGGTTTGAGAACGGCTAACGCACCATGGACTATAGAGGTTAGGAAATGAGAACCAATAAATCTATTAGAGAAGGCAAAGCAGAAAAAATAATAGAATTACGAAATAAAGGATACAGCTATGGTAAAATTAAAAAAGAAACTGGATTTAGTAAAAGTAGTATTTCCTATCATGCTGGAGCAGGGCAAAAGGAAAAAGCAAGAGAACGACATAAAAAACGAAGCGAAGGTTTTAAAAGGAAAGTTTTTGGATTTATATATCCTTCAAGAAAACCTAAAAAACCATTTGTCCATACCTTTACACATGTTAGTAAAAAAGGTAGACATTTTTTTTATGGAGATACCAAAAGAAAAATTACACGCGCTGATATGATTATAAAAGAACCAAAAATCTGGCAATACTGGGGAAAAGTATTTCCAGGAATTACATCAAAAAGTAGACATGGCGAAGTTCAAGCAGTAAATCAATGGACTGGAGAATTAGATTATTATGAGAATGGTGAACCTATTATGTATCCATATGTAAGATGTAAATTAACTGACAAAATAATTAATGTTGAAGATAGTTATACCCAAGTTGAACACGAAGATGGAAATAGTAGAAATAACTCAATAGAAAATTTTTCATTTGTAACGAGACCAGCTAACGCAGCTAAAGGCGAGTGTAAAGGATATAAGGAAACACAAAAATTAATGAATGAAATTTCAAAAACGATAGAAAAATACATATGATGGATGAAAAAGATTTAAAAGAATATGAGAACAATATTAAACTTGTCTCAAGTTTAAAAAAATCTAATAAATACAGCTATATACAAGGAAAACAGATCACGGACATGGATACCGGAACTCGATTTTATGACTTCCAGGGTATGCGACTACCAAGCGTCACAACAGTTCTTGCAAAGACAAAGAATCAGGCGTATTTAACGCGCTGGAAAAATAAAGTTGGACATGAAAAAGCAGAATCAATCAAGAATTTATCTAGTAAGCGGGGGACTGCCATGCACAAATTCTTGGAATCTCATATACAAGGAGTTGGCTACGATGATCTTACGCCAATCGGATGCGAGGCGAAGCCCATGGCCGAAAAAATTATTGAAATGGGTCTTACACCTGTTTCGGAATACTACGGTTCAGAAGTTATGCTACACTATCCTGGGTTGTATGCTGGGTCTACTGATCTCGTATGTATGCATAATGGTTTAGAAACAATCGTTGATTTTAAACAAGCAAACTCTCCCAAGAAAAAAGAATGGATAGAAGATTATTATGTACAAATTGCAGCGTATGCCATGGCCCACGATGCATACTACGGAAGTACGATTCAACAGGGTGTCATAATGATCTGTACACCGGATTTATATTATCAGGAATTCAAAGTAGAGGGAGCCGAATTAAAGAAATGGAAGCACAAGTTTCTTAAAAGATTGGACCATTATCATGAATTGATACATGATGAAAAAGAAAGAACGAAGATAGATCCAGATAAATTATTAGAAGAATTTGAAAGAGATACTTCTAACGATCCTTTTAAAGGAACTAGTATAGAAGGAAAAGATTAATGAACTGTTGGCACTGTAGCACAGAATTGATATGGGGAGGCGATCATAACATTGAAGACAATGAAGATTATGATATCGTGAGTAATTTATCCTGTCCTAAATGTCATAGTGCAGTGGATGTATGGCATCCATCAGAAAAATTAATTAAAGATTATGAACAAAATTAGAGAACGGGGTGAAACTAATCTATTATCGGGGGCCGATGGGCCTCTAAGCCGTTGTGATGAGTTTCAAACCCCTATTCGTCATCCATCACAATGGCACCCATCATGAAACCTAAACCTAAAGTATATATAGCGACACCATGTTATGACATGATGCGGATAGAGACGTGTGTCTCGTTGATAGATACATTCTCAACGCTCGGTGGACATGGAATAGAATGCAAGTTCAAGTCGGTTAAGACGTCTCTGGTCACGCATGGTAGGAACCTGCTAACCGCAGGATTTTTGAATTCAGGATTTGACTATATGTTATTTGTTGATGCAGATGTTGAGTTTAAACCGGAAGCCATAATGAGAATGTTAGTTACTAAGAAAGATATTATATGTACTCCTTATCGAGTTAAGAATGAACCGGAGAAATTAGAGTATGCGGTTAAGTTTAAGGACTCGAAGGATATAAAGATATTACCCTGGGATATAGTAGAGATTGAAGAAGGACCAGCGGGATTAATGTTAATTCATAGAAGAGTCTATGAAAGACTAATGAAGGAAAGACCTGAGTTAAAGATTAAGTTTGATACCGCTACACGGATGAAGATGAATGATGAAATAGGAGCCGCGGACGATGCAATTGATAAATATATGTACAACTTCTGGGATACGACGTTCTGTCTTGAGGACGGTGAATGGAAGGGTGAGGATCTTAGCTTCTGTAATCTAGCCACTAATGCAGGATTCAAGTTGTACGCGAACCTCGATTCAGGGACCACGCACCACGGATCGTATGGCTGGAAGGGTCGGTTTGGTGATTATCTTGTCAAAAAGAAGGCAGAATAGTGGCTGAAATAAGGCAAGTGACAGATTCTGTATATGTATGGTAAAAAAAAAAAAAAAAAAAAAAAAAAAAAAAATAAAAAAAAA
>Ga0208790_1001500_pt1 | contig 10166 bp, 5 predicted proteins | sample 10_taG_FD_184083 | JGI IMG/M metagenome (GOLD analysis project Ga0208790, IMG submission 184083) | Marine viral communities from the Subarctic Pacific Ocean - 10_ETSP_OMZ_AT15264 metaG (SPAdes) (version 2) | ecosystem: Environmental > Aquatic > Marine > Oceanic | place: Pacific Ocean | collected... | reverse complement strand
GGCATCATACTCAACATTATATGTACAGATTAATTGGTTGTGATCTTTACCATTCTGAAACACATATATTTTATCATAGAGTATATCATTACATAAAATGATTAGGTCAAGAATATCGTTTAGACTTTCTTTTTGAGTGAATGTGCAGAGTAGTTGGGTTTTCATTATTTATTCCTGACTGACATCTTGCTTTCTAAACAATTTTGCATATCTAAACCAAGACCACCAACAACACTATTAACACCCACACCTTTACTTCTATACGCTTCTTCTCCTACACTAACTGGTCGCATAGAACCTTTTTCTCTACCTCTTCTCTCATCTGGAATCATAGTGTCAAAAGATATATGAGCGTCTTTACTCTTACCACTAATTGCAGCTGTAGCACTATCGGTACTTTTCTTTGCGTTAATTCTTGTCTTTTTTCTTAAATGATCTTTGAGTGCTTCTTTATCATCTGGATTCCCTTCAAATTTTGAGAGTTCTGCTAAACATTTTCTAAAGTCTGGTGGTGCTACATTCTTTCCACCAATGCTCATATCACCAACGCCATCATGGTCTCCATCGATATACAAATTCCAATGCATATCTTCCATAAAAGAATCAACATATTGTTGTGTTCCTGGGCCATTGTCTCCATTCTCATCTACCACATTACCATTTTTATCTTTATCAAATCCTTCTAATTCTCCATCTGATTTTTGCACTCCACTTACTACTTCAGCATGTGCTGCATCCATTCCTCTTTTTCGTATTTCATTTGTATTTTCTAAACCATCTGATTCTTCTGATGTCATGATCCATTTCATCTCTTCTTTAGAAAGTGGTGGATTATATTCCTTTCCAAGTTGCTCTAAATCTTCATCTTTATATGGTTTCTCCATTGGCCAGTCTGATTTCCAACCTTTTGGTTTTACTTTTGATTTTGCTTTTTCTCTCATTGTCTTTATCATTTCAGACAATTTATAAACTAACTTACCGCTATCATTTGAAAATGCTGGTTTACCTTCTTCGTCACATCTTCTTGGTTGTAATTTTCCATTTATCTTTACCATCTTAGCATATTTCCCACCACCGAGGTCAACCACATCACCTTCTTTTTTATCAGACATTGTATTTCTATCATCTTTATTTAATCCACTTGTACCACCGTGCCTAAGAATACTTTGTATTGCTCCAAATATTTCTTCATCACTTGCTGTCGTTGGGTCTTCTATACCCATACCTTGTAGTTCAGTTCTTATTTCTCCGTAACCATCTCCCTTTCTTACTTTTTTTGCATAATCACTACCTTTTGTTGCTGCACGGCCTGGTAACTTACTAAGAAATCCACTTGCATTTTTTCTGAGACTTTCTCTACTTTCTTTATCTTTTCCAACCCTATTCATATCAGTAGAAGACTGCTTATCTGTTTCTCTTACCATTTTATCTGCTTTTTGTGTAGACTCTTTAACTGCTTTTCTTGATTTTTCTATAACCGCATCATCAAACTTTCCTCTTTCCATTTGTCTATCTGCAGATTCATTCATAGATTTTGCTTTAGAACTGATACTCTTATTTGAATGTGGGTCGGTTAAAGCCTTTTTATTTGAAGTGTGTTTAAATCCTATCAATCCATCTTTTGTTTCGTATAAAACTCCCGTATCGGTTTCTTTTCTTTTATCTAAGTGCATTAATTGCTTTTTATAATGTTTTACTGCTTTAGAATCACCATCTTTTTCTGCTTGTTCTAATCTTTTTTCTAGTTCATTTCTAACCATTCTTTGTCCATGATAATCCATTATATGACCAGTTGGGTATGGTGATTCTTGTGAGTCTTTGGCGTTATAATCTTCATTCTCTTGAAGTTGATTTAATTCATTTTTTCCAGTTTGGTAAGCAACTTTTAACCACTCTCGTGCCTTTTTCTCTCCCATAGATTTAAGTAGACGACCACCTTGCATTCTTTCAAGTTCCCTTTCTACCCATTCTTCTTCTGTCATATTTGGATTTTCTGAAAGGTCTTCCATAGCCATACCACCACCCATTTCTCCTAATGTGGATTCAGGTGTACCTGCTGGTAAATCTTCTCCATTATATATTTCTTCTCTTCTCTTTTTTGCAAACTCCTTCATTTTTTGATGTCGTTTAATTGGGTCGGTTTCTTTATTTATTTCTTCTAAATCTTTTAGTACCCTTTCCTCTCTTTTTCTATCTTTAGCGGTCATTGATTTTTTCTTTTTTGGTTTTTCTTTTTTACCCTTTGGTTTTTCACCTTCCTCTTCTTCTTTACCACGAGTATAAACTTTTTTAGATCTTGGCGAACTATAAGTTTGTCCTTTTTCAGCTTTTTCTCTAGCTTTTGCTAAAGTAGGTTCTACAACATCAGCATTTGCTTCCATTAAAGTACTCAATAACTCAGCCCTCGCTTCTCTACTCCAACCAAAATCATTTAAGACGGATTCTAATACCAATAACTTAGCATTATTATTTACATCAGGCTGACCATCACTTGTACGATAAGACCACTCTATTAATATTTTATTTAAGTCTGTAATCATTTAAACTTCCTCGTAATATCCTTCATTTCATGATAGTTCCAACCTTTACTTACTTTGACTGGAAACTTACCATCTTGTTCAATAATATCCTTTACTTTTTTTAGAAAATCTAAGCCGTCTGGCAAATAGAAGTCAAACAAAAATGAGTCATAACTATACAGAACTAATTTACTCTTATAACCTTCTATTTCAGGTAAGAGTTCTGTAAGCATTCTCATATTATTCTCTGTTTCCATCAATTGAATAAGATAGTTAAATACCTTATTCTTATTCATATCAGACAAATTTTTCCTATATATTCTCTTATTATAAATATCTGATTCTATAAATTTATCCGATTTATATGACTTCCAGACACCATCCACATATTTCTCAACTTTACAGAAAAATGCGTTAAGTTGTGACACTTCATATGGAATGCCACCATAAAGATATTGAAATGAAAGCTTTTTACTTTCTTCATAATCGACTCCATAAGACTTTGCCATGTGTTTGTGAACCGAACCTTTTGGGAATTTATAATCTACGACATCAGCAATCAATCGAAGATGATAAGCATCATAATCCATCTCTACTAACATACCCTCTTTACCGTATCTACTTATAAATTGTTTTCTACTACCATCTGTTTTATTAAGAGCAGCAAAGTTTAATCCGCCAAATCTATTAGATGGGCGACCTGTAGAAGTATATGGATTGTATTCCGAATACACCATACCATTTGTAGTTTGTAATCCATTACTCTCTATCTTCTGTAGATTTTCTAATACCTCATCATTATATATATTGTAAACTTTTTCATTTTTCTTAGTGCCTGTGATAGCTGGATACTTCATATTCTCTACCAATTTTCTACACCACTCTATATGTTTCATAACAGGTATGACACAATTTACATTTGGTTTATCATAATATTTTCTGTGGAAGTATTCGTGTGAATTTGTGGTAATGTCATCTATAACTAAAGGTTCATTTTTCTCTAAATAATAATTCATTTGAATATCGTGAATATCTTTCCAATTGAAAAAATGTAAGAGCTTTTTTTTATCGTTAGTATAAACTTTTTTGGGTGTCCAAAGATCTTCTATTCGCTGTGTATCTAAATTTAAAGTATCGGAATGTCTGAATGGTAGTATATATTCTTTTCTCATATCAAAAAGAATCCTAATATACATTAAGCATAATTTAGTATCTTTAGGATGTTTATTGAAATCACATTCAATTGGAATGACGATTGAATCGAATTTACTAAAGGTCTTAGCAAATTCTTTAAACTCTTTTTTATTTTCTACTATAACCAATTTATAACCTTTATTTGTATATAAATATTACATAAAATTCCCAAAACATCTAATATTTTTAACAGAGTTTTTTCAAATTTCCGTCATCATCATAAATTTGATCATTTCCAGAATAATTACCGTCATCACCTAATAATCCCGAATCATCGCCAGCGGAAAGGTTTGAATCACCATCAAATTGATTAACCGTATTATAATTAGATAAATCCATCATATTAGCTAAACTTCTTCTTATTTTTTCAGCATCACTTAAATTTTCTTCAAATCTATACCATTGAAATGGATTTAATATTCTCCTTATATCTGAAATAGAAATAGATGCTCTATTAATAGCTTTTACATTTTGACCATAAACTTTATTGCGTTCACCTCTTATATACCACCTTAATTCCACATAATTATATAATGGTGATGTTTGATAATCTTCTTTACTAACTTCAAATGGTGGTTGACTTTTATCATTTGCCTGTTTGGCGAAATATCTTTTATAACTTCTTTTTGTATAATCTCCCTCTGTTGGAACAGTAGCTTTATTATTTAATTTCATTGGAGATTGTTTATTTAAAACATTATAATAAGTGAAATTAGAAATATCAATATCCATTGGAAATATTAATTTACTATTAGAACTATGTTTTGCCTCTGTCATAAAAAATTCACTCAGATTTTTAGTATAATGAATATGATAAGGAAATCCTTTAGCTAATACTTTACCATTTTCAAATCTGAATTGATTTTTTTCAGTTTTAAGATTCTCCACTTTTCTTTCAGTAATTGAATGTATTGCCCTTATATTAGGATCTGTATAAGAAACATCTTCTCCACGCAATAATCTTTGTAATTTAAGATTTACCATTATATAAGGTGAATCACCTTGTGAGGTTTGTTGTGTTGTGGTTGCTTCTGTTATCCCACCTGTTGTTGAACCATAAGTTGCCATTTTATTCTCCTATTAATTACCACCTATCATAAGACCTGGGGTAAAATGCTCCTTAGTAGGGCTACTACCGTCTTCCCGTAATGCGGTATTTCCAGAATTACTTGGTTCTTCTATGTATCCATCCCAATACGATTGTATTTCATCCTCATCTCTCATTTCTTTAATTTCTACAACAACGGTTTCAAACTCATCACTATTTGAGTCTCCCATAAAAAAGTCATAGGTTATGTTGTTAATAATCTTATGGCTCTTCCAAGATCTGCTTCCATCGGGATATTTATAGCTTGGTCTCCAGTTCGCATGATGTCTAGAAGCATATATATATTTATCATATAGATAACCGTCACGAGCAAACCAGCCGGGAAAAGTTGATATTCGTTTACGACCTTTATGACTTTTTTTAGTTGTTTCATCCTTTTTTTCTACCTCCGCTATTAATTCACTAGTAGTGGTTCTTTTAATAAATCCTAAAGCTGGAGATAACCATTCTGCAAAATCATCAAAGTCAAGATCATCTAGAGTAACATCATCCGCAATATCTTCATCATCTGTTGGTACAGGGATTGAAGGTCTGACTGGACCCTTTTCATAAGCTTCTATATTTAGTTTGAATCCTTGATCTCCTAATTGTAGATTACTATATGTACTTCCCTCTTGTATAAAATTACGACCATATGAAACTCCATCTATCTTACTCATTTTGGGCAATAGAATTTGGTTAGATGTATTTTTTCTTAAATTTTCTGTAGCAATAAATTCTTCTAAAGTTCCAGTGCTACCCTTACCAAATGTTTGACCTTTAGTTGCAATCACAGTTTTACCAGGAGCATCCCAATTTTCGAAATCATCAAAGTCAAGATCATCTAGAGTAACATCATCCGCAATATCTTCGTCATCTGTTGGAACTGGGATAGAGGGTCTTGGTACATCAGGTAATGGATCCTCATCAATTCTTTCTACTTCAGCGTCTTCTATCTGTAAATCTTGTATATCTGGAATATGATTTATTCTCATTTTAGTTGTAAGCTCAGTAAACCATCCTGCGGAATCAACTTTTTGTGATATTCCCACTATTTGAAAATAAGTGAAAGGACCATATGGTACATCATCTTTATAAAAATTAACATTATACTTTGGTTGAATATATTCTGTTTGGCAAATATCTCCTGGCACTAAACCACCTATACCATCTATTTCTAAAGATAGCTCTGCTGGTATTATAGTATCCACCTTTATAGAATCTTCTGTTCCAATTCTTACACCACCATGTAATCTATTTCTTAATAGCTTTTCTACATTACCTTTAATTTGATAAAAATTATCTTTAGTAAATTTATATAAATTTGGCATCTTATTTGCATCTGTCACTATATTCCATTTAGCATCCTTAGCCCTTCTCCATATTCTTTGAGTATCCTGAAAATCCATATCATCTTCAAGCTCAACATCTTCATTTCGTTCCGAGTCCTCATACATATAAACTAAATTATCATTAACTATCTCGAATTTTGTTCTGGCTTTCGCATATCCGTCTTTATCAATATCGGGTGGTTCTACCTCATTATCACCTGTCCATTTGTTCCACCAGTCTTTTGGTTGAATTGTTAAACCTTGATCTTCAACTATTTTAGAGTTGTGATTTACATTTTCACTCCCCACATTAACAAAAGAAACTTTACTGCTATTAGATATATTTGACGATTTAATTCCTTTCAGATAGTTATCTTCATATTCACTACTACCATCAGAGTTAAACATTTTCATTATTTGAGGATTGTTATGTTCATTACCTTCAGATTCATTCTTTTTATCTTTTTTATTAGAACCATACATTATAGTTATTGCCATAGAATCAGGTATCTTAAAAGACAAACTTTGATTCTTAACTATACTACCAATTTTAAAAGATGGAAATTTGTATATTCCTGCTTTAGAAACTTTATGACTATTAGTTTTCCATTTAGTATAAGCTATACTATCTCCCGTTATATCAACAGCTTTCTTATCAATAACTTTAATATTTGTTGAATCATAAGTATCTACTGTCAATTCAAAATCCCAAAAATCATAAAAGTTTCTGTTTAATCGTGTTAATAAAGCTTTTATTCCGTTTTCTAAAGTACCTGGAGGACTAATAGTAATAGGTTTTTTACTGTTTTTTGAATCAAAGGTTATACCAAATGCGGCTTGTATTTCTTTTATATTAACCCACATATATCTTAACCTACCCAAATCCTCTTTTCCAGGTTTAGTAAATTTACTATTATCTAAACTGCGTAAAGCATCCCAAAATGCTTTGAAATGCTTTGGATCTCGTTCCTTCGCTGTATGATAAGTCTCTTTATATGTCGGTAACAACTCAGTTGAGAAAAATTTTAAAGGATCTCTTGGCTTTAAAAACTTTTTAACATTTTTTATAAGAGTTGGCGTCTTTAGATAATTACCTCTATTATTTAAATTTTGTAATCCTCTAAAGCTTGTCATTTCATCTATAAATTCAACCTTATTTCTTTCTGCGACAACAGTATTATTTTTATCATTTTTATTTAATGTTTCTGTATCGTTTTTTCTAGCAGCTTCCCATGGTGTATATATTAATACTTGACCTGGCTGTAAGTTTAGATAACCATATTCTGATCTTGGTATATATGTGCCACCACCATATTCAGGACTTGGATACTCATAAACAGTTCCATCCAAATCCGCCTCGTCAACAACATCTTCTGGAAAAGGGCGAAAAAGATTATCTGCATTTGTATCAGCTTGATTAGTTCCTGACAATACATCTGGCAAAAGTGTTTCTAAATTAACTGAAACTAATATATTTATATCAGCTCCCACTTCTCTTGCAATTTCTGACAAAGTATCACCACTTTTTACTTTATATGTATTTGTACCTACTTCTCCAGTAACAACATCTTCATATAAACCACCAGTATAGGAAATAGTATCATCCCCTCTACCCAACTCGTTGGCTTTATCATCTGTTAACTCTATTGGTAAATTATTAACATCTAGTACAGTATCGATACTCCTAACAGTCATTTTTATTTCATTATCTTTTCCACCCTTTACTGATACATATCTATTTAATATCCAATCTTCAAACCATCCCCATTTAACAAAAATTTCTTCTAATTCACCAGTCCAATAACCAAACGAATTTAAATTTGTACTTCTATTCATCCAAATTACATTAGGATTATTTACACTATCTACAGCAAATCCGTAGTTATCTCCAAAGTGTAAATGACCATCGAGTCCTTTAATTTTTATATCTCTTAATTTTTTGTACGCAGAGCTACTATTTTTTTCAACTTTAAATATATCAGATAATATAATACCTTTTAAATTAATAAGAGCATTTATAATATTATCAGAATCGTGTGCTAGTTTTTTTTCAGTCTCTTCACCATCATCATTACTGCTTTCCGGAGTTACATATTCTATTTGATTAGCAGGTTTATCTATTGGCTTTTGAAATAATGCCGAACCAATAGCTGTTATTTTAGTTATACAATCAAAACCACCATCTTCTCTTAATGTAGTTTCAAAATTAGAAATTTTACCTGCTAATGCATCATAATCACCACCACTATTCTGAATTTTAAATTGGGGATTATTAAATATATCCGGATCTACCCTAAAATCTCCATCTTTAAAATATATAAAAGGAGTTTCATTATTAAACATTTCAGCGTATGTCTTAACATTAGGATTTACCCAACCCCAGTCCAAAGCTACAGTTTTTCCAACTGTTAAAAAATATGGAGTTAATCTTTCTAAATCTGGTATACCACCAACTACCCAAGTAACCGTAGCTTCACGAATAGCTTTCCAAGATCCTTTATAAGCAACCTCTATATTTTTTATACCAGAAATTGGTCTAGTACCATAATTCTTTCCAGTTAGATCTTGTTCATCAGTATAAGAACCTTGACCAGTAAATTGTTGTAAACCAAATTTCATATCTCCTTCAAAATCTAGTTCTCCTCCTGAAATAACAATATTTGGTACATTTGATTTATTAGAACACATTCTAACAAAAGTAGATCTACTTTGAATATCTTTTGGCTTTAAAGCGTCTTCTCCACTTTCTCCAAAAGAACGTGCTCTATGAGATAAAGCCCTTTCTTTGCTTTTCAATTTTTCTTGAATTATTGTTGATATTAACTTTATATACATTTTAACTATTACTTAAAGTGATTGACTCTAATATATCATCTATCTCCGTAGGTATTCTCAATTTAAATTCTGGATCAGGAGAAAGTTTTCCTTTACTCAACTCATTTGCTTTTGCGATTATCCACCATAAATTAGAATCCCCATAATATCGATTAGCAATCGTATCAAATCTATCACCATATACTGGATAAGCAAATATATCTGAATCTTTTATTGGGATATTAGGCACTATAGTTGGTTTATAGTATCTTTTACCATTTTTATCTTTTTTTATTATAGAATTTTTGTATCTCATTATGATTGTCCTGCTAGAGTATCATCTTGAACTGTCGTTCCTTGTTTATTAGATGAAAATTTTTGTGCATTTTCTCCACGATAATCATTAGGCAAATCGTAATGTATTCCATCTGTACGAAGTTCATGCATTCCTATATGTTTAAACTCACAAGCTGCTTTTATATAATGTGGGAATTGTAAACCAGGATCTATTTCCCAAGTTGAAGTATCTTCTACTGTAATTGATAGTCCTGTTAATATACCAGGAGTTTCATTAAACATATCACCCATAGTTAATTGTATAAATGGAGTTTTCATAAAATTTTGTTCTGTATACGATGGGTAGCACAAACTAATCAAATATTCCATTTTTTCTATTAATATTGGAAATTCTTGTTTTGTTTTTGGATAAATACTAAAATTAAAACTTATCAATCTATCTGCGCCTTTATACACATAAACTTTATCTGGTCTACCTATATATCTTTCTTCCCCATAATCAGGAGTTATTGCATCTGTTATACCATCTAAAATAGCTCTAAAGATTATATAATTTTCATTAACCATATCATAAAATCTAAATTTAATAAAATCTTTAACACCTTCATTAAAATCATATTTACCCAAATCTTTTGAACCATATGGATGCATATTAACTTTATCTACTGCAGGTGAGAGAAGTTTATCACTAGATGCTACACCTGTTTTTATTACACCCAATCTTTTTTTATTATTAATATTTTTATCGGTAATTATCTTAACAGCTGTACTCGACTGATTTCCTAAACCTCTTTTATTTCCTGTATCTCCCATATCTTGTACTTTTTGTTCTTGCATATTACCATCAACATTAGTCACAGCCGCACCAAAAAGATGTTCGTTATCCATACTTACAAGCTTATTGTAGTAAGAGTTTCTGTCATG
>Ga0208790_1001499_pt1 | contig 10167 bp, 3 predicted proteins | sample 10_taG_FD_184083 | JGI IMG/M metagenome (GOLD analysis project Ga0208790, IMG submission 184083) | Marine viral communities from the Subarctic Pacific Ocean - 10_ETSP_OMZ_AT15264 metaG (SPAdes) (version 2) | ecosystem: Environmental > Aquatic > Marine > Oceanic | place: Pacific Ocean | collected... | reverse complement strand
CAAACAAATGAGACGCTTTTAGATAGTGCTATCGAGGCAGAAAACATTACAAGGCTGGCCAGACAACTTGGTTATAAATACCCCGGCGCATCAACTTCGGCAGGCAGATGTGCTTTTTATGTGCAGATCCCCGCTCAATCTGATGTCGCCGGCTCATTGCCGAGTAGCGATAATTTGCCGATTTTAAAAAAGAACACCATTCTTTCTTCTGACGGCGGCGCCACCTTTACTCTTATAGAGGATATCGATTTTGCAGGAGAAGATGTTGTTCATGTTGTCGCCCAAGATGACGGAAAAAAGCCAGTCACATATGCCTACAAGGCTTATGGGGATGTTGTTTCTGGCCTTCTTGAAACTCAAGTATCAGCCATTACTGCACTTTCAAAATTTATAGAAATTGAAATTGATGATACGAATGTCACAGAAATTGTTTCTGTTATAGATAAAGATGGAAATGAATATTACCAAGTCGAATATTTATCACAAAATATAGTTTTTGAAGCGATAAGGAACTTTAACCAAACATCTGTGGAAGAGGCCGCCTATATTTTAAAACCAAAATTGGCTCCACGAAGATTTGTTGTAGAACATGCCCTCGATGCTAATACAAAAATTAAATTTGGGTCTGGCTCTGAAAGCTCAATTATTAATAATGAATTTCCAGACCCGGCTTCTGTCATTATAAAAAAATATGCCAAAGTATATTATACAGATGATACCTTCGATCCAAACAAGATATTAGATTCCGACAAGCTTGGTGTAATACCTCCGCTAGGAGACATTACAATTAAATATAGAAAAAATAGCGCCGATAACGTGAATGTTCCTACTGGTGCTATTTCAAAAGTAACAACTCCGATTGTTGCTTATAAAAATTCGGATATATCTGCCGCAATAAAAAACAAAGTAAATTCGACTTTAGAAGTTGAAAATGAAAATCCTATCATCGGACAGGTTAAGCCAGTTTTGGCTGAAGAATTACGAGTGCGCGGCCTTGATGCTTTCGCTAGCCAAAATCGGGCGGTAACCAAAGACGACTATATTTCTTTAATTTATAGGATGCCTCCTAAGTTCGGCGCGGTTAAAAGAGCTAATGTGATTAGAGATAATTCTTCTTTCAAAAGAAATTTGAACATATATGTTCTCTCAGAAAACGAAAAGGGGTTTTTAGCTACGTCGCCCCAAACCGTTAAAAATAATTTAAAAACTTGGCTTAACCATTATAGGGTAATAAATGACACTGTTGATATTTTAGATGGCAAAGTCGTTAATATTGGTATAGAATTTCAACTTATTTCGAAAGCTGAAGCTAATTCTACGGATGTGTTAAATAAGGCAATCACAGTTATAAAAGAGCATTATGCCAATAAGCTTTTAATGGGCACTCCATTTTATATTTCGGAAATCTATAAATTGTTAAATGACATAAAAGAAGTTGTTGACACTAGGGATGTCAAAATAGTTAATAAATTCGGCGCCGATTATAGCAACAATACATATGATATAGAATCAAATATAAGCGCCGATGGAAGGTTTATTTTTGTACCAGAAAATACTGTGTTGGAGCTTAGACTTCCTAATGTTGATATCGTGGGAGTGGTAATTTAATGCCTGTTAAAAGATTTTACGCCGATAAAGATAATACAATTACGAATGCCTATAAGCAAAATCTTACTTCTAGAGCAACCGGCTCTAATATGGGGGCCGCCGACCTTTTTGAAGTTTTTAGCATCTATGGGCAAGCTACAACATCATCCGCAGAGCGACAGAGGGCCTTAGTCCGGTTTAGTATTACGGATATTTCTACTGCTCGCACCGCTGGTGATATACCTGCCCTTGGAAGCGTTAATTTTTTCTTAAGAGCGTTTAATTGCCCACATCAAAATACAACGCCATCTGACTTTAAACTTGTTGTCGCTCCGGTATCCGCGTCTTGGGATGAGGGCGTCGGACTCGACATGGACGAGTATACGGAAGCGGATACTTCAAATTGGATTTCCAGAAGTGCTGGCAATGCTTGGGCAGTTCAAGGCGGCGATTATCTAACGGGCTCGCTTGACAATTTTTATGAGCAAACATTTTCTACTGGCTTAGAAGATCTTTCTATTGATGTCACGGATCAGGTCGAGGACTGGATCAGTTCAGCTACAGGAAATTACGGCTTCGGCGTTTTCTTGACTTCAAGTTTAGAGGGCGATACTGTTTCTTATTATACTAAAAAGTTTTTTGGCAGAGGAAGTGAGTTTTTCTTTAAGAGACCCATACTAGAAGCTAGGTGGGACGGTTCCAAGAAGGATAATAGAGGAAATTTTGTAATTTCCAGTTCCCTCTTGTCAGAAACAGATAATCTAAATAAACTTTACCTTTATAATGTTTTTAAAGGTGCGTATAAAGATATTCCAAAACTAGGCTCTCAAGACGAATTGATAGTATCTCTCTATAGGGACGCTCTCACAGATACCGTGCCTACTTCTTTTACAGCAAGCAGGGTGGAAACGGGCATTTATTCTGCCTCAGTTTTCTTAGATACCACCGCCTCTGTTCTTTATGATGTTTGGAGTACGGGAAGTTTTGTGGCGGGTGATCTTGCAAGGGCAACACAGTACCATACAGGCTCAATTACATTAAATTCTCATGTGCCTAGTACAAAAAACCCCTCAGATTCTTATGTTATTAGTTTGACAAATCTTAAAAAAGCCTATGAAAGAGACGAAAAGCCTAGACTTAGAGTATACGCTAGAAACAAGAATTGGAGTCCAACAATTTATTCTGTTGCTTCAACTACTATTGAAACAAGCATGATTGAGAATTTATACTATCGTATAAGTCGCGAAGCGGATGATCTAGTTGTTGTAGACTTCGGCACTGGCTCTATTGAATATACTGCTACCAGCTATGATATATCTGGTAATTATTTTGATTATGATATGAGTCTTTTGGAAGCAGGCTATTCTTATATTGTTAGTTTTTTAGCAGAAGAGAACGGAAATAAAAAGCTTATTAAAAATACATTTAGATTTAGAGTTGAAGAATCTGATAGCTAAATAATTATTAGTAATGGGTACAAAAAGTTTTTTCAAAAATCAAACTGGCTTACCAGCCGATTCAAAAGCGGCTGTCAAAGATAATTTAATTAATTCTTTGGCCGATGCAGAGTCTTCTTTTCATATTGAAGAGCGGGCTGAAGAGCAGGCATATCTTTTACCAGACATAGACTATTCAGACTTGTCTACTCACGTTAGATATGGCTTGGCTTATGATTATTATAATAATGCTTTTAAGAGAATTCGCACACAATATCCCTATGATGGTTCTGCCGGTGAAAAAACCGCTTTTTATAATGATTTAACTCCGTTTGAAAGATATATTTTAGATAATGATTATCCAAGATACAATGGCTATGTAACTGTTGGCACAGGTTCTCAGTATGGTTCTGCCACCCCTCTTCATTTTGGAACTACTACGGTTCCTCAATATATTAGATTTTATGGCGGCCCTCACGAGAACAATATTATTGATTCTGATGTTAAACAGGAAAATAATTTACATTTGAGCCTAAGTGATGGCTTTTCTGTTGAGTTTTGGTATAAAAAGAGAGACTGGGCCAAGCCCGGTGCCGACGCCCCACCAGCAAAAACGGATTTTGAAACCGAATACGAGTCACTGCTAAACATAAGGAATGAAGAGGACAGTCAAAGATTCTATCTTTTTCTTAGTGGGAGTAAGCCATCTAGGGTTTATTTCTACCAAGAAAATTGGCAAGGCGGCGCATGGGATACAATTAACAGTGGTGCTTTTGAGCTTGATCCTACTGTGGCGAACATTGCAGACCAAAGCTGGAGACATTTAGGGTTTACATTTAAAAAACTAACAGATGCTCGGGTTAAATCAACTGCATATGTTAATGGGCAGTCTGTAACAGAAAGCGTATATACGGTTGCCGCTGGTTCTCCGGTATACACAATAACCGGCTCTGTTGTCGGCACAATCGCCGGCGCAGGCGGCGTTAAAATGGGTGATGCGATTAATGTTGCTGCAATCAGTACTCAGGCTGGCTATGGCAAGCCGGTTTCTTCTTCTTTTGATGATTTTAGAGTTTGGAAAACCGAACGCACAGGAAAACAGATCGGCTTAAACTGGTTCCGAAACGTTCACGGTGGCACCAATACAGATAGTTCGAAATATTATTATAAAACGGACACAGAACACAAGAAAGTTGACCTTGCTGTTTATTTTAAATTTAATGAAGGTATAATTTCCAGCACTGGGGCAGGAACGCACGACCCCGGCAGCGAGGTTACTTCTTCGACTGCCATAGGCGACAATTTAGTCGTGGATTATTCAGGCAGGATTAGTAATGGTGTTTTTGTCGGCTATGATACTTCTTTATCGATGAGAAGCACAGATTCCGCCATGGTGCTTAGCTCCGCATCGGTTTCGGAAGAAAAAGACCCGTTGCTGTTTAGGGAAAATCCAAATTACGACACTGCTTTGAGTCCACTGTTAACATCTGGCAGCAATTACGATGTCAATAATTTGACGGGTCTCTATAACAATGTTCCGCAGTGGATTAGAGATGAGGATGTTACTAATGATGAACAAGTCAAGAAGCTCCTTCAGGCGATAGGTTCTTATTTTGACACTCTTCATGCTCAAATTGAACATATTAAAAATTTTAGAGAGGCAAAATATATCTCATCTGCTAATAAAACAACGGATTATGCCGCAAAGTTACTTAAAGCTTCGGGATTTAATGTTCCTAGCCTGTTTGTAGATCCAGATGTTTTATCTGCCATTATAGATCAAGACGAAAAAAGAATTTTTGAAGATAAGCTTTATAATTTGAAAAATAAAGTTTACAAAAACATATATACAAATCTAATTGCCATTTTAAAGTCGAAAGGGACAGAAAATTCTTTTCGAAATCTGTTTAGATGCTATGGCACCGATGATGAATTGTTCAAAATCAACTTATATGCAGATGGAGTAGAGTATCAAATTGATGATAAAACTTATGATTCTGTAACAAGAAAGAGGTTGGCGGATTTTTCAGGGTTTGTAAGTTCGGACGATAGAGAGTTGGTCATCCATCAGGAGTCAAAAACCGGCGCTCCTTATGATTATGGTTATTATTCCGCGTCAAACAATACAAACATACCAATGACGATAGAGGCGCAGATAGTATTTCCCAATAAGCCAGATATACCATCTTTGGCCGCCTTAGAGACTCTTACGACTGCAAGTTTGTTCGGCATACACACATCTAGCGCTGACAACACCAGCACTCACATTCCCCTGCACGACTCTGGCGATTGTGATTTTCATGTGTATACTTGGAGAAACAGTAGTGGGTTCGCTAAATTTGTTTTGAAATCTACTGCTGATCGTGCGTTTTTTCCAACTCTTAAATCAGATTATTTTACAGATGAAGATAAAATAGTTTATGATGATATTCCGTGGAATTTGGCGGTAAGAATTTATCCCAAAGAGTATCCCTTCTCCAGCGTAGTCACTCAGTCTCAGAAATTTATGTTAAATTTTTACGGAGTTAAAACTCATCTGGGGGAAACTCTAGCTGAGTTTGATGTAAGCGAGGAGCTAACACACGCTTCGGCTAGTCAGTTTTTAACAGGGTCGAATAAGACATTTTTTATTGGTGCCGAAAGAGCTAATATTACCGCGTCTTTGATAAATAAGAGCGATGTTAAGTTTGCTAGGTTTATGGTTTGGAATTCTTATCTTACCAATGAGGAAATAAGAAAACATTCTAGAAATTCAAAGAACTACGGTCTTTCATATCCTTATCAACATGCGTTTCCTTATGAGACACCGGACTTTTCATCAAGCTTTATGTTAAAGGCAGATACTTTGGCTCTTAATTGGGAGTTTGATGACTATGAAAGCAGTGTCGGCACCATTGTCAACTATTATTATGATAGTACGAGCGGGTCTGAGAATACAATCTACCCAGCCCACTCGCAGAAAGATATATTCGGCAGAAACCACAGAGCTAAATTAAGCCCAAAAACATTCTCAGATTCAACAGAGGTGAAAGAATACGCAACAAGGTTTGATTATTTACAGAGCAATATAATCCACAGGCCTGATTCTCTTTATGGCAAAAACATGACGAGGGTTTTAAGTGATGATTATAGCGCTTACCAAAAAAATAAAAAGCCGGTTAAGTTTTTCTTTGCTTTTGAAGCTAGTCAAAATGAAGTATTGTCAAGAGATATGCTTAACTTCTTTGCTGATGTTGTTTCATTCAACAATCTTTATGGTGAGTTAGTTCACGCTTACAGGGACAGATATAAGCAATTAGAACATTTTAAGCGCTTCTATTTTTCAAAAGTAGACACTGTTGATAATTTAGATAAATTTGTAAATCTTTATAAGTTTTTAGATAACGCTTTAGACTCTGTTCTTGGAAATTTGGTGCCTGCATCGGCCGCCACTTCTGACAAGATTAGAACGGTTGTTGAAGATCATGTCACAGACAGACATAAGGCAAAAAGACATTATGATTTGTTGATTCAAAAAATAATGGATGATCCCGGCGATATAGATGAAAGCGCCGCGCACTTTGGCAACGAGGGAGACCACACGCCAGACTCTAATGACGTTAATAGCAACAACGTTGATTCTGTGGAACCGCCAGTCACATAGTAGTTATGGGGGGAAAATAAAGAAGTTAAATGGGCAAAGATTTTAAAAATGTACAGAAAAACAAAGCTGCTGCTTTAAAGAGGCCAACTCCAATAACGCCAAGAGACAGAGAAGTTTCTGATAACTTGGTGGACTTACAAGGGAGAAGGGAGGCTGACAGGTCAAGGCTGCGCACAAGAGAGATAACAAGGCTGCCTGATTCTGATGGGGTTTTTGTTTTAAGACACAACTGGTCTGTTTTGAGACAACGAAAAGATCAAGACGATCTTCTTGTTGGCAATAAAGACGTTGACACTCTTCGCACTCAACTTGACATTTACATCAAACATGAGGCAGGTAGGAATTTAGGTACGCCTTTTTATATTGGCTCGGAAAAGGATCCAATTTACGGCATTTCAGATAAAAAAATAAATCTTTTACAAGACACAAATAGGGCCGCCCTGACCGCAATCGACGGCTTTAAGGTTGAGTTGTCACAATCGTCATACTTGACACCGGCTTTAATTGACGATCTCAGGGATATAGAGGTTTATGGTAGAAGGGAGTATTCGGCCAAAGCCACTGTAAACGATTCTAATTCCAGCGTATATGGTGTTTACCGTGGCAGCGAAGTAATGCCGAAAGGTGTTAGAATCTTATCCGGATCTACGAAAATTCCATCTTCGGTTTCTCCGTTTGGATCTGAGATTAGTTTTGAGATTCATCATGAAAGACATAGTTCTGATATAGCTTCTGTTGGTATAAAAACATTAGATTCGCAAGTTCTTGCTGACACCGCAGATAGAAAAGAGCCATTTTCGATTAATGTGCTAGTGGACGCTGGGACAAACATACCAACGTTTTATTTTAATAATCCGCAAATAGACTCAAATAATATTGCCACCTTCAGCACAACAACGGATGTGCCAACGAACTTAATACAAAAAACTGAAAGGGTTTATATTACTGAGCTTAAATCCGGTTTTAACTGGAGCGGTAGATCTGGTGAAATCCTCGGCCTTGGCCCGAATATTCATGATATTGTTACATTGGCAATAAGCGGCTCTGCTTCGATAGCATATTCGGCTGAGAAGGAGGCAACTGCCCTCGCAGAAATATTCGGCGATGGCCCTTATGATAGAGCAGCAATAGAAAGAGTAGAGGACATCGACGACGACGCTTTTTATCGCGTGACCGATCAAACAGTTTTTAGAGATCGGTATGATATTGAGTTTGAACAAGCCTCTCCCAATTTAAATTTAAATTATAAAAATTTAAATATAAGAAGAGCGTTACAAGCGGCTTATTCTACTCCTTTGGCAAATGATAATATGAGTTATCGATCCATTGGATTGGGCAGCGGATATTCAATCTATTCAGGGATTTCCAAACCACGTTTGGAAATCGGAGCCCAGTACACTCAGTCTTACGTTGTTGAATATGACAATGCCTATATAACGAGGCCTTCTCAAAATAATTATGATCAGCGTTGGTATAGAAAGTCAAACTTGGTTCGTCTTGGAGAGGCCAATAATGCTCCATATAAAAATGTTAACCTTTCTTCTCTTGTAGCCAACAGCATAATGGACTATCCACCGCTTACTAGCTCGTATTACAATGAAGATCAGATAGTTACCCTTCCGCATAGTGAAGAAACAACTTCTTCTGCCCCCTTTGGCGACGCAGATGTTAATATAGATTTTCTTGGCACTAACATTGTTGTTAACAGGAGCATTGATCTAGATGATTATGCCATTGATGGAACAACAAACGGCTATATTAATCCTCAATTGGGTGGAAGTAAGGGCGTGATAGATGTGCACAAAAGATTACACTATTATTTATTAAATGCAAACGGCCCCTATGAAGCTGCTTCGTGGAAGCTTTCACAGGTGTCTGGTCCGACTCATGTTTATTCAATAATCAACGGTGAAAAATATAAAAACACCTTGTCCGTACAAATATCAGAAAATATGGTCGACAATGGAGTTTTAAGAATAAAGACCAACCCCTTTTGTTGTAAAGGTCGAAAAAATACTGCCATCGTAGCGATCGGCGTCGGAAATTTACATGCTGTAAATTATGAAGTTATGTATCCCCCGCCATCGGAATATTTCAGTTCCGGCTCTTCGGGTTTCGACCGGCTGCCAAAAGAATATCGCAAAAATCCGCTGGAAATGAAATCAAATAGACAATATCTTTGTTTGTTTGATGAGCAAAGACAACAATTAAACAATTCCCAGTTGAAATATTTTGACTATTCAGAGCAAATTTTTCCAAGGAAGCAATTAACTATAGACAATTTAATAAATTATGATATAGCAGTCAAATATCCACAAGTGCTTGACCGGAGAAAAGTCCATTTAGAAAAAAACTCTCTTGATAGGGAATTCCCAGACCATTCTTCTTTTGTGAATTGCAACTTCTCCTCGTGGTCAGTTGAAGCGCCGATATTAGAAACAAATTACGGCTCATCTGTGACGGTACACGATGGCGAATTAATGCAGCTAAATTATGATGCTGCCTATGTTCTTTATTCTGATATCGTGATCGGACCGTATCGTCAAGGCTCCATCGATCAATATTACAATTTAACTCTTGGCTATAAAATAAGCCATCAGAATAGGCCGGATTCAGTTAGTCCATTAAAAAATGCCAGAAAACCCTATAAAATGTTCAGAGAACATATGGGCCCGGACGTTTCAGATCATCCCTGCATGGGCGCGATGGCTGAATATAGGCTAGAGGATCATATTGACAATTATTTAGATGGGGTTTCTGACATGGAGAGTTCATTAACCTTGTTTGGTCACGATAGTTCTATAGCTGGTAAAAATTTATTGGGCGAAGCTAGCTATACAGATGAAATATTTGAGTTAAAAGATATACACAGGCAGATTGATAAGTTTTGAGGTGAATAGGTGAAAAGATTAGAATTTAAATGTGAAGCAGCAGTAAAGTTTATGCCTTATGAAGATTTTTATTGGCAAAGAAGGTCTTTAACTGTGCTTTCTAAGTGGTTTTTTGATGTTTTCCAATCTGTATCTTATTCTGGCCCGTCCATCGTTACGCAATCGGTTGCTGCTTTTGGTAGCCGCTTGATGTATAATCCTCATCTTCTTGGAATAAACACTGTATATGCCACGCAGACCAAGGAGGCCACTGCTAGGAGTTATGCAGAGGCTTATACCGCTTCTGCCGCCCCAACCTTGACTAATAATTTTTATGCTTCCGACTATATTGCAACAAAAGCGCTTTGGGATTCTAGCTACCTACCCGAAAAAATATATGAAACTGGAAATAGTAGTTCTCTTATGAATGCTGCTTCTAGCTACATGACGGCTTCTTTTCTGGCAACAAAGAAAAAAACATATAAGCCGTCAACTTCTTTGGCTTTGCAAAATTATTTTTGTGAAATCGAAAATTTTTATGGTGTGGAGAGAAGCGTCCTTAAGTCTAAAAAGAAGCCAGAAACAACAGAAGGAAAATTTAAATTAAGAGAAAAGATGCAGGATAGCTCAC
>Ga0208790_1001494_pt1 | contig 10179 bp, 9 predicted proteins | sample 10_taG_FD_184083 | JGI IMG/M metagenome (GOLD analysis project Ga0208790, IMG submission 184083) | Marine viral communities from the Subarctic Pacific Ocean - 10_ETSP_OMZ_AT15264 metaG (SPAdes) (version 2) | ecosystem: Environmental > Aquatic > Marine > Oceanic | place: Pacific Ocean | collected... | reverse complement strand
ATCAAATTTCGAGGGGCAGCCTCTGATCGGCACAGGTTATTAGAACTGAATCTTAAGGAAGAAAATGGATTTTCATCAACGTCTAAAACTTCCTTGCAGAGGCTTTCATTGATTGTTGTGCCGGCGATGGAAAATAAGTGAAGTATTTTCTGCGATTGGTTAAATCTACTTAGCGAAGGATATTTTGTATTAATGATCGCTTTGACTAAATTAATTGTCTCCTGGTCTGCATCTCCGTGCAGCAACCTACACAACTCCAACGGTCTTATCGTAACGGAAACATCTTTAATTAAACTTGTTAAATCTGTGGTTATCTTAGCCATGTTATTCCTGTTTAAAAGTTGAAGTCATCAAAGAAATTTTGACCAGGGCCCAAGTTACCTGGAGGTCTGTCAGGGCCCAAGTTAACTGGAGGTCTGTCTTCGCCCAAGCCAGTCTCAATTGAGGTCTCTATATCGGCATCAACGTCTATCTCGTCGCCCCCATCAGGAGCATCAAATATATTAACCTCTGCCTGCACCAGTGCAGTTTCTATTTCATCAACATTAAGGTCGGCGTCCAGGCGATTAGTAAAGTTATTTTTAAAGTTGAAATCATCAGAAAGAAAATTTTTGCCGTTAGTCATGTTTTCTTCTAAAATATTAATCCCCATCGTCGCTAAATTATCTGCTATTGTAGAGATAGCCATTTTCTCAACTTGCTGATAGAACGCTCTTTCAATATCTACCGTTGGAAGTTCTGGTAATTCTATCCTTGGGGGAAAACTAATATTTAAATTCCCACAAGCAACGGGTACAGCCTTACACACATCCCCACAGCTAACAACTTCTTTTAGTGCTTCAATCGCTATGACTTGAGCATCAAACTCGCTACGATCTCCCTGATCCTGCTGGTACCCTAGGTTTTCTATTGCGGACTTTGCTATATCTAGATTCAGACATAATTCTTGATGCATATCTATCGATAGATCCCTGATGTCAGGGAAAGAAGATATCATTTTTGAAAAAGCAATATTGAAATCCTTCATGCTAATCTCACCAAACGATATACTTGCTTTGAATTGTTTTAAGATATCTATTAAGAGGGCCGCTAGGTTTTCAGAAACCTTGTCGTAATGAGCATCCATCTTTGGATCCATTATTTTCTGCAATCCTTGGACATCCACCTCTTCTAATCTGATCGCTTTAATGGTTTTTACTGGTTCAAACTTTTTATCATAATTGTCATCAGCACCAATAAACAACTCTACATCTTCTTGGCGACGAGAACCCCTCTGTCGATTAACAGTAAATTTATTTCTCGCCTTACCATTTTGCTGCAGCTTGTTTTTTCTATTTTTCCTGTAAGTTTTTAGTAAATCATTTTCACCAGACAAGCTACAGTCGAGGGCATTACTAAACGACTCCAGACACTTGTTTGAAGTTGGTCTCATATCTGGAAGGGGATATGTATAACTTCTCAATAACTTCTTATAGCTGTCTATGCTAGCGCCCCTAGAATAGTATTCTTCAATTTCAAACAAATAAAACAAGTAAGCGCAAGTTCTTGATAAATTCATTGGCTCTTTTGAGAGGTGATATAAAAAACCCTTTCTCATGTTTCTTGAGCCTGAACCATCATCGTAAAAAATATATCTTATGTTAAAATCAAGAGAATATCCTATTTCCAGCCTGTGATCGTGATCTTCGTTTAAAGGGTTACCGTTTAAATTCAAGATCTTTTGTATTGTGGCGAACAAGCTCTCAAGGCGAGATGCCTCTTTCGAAAAATTAATAATTCCGAGGCCGGCGGCGGCAGGGCCAGTATATCGATATCGATCAACCTCCCAAAGCAGATTTTCCTCTTGTATTGATCGGAATAGGCCTGCGACAAGGGATATTTGTCTTCTTATATCAGAGCTTTTATATACTGCCACCCTAGAGACGCCATTTTTCTCACCCTCAACGGCTCGTGGAAGAACCTCTTCTTCTGGGATAGCATCAAAATATTTAGCTGGAATTCCAACAAGAAACTGAAGGTTGGCTCCTGGTCGGTCTGGGTTTATGTACCATTCTTCAACTTGAGCAAATCTCTTATCTGACAGATACAGTGGATTCGCACGCATAAATTTTGTATCCTTACTGTAATACTCTGCCAAAGATCGAATTCCAAATATTCTGGCTGACTCTTTTTTTGAGTCCAGCCCTCTGGTATCAAAATGTATTGTGCGCACATTTATATAATACTTGCACTTATCAGAATCAAAATAAGGCCCTGGTGTGTTGTACCAGCTTCTTTTAAAGATTGAGGATGTACGTTGACTAATTGTACTGTCCCTACACCTCTCCAAGGACGTTGGTAAGGTGGGTGCGCCTGGAATTGCTCTTAAATTGTCAATATGTACTATACCAGCACTAACCACGTTGCAGTTTTCGTCCAAAGCTTCAATTCTATAATACTCACCATTGCGACCGATGGTATCCTCTACCACTCGAACATTTGTCTTATGGCTTAAATAATCTACTATCTCATGTTGATTGTATGGAAAATCAGAAAACAATACAACACATTCCTGCCTCTGGAAGAAATTATATTCTTCATTAATTACATATACCCAGTGAGTTGCTAGCTCACAAGAATTTATTGGCGGAGTATTATATTCTAATATGCGGCGCTCAATAAACTCAGAGCTGCCCGGACCAGTCCGAAGAATGCCCCGTGAATCAACCATGGCGTTGTCTCTGACATTCTGTCCGGCGTCGACATCTTCTGTTTGGGTGACAACCGTGACTGGTACAAGATTTTCAAGCTGGTCTATAGACATTATTCATTACTCTTTCTTAATTAGAATAATTGTTAAAACTATTAATGTAGTTTTTCCCTATTGGTGTTAGATAGTTAACCTTTACATTAATTAAACTTAATTTTTCTGCAACTAAGCTAGACTTAACAAGAGTGAGTTTTTCCGTATTAGACATTACTGAGGCGCCACTAGCTAATATTGATGGTGCCGTTGGTATACCAAAAAAAGGACTGATGTGCACGTGAGCACCAAGGGCCGTGTTAAATTTAATCTGGCTCATCAAAAAAGCGTCCAAGATTCCTGTTACTCTATCAATATGCTCAATAACTTTTGTAAGCATTTCTACCAAATTGTCCCCTTTGGGTATCGGCTGTAAATCGGTATCATTGTTTCCAGCGATCAAATTAATACCATATGCTGATTTTGTAACCTTAGAGCCCTGAGAAGTTTTACCGTCTATGCCCGTGACCAATTTAATCCCTTCTCTCGCCATTATTCTCACGCCATCAGCCTTGATTGCGACAGCAGATTTAGTATCTGCCACAGGGAATGATCCCTTAGCTATATCAAAGTTTTTATCAACATCTGTTTTTTGGCTGAGGTATATTCTAGCTGCATCAACTTTAAAATTTGGATCTGCAAAAACTTTTTCGCCATCTTCACTCTCTGATCTTGCTAAATACCCCAATCGGCCAGCAACGATATCGACTGAAGCGCAGTGAGTATCACCTCGCCCTCCATATCCTGTCATTCTGCTACCAGGGCGGTCCCTGCCCAGAACTATATAGGCATTGTGCTTATTTGATATTACGTGTTCTGACGGAACTTCATTAAATCCAGGTACCGGCTCCAGGACGGAGCCGCCGCCGATTCCACTTCGAGTATGCTTTGTATCGTGCAGATCACGATATACAGTTTTTAAAGAATTGCTCAGCCCATCTTTGATTCTTGCTTTACTAAAACTTTTCATTGTTTACAACTTTATCTTATTTAATCCAGCTTGATCAGTTACATTTAAATCAATTGCCATTGTTTCACCGCTGCTGTTAAGCTGCCCTGGTATTTGCCCATACCCACTACTTCGACCACCAGCAAATTGCCACATCGTTGTTGGCCACTGAGGTGTTTTGTTAAAAGTAGATGGGTTAGTTCTACCATACTGTATCGCCGAAGAATTTAGTGATAGAGTGTTTGGGCCAGACTTAGGATAGTTAGCGTGCCAGTGAGGAATATCAGGTAAACTTGGGACATAACAAATAATGCCCATTTTCCGCAAAGTATTTCGCCCGATATACCCACCAACTTTGCCCATCTCTTGCTTTACAATTTCAAGCCATTTATCTATCCAATCTGCTGCGGCTTGATCGGTGGGGCAGCCCTCTCTAAACCCCGAAGATTCTAAGTCTAAAAATGGGCATATATCAATGGGCCCTCCGAGACTTTGAATTGTTCTTAAGTGTGCTTGTGCCTCAGACTCAACATCATTAGGGCCCGGATAAGCAAAATGATATGTTCCAACCAAAAGGCCAGCATCCTTAGCTTTTCTGTAATGTAGTCTATATAGCTCCTTACGGCCCATATCAGAATCACCTTGCGTGGTATTAATAATAACAAAACTTGCGCCGGCTTCACGGACCCTTCCATAATCAAGTAAACTAGGGGGTTGATATATTGGATGAACATCAATACCAAACACTGGGTCATTAAAGTTGATTGGAGAGTTAGATCCAACTATTTGCCTCACCTGACTGTTTTCGACGGCGCAGGGTGCGGGACCAGTTGCAAACTTTGAATCATTTCTAGGCTGCAGAACAATCTTTCTCCCTCCTTCCTCTCCTGTGCCGGTGGAAGATTGAGATCCATAATCAGCCATAGTCCCCAATCCACAGGGGCTGGCACCTGCGGTAGTTGTTGCTAAGCCGGCTTGAGCTGCGCCCGAGCCCGTCTTGCCCTGACCTTTTACCCTTACAGCAAAACTTTCACCTGAAATAAAATCTTCTCCAGAACTATGAGCCTCGACGGGAACATTAACTTCCCAATGCCAGGGTTCCCGTAGGTATGGAGTCAATCCAAACCTATGCGCATTATCATTCAACCACAGCCAAAAAGGAGCGGTTTTCTGTTTAGATATTGGAATTAGGGCACGGTTAGGCACCAGCCCTTTACTTCCCCCATCATTACCAAAGTCTATGGCCAGCCCAGTCTCGTGAGGTGAATGGTATGCCCTAAATTCCTTAAGTTCCTTTTCATTGCGGTATTTTTTGCCCTTCTCTCCTACTCTTTCTTGTTGTTGCGTGGGATCACAACATAAATTATTAAACCACTGCTCCCTCGATATGGTTTTCTTTGGGCGCCACCCTGACGACACCATCACTTGCTCTCCGCCCTTCTCAGCCTGCCACGCAGCGTTTAAGGCGTCTAGCCTTACTTTGGCCAAACGATGCAAATATACTTTTCCTCGTTTAGTTTTGTTTGTTATTTCAACCAATAAAGGTTGCCCATCCGATCCCAGTGTTCTAGGTGTAATCGATTTTAATGCACCCCTAGGGGCAACCCTAACTCTACTTTCCTTATTTCGTATGGGCTCTTCAACAAGATCACAGTATTTGTCCTTTACAAGGGCACATCGGGACCCAATAGTATCTGCGCAGCCCTGGAGGCGTTCTTGCAAGGCACTTATTTGCTCTGCCAACGCTGTCGCTTCAGCTTCCTGGCCTGTCTCCAGTGCGGCGGCGTAACTGGCCTGTAGTGTGCTTATTTGTGGCTCAAGAGTGGGGGCGTCTGCACACTTTTCTGTTGTACTGTTTGCGGTCGCAGAACTAGGTCTCTCGTCTATTGGCTCAGGGTCAGTCGATGGCGGTGGCGTAGCATCGGAGGGTGGCGTCACAGTAGAGAAAGGATTAATATACGGATAGCTGATCAAACCATATTTGGTATGGCCGCCTTTGGCACCATCAAATTTATTAATTAAAGTTATCAAGTGAGTGTGGGCGCCAATTCTAAGCCTCATGGCCCTTTCGCCCTTGGTTGCATTATATTCTCCATTGTAGTCAGAAGGAAAAAACACTCTATCGCTAACTTGACGATTAGGGTCTGGTCTACCTGTCCTCATTAGTTCCCATGCTCTTTTAAGTATCTTTTTATGTTGAGCCTCGGACACGGGTTTATTTGTATTGATGGAGAATATATTAGCCTCTAGGGGCCTAGTGCGCTGTTCTACAACGTGATCAGCAAGCAACCCCCAGTTAAACCGATCTTCCTCTTTGACAGCGACAATATCGGCTGCTGTTATTTTATCTACGAGATTTAAATCTCCAGCATCTATTATTCTGCCCAGTACCCGGCCAGCCATTGAGTGAAACGTAATAGACCGGTACGCAACTGCGACAGAGCCATCAGAAAATGTTGATAATACGTCCCCAATACTTTGATCCAGCCCACGAAAAGATCCGCCTGCCTCAGTAAAATATTTTGGCTTACCAGGCGAGGCTGGCCTGTTCTCTACAAATACAGTTACAATATTTCTCCTCTGCTCGGAGCCCATCTGTTTGGCCTGTGCAGGTAGGGCATCAAAAAGAGTTTTCTTTTCCCAAGAGCCAGCACCATGAAAAAAGTAAGCCACCTCAACAGGCGAGTCAAGAACAGTTGTACCTGGAATATGAATTATCGCATGATGTTTTCTGTTTTCTGGCGGTCGATAAAAATAATTCTTTGAGCCCTTTACTCCTGCCTTATTGATGCCGGCCATCCATTTCTCAATAACTTTTTGTGAGGGGTTGCCCTCTCCTTTCTGGATTTTGTTTTCTCCCGATGGTTCAATCACTCTGGGGGTTTGTGGCAGACCAGTCATAGCTGTGTTTGACTGTTGTCCTGGCTGTTTATCCCCGGTGGTAGTGGTGGTATTGATATCTGTGCAAGGCGCTGAACCAAAGATGTTACCTGGGGACAGTTTCTGTGCAATTGTACTAATCAGAGCCTCTCGCTCAACGACAGGTCGTATATACATCGCCCCCAGCATGCTACCTTTGTCAATAAAATCAACCCACACTAATTCTCCCGGTGCCGGCTCGGGCACAGCATCCGATTGAGCAATAAAAGTATCGTATAGATCAATCTTTGCCTGATGGCCTGGGCCTGGTACGTCTCCATATTGTTCGGGCACAGGGAGATGGATGTGTAACTCAGGTATCCTGCAAGTAATTCTAACTAAATCAGGCTCTTTGCCATTTTGTGGTGAGTTGATAGAATGTGGAGTCGGGCTTTCAGCCGTGACTTTTGGCTCAACCCTTAAGACGATTGCTTTATAAGGGCCAGCATTATTTAGCCCATTTGGCTTATAATGTTCAGCAATTGTATTACGTAGATGCTCAGCGGGGTCTTTATCTGAATCATACTGTTCTCGAACTATGCGCTTAAACAGTGGATTTAGTTGCCCAAATGCATATGTTAGTGGAGATTTTAAATTATTGCTGTCCTCTGCCACACAGAATCCTCTCTAGGGTTATTCCCCTTTAATTAAGTCAAACAACTCGTCTTTATCTTTCGCAGATAAACTGTCGCCCTCTTTGGTGGTCTTCTGCAGCATTGCTGCTATCTTTACCAACTGCTCATTTGAACGTTGCAGCGTCTCCACATACTTGGCGGCGACGTGTCCCACTTCTTTGTGATTTCTATTTGATTCTTTGATAAATACTAACAAATCTGTTAGCAGAGACTTTGTGACAGCACGATCATCACGGATGTTTCTAACTGTCTCTTCAATAAATTCTTCTAAATCTTGCCTTTGTGCCATTTTGTTTTGAAAGCTCCGTATTTAATTCTCATTTTTTTAAGATTATTAACAACCTGCTTTGTATTCAGTCCCGTTAACTCTCTGAGATATAGGTAAATAGCTTTCTTATTGAAAATTTCTATATCATCGACACTCTCAAACAATATTCGAACAGCTTCAAGGACTTTTTTTTCATTTTCTTTCATCCCCTCAATATCCCAGCTCTTCATCTCCTCATAAAAACACATCCAGAATTCACGTTCCTGGCGGGTGGATTCATACTCATTCTCAACCACCATACTTTCATTTTCGATGTCCTTAAAGAGGTCTTCGTAGTTGGTCTCCCTTCTTCGCTGCTGTGAGGTCTTTTTGACTTTATGTATAAACCAATTCTTCGTAATTACGCTAAAATAAGAAAAAGCACTTGACCCACGATTGGGATCATATTTATCCAAAATCGTAGTCAGCCATATCTTACAATCATCCTTAAGATAGTCAATATTCGGGAGAGAAGTGAACTTATACGTATAAGTTATCTTGTCCACCATCTCATTAAAAGCAGGCTGAATATAGTTTATATACAGCTCAGTCCGAACTTGACAGTCCCTACACTTCGCATATTCTATTATAGCGTTTTCGTGATCCTTCGTGAAGTATAAGTTCTTAGTCTTCTTCTTCCGTGTCTTCTTCTGTTTCATATTCCTCTGGTTCCCATTCTCCCAAAAAAGAGTAAAAGTCTTCTATTGTTCTTGTATTTTCGGCAACAAATTTCGTATGATCAATCAAGGCCATTAATGTCTCATCACCATAGAACATCTCTAAGCCGTGAACATTTTCCAAATGATCAGCATAATTGCTTATCATCATATAAAATGACTCAAAATTGTTAGAAACAGCATAAAAATTAATCAAAAGCCGCCTAATATACCATGCTACAACAACATTAATCGCCAAGGACAAAGCTAATACTACCGACACTATCCAAATCATGGCTCGTACTCTCTGGTCATCTCTTCTTTCTCTTTCCTTATTTCTTCTTTTGCTTCTTCAATATGGTCCCTCACTACATCTCCGACTCTAGTACACTCGGGCGTGTCGTCACTGAAAGACATATGAAAGCCAGCTGGAACCCTTCTTACACTGGCAATTGCCTCGCAAGACCCACAATCAACGATCTTTTCGTTCATAGAGTGAGTTGCCTCAAAGGCTAGCCCGCACTCATCACACTGATAAGAATATCTAGGCATCTAAATTGGAGTGTTGTATGTCCACTTTAACAGCTGGTGGGTTCATTACAGTTAATTCGTCTTGAGAATTCCCAGTTACCACAAAATCAAAATCTTTTAACAGTGGAACAATATCTGACTGCTCCAGTAGTGATTTTTGTAGGGCCATCATAATTGCCCCCAGGGCTTGATTTGAAAGTTTCATTTTTTTTCCTCGCTGTTTATTATTGAAGCTAAATCTGACTCATACATCATCTTAGCCAACTCTCTTAAATTTGTTTTTGGTGACCACCCTAGTTTATCCTTAGCTTTTGAATAGTCACCTAGAAGCAAAGGCACTTCCTGTGGTCTAAAGAGCCTTGAGTCTATTTCAACATACTTATTGGGCGGCCCCAAGCCTGCTTCTTCAAATACTAGTTCTAAAAATTCTCTAACGGTATGTGTCTCTCCGGTTGCTATGACAAAATCATCTGGCTTGTCCTGTTGTAGCATTAACCACATTGCCTCTACATAGTCCCCAGCATAGCCCCAGTCTCTTTTTGCATCAAGATTTCCTAGGAATAGTCTATCTTGTAGTCCAAGTTTAATCTTGGCTGCTGCCATAGTTATTTTTCTAGTCACAAAAGTTTCTCCTCGACGGGGTGACTCATGATTAAACAAGATACCGCTGCTGGCGTATTGACCATATGATATTCTATAATTTCTAATTAAATTATGTGCAAAAACTTTGGCGCATGCGTATGGCGATGCTGGCATCAATCTTGACTCTTCGTTAAATGGGTAGTTTGAATTATCCCCATACATCTCAGAAGAAGAGGCTTGATATATTCTACACCCTGGTGCTAGTTCCCTGGCTGCGTTCAATAGTCGCAAGGTTCCCATAGCAATTCCGTCCACAGTGTTTTCGGGTATATCAAAAGAAACTCTAACGTGTGATTGGGCTGCCAAATTATAAATTTCATCTGGCTTATATCTGTTGATAATAGTCCACATACAGCCAGCATCATTGAGGTCAAAGTATTCTAATTTAAAATTAGGATTCAAGAAAAGGTGATCTATCCTATCTGTGCATATAATTGACGTTCTTCTTTTTAACCCGACGACACGATATCCCTTATCAAGCAATAATTCAGCCAAATAAGATCCGTCTTGGCCAGTTATTCCAGTTATAATAGCTAGCTTATTCATTACATTTATACCATTCATAAGTTTTCATAATTCCATCCTTAAACTTAGTAAATTCAAATTCCCCATAAAGTTGTTTAAAATTACTATTGGAACCGTCTTTACGATACTGGCCATCCAAATGATTATTAAATTTGATTTTTACATCTTTTTTAATATTTTGTAAAAATATTGATATCATCTGTTTTATTGATAAATTTTCATCTGGACATATT
>Ga0208790_1001489_pt1 | contig 10202 bp, 9 predicted proteins | sample 10_taG_FD_184083 | JGI IMG/M metagenome (GOLD analysis project Ga0208790, IMG submission 184083) | Marine viral communities from the Subarctic Pacific Ocean - 10_ETSP_OMZ_AT15264 metaG (SPAdes) (version 2) | ecosystem: Environmental > Aquatic > Marine > Oceanic | place: Pacific Ocean | collected... | reverse complement strand
AAAAGATACTCAAAGATGATAAGGGTGCAGGTGACACCGTTTCAAGGATTACTAAGAAATTAGGAATTAAAGAGTGTGGTGGCTGTAAGAAAAGAAAGGCTAAGTTAAATAAGTGGGTGAAATATCAATGACTTGGAAAGACATAGTTAAGATAATGGATAGACCTAAACCAGCACCACAAAGATTTAGGCCCGAAATACAGAATCATCCTCAAAAAGAAAGAAGCAAGTCAAAATCAAAAGCAAGGGTTAAAGCAATAGATAGACCCGATGTTAGGGTTGAAGATGAGACATCAACAGATGTTGCACCACAAACTAAAGATGAATGTGTTTGTAGAAATCCTATGTGTAATATGAGGGCAACTTGGAAATGTAAAAAATGTAGTCATAGAGCGTGTGATATTCACAAAGCAATAATAGAATCATTTTGGTCACCACGAACTGGAGAGTCAGCAAAACTAGTTCATGGTTTTGAATTATGGGATTGTAAAACAAACAGGGTAATTAGTAATAGAAGTCAAATGACAGATGAGTGATAATATGGTATGGGAAAAAATACTAAAAGGAATAACAGAAAGAGGACATCGGACGGGTCATTTTGATTTGGATGAATTTCCTGAATTATTGGCAATACTACGAAATGATATTGGTAGACAAATGAAAGAATTCCCAGCATTAAATAGAGTAAAAGCACAATGGGAAAAACGACCCGATAATACGTTTATACCAAGTTTGGTTTCCCCAGAAACTGATTGGGCAATTTATAATAAGGTTAATACTGATACTTGGCAAGTACGAGAAGTGGATGAAGTAAATAACCAACCATTATGGGGAGAAATGCATGATAGACCTACATCAAGTAAAGCAGCAAGGGTTGCAGCACAAGGGGAAAGAAGAATTCGAATGCAACCTAATGAAATAGGGGTGACAGTTACACAAAGGATGGATAATACTTTTCATGTATGGGTTCAAGTACCAAAAGATACAGATTGGATGTATGTTTCAGAAGGAGTTGAACTTACAAATGCAGAAGCAGCAATATTAGAAATAGTAACAAAGTTTGGCAAAGGCGCTAAAGACTTTAGACCATACTTTACGCAGTTTGGGTTAGGAGAATTGAAAAACGTAAACAAACATGGTGAAAATCCACTAATTATGAGTTTGGTAGAAAAAGGATTATTTACTTTGAATCTAGACCACGAAAATAGCGCCCTTCGGGGTTTTCCTAGAATTACTCATAAAGGAAGGGCTAATATTCCCGATATGTCCAGAGAAGACTTTGTTAGTAAGTTTAAGAACGAAGTGTTGAAGGAGCCTGATAAACCCTTCTTATTCATTGCGGGTGGAATTGATGAGGATGATTGGTTTACTGCGTGATGATTAAATGACTTGGCAAAATCTTTTAAAGGCTTTACCGAAACCCGCTAATGTAGCGAGTTTTCTTACTTCCGATGAGGGTATAGCATATATTGAGGGTGAAGCCAAGAAAGATGATAAGACCAATATTATTAGAATTAGAAATAAAACTAAAGCAATTTCTGAAGGCCGACAAATACCACCTGAATTTAAGGATATGGAAGCCAAGTTAATTGCTAATGCTAAAAAGATTACTGGAATTTTAAGTGAAATAATTACCTCGGACAATGTTAAACATAGAGGACAAAATACCCATGAGGTTATGTTGGATAAGGCATTGGAAGAATATAAAAACGATAATAAACAACCCCTGTTAGAGTTTGTTGGTAAAGGTTATAGAAGTTGGGGTAAGAATAGAAATAAAAAGAGAGATGTATTATTAGAGAATAAAACTAAAATTATAAATATAGTTGGTAAAGAAGATAAAGATTTGTTTTATTATTCTACTGATAAAGTTTATCAAACAGAAGATGTTTCTGCCCACAAAGAGATTAAATCATCTATGCCTAAATCTGTAAAGGTCACCAAAAATAAAGAGGGAGTTACAATTACATTACCTGAAAAGATTAGTGTAGAGGATTTAGAAAATATTAGAAACTCTATTTATACATTTGAACAAAGACCAACAGGAGAAGGAGTTAGAACAATTAGATTTACTAGAACAGGAGGATTCAAAAAATCACCATTGGTAGACTTGATAGGAGACAAGCCCTCATCTGCTAAGGTAGAGCAGCGAAGTGAAATGGCAGAAAAGAAAGATTATGTTGCTAGTGTAGATAGTAATGAAAAGGCATTAGAATATTTTAAATTGATGACTAAAAGGGGTTGGAGAAGAAAAGAAGAATTTATGCCTACTCCTATCACTAAAAGCAAAAAGGCAAGAACTAACGCTAGAAATGGACTTTTAATGGCTAAAGGAAAAAATCCAATTGTAACATTAACTCTTAGAACTATTTTAACTACTCCAAAGTTTAGTCTAAAGGAAATGCTAAAATCAGGAGAACAAGTTAAATATACAAAGCAAGTACCCCAACAAGTTTTGGCCTTGCTAGAAAAGGATATAGATAAACAATCTAAGTATTATACTAGAGAAGACATGGAAACTGCTTATAGTAAAGAAGCACCAGAAAATCACGGTTCTGGTTTATCACAAGAACAAATTAGAAAATTAAGGGAGGCTTTCTTAAAAAACTCAGAAGAATTTCCTAGATTTTTTAAATTTATAAATAATTCTAAAACTGATAAAGCCATAGAATTAAGAGAAACTTTTAATAAACTTGTGGAGTATTATGAAGGGCCAAGAGGAGGACTATTTACTGATGATGAAATTACTTACTTTAATCAATTGAGAGAATTAGATGAATTAGATATAGTAGATTTAAATGCAGAATTATTGGGCCACTATGGAAAAGGAAAGGCAGACTTATTTGAATTATCAGAAGCAATCATAAATATTGTTGAAGCACAGAAAAAGAAAGACGTACCAATGTTTAAAAAGATTAGACAGGGAGCGCATAAATTTAATCATATAGGTGCTCCCATTAAAGACGCAAGAGAATTTGTTGCCCAAATGAAAGGTTTAAGAAGCAAAGAAAATGTGATAGATATAGAAATGGTTGAAGAACAAACTATCAGTGAGTTAGAAAAAGAATTTGAATTGCATTATTCTGGTAATCCTCATGTTTTAACTCCCTCAAATTTACTACATACATTAATTAAATTAGACTATTATTATGGAACAAGAGATTTAAATGAATTAAGAAATGATTATTTAGATGACCCTGATAGAAAAATTCTAGAAAAATTAGTTGATAAAGCAGATACTCTATATACTACTATCTTGACAGGAGTTGTTGAGGCCGTCAATGCTAAGGTAGAACACATTATTGAAAATCAAGGTCAATACTTAGAATATTTAGAATTTGAAGTAAAAGATTCTGATGATAAAATATATGAATTATTTGGGAATTTAAAAGAAAAAGACTTGATTAAAGAGAGGGGAGTATAATGGAGTTAAATCAAATTAAAGATTATTTGGTTTTAAGTTCCAAAGAATTTCAATCAAAACATCAGATGGATACAAAGGAATTCATTAACAAAATTAGAGAAGTAAGAAACTTGAGTTTTCTAGAAAATCATATTCCTAGAGCACATTTATTAACAATGTCTGAAGCCGATGATAGAAAGGCCGAGGCCAAAAAGATTGAAGAAGTCTTAGAAAAGAAACAATTTTCTGAACAATACATTAAGAGTTATATTGAAACCCTGACTAAAGGGGTGGATATGGGTAAACTAACTACTGGTGCATTAAAAGAAATATTATCACTATTTAGATATAGAGGTAGGAAGTTAAGTAAGAAAGCATTAAGACAACCTTTAGACTTAGACCATCTAAGATTAATTAATACTGATAAGGACACGAAAAAATTTGTTCTTGATTTAACTAATGATTTGAAGGGTATGGATGTAATGTCAAGTTATGGTTTGGGATTAAATTCTATATTGGAAATGCTAGAAACTTCTACTAGAAGAAAAAGACTTACGTTGGAAGATTTAGATGAAGGAGAATTGCTGGGAATTATTGACCCTAAATTAACCAGTAATAGAAAAAGATTCTATAAGGAGTGGAAAAAAGTTCATAATTCTTATTATCCTCTCAAAGAAGCAATTCATGATGTTTTGCAAAACTGGGAAAAAATAGAACCTGAGAGTGAAAAGATAATTGGTGAGGGGGGTATAGGCATCAAAGGTCTAAAAGATATGAGTAGATATGCTAAGGAATTTGATAAAGAATTAAAAGAATTGGAAGATATTTATCAAAAAATGACCCCACAGATGAACTATGTTATTAAAACAAAAAGCGTATATTATCCTGTGGCTAGTGACGAAGATGAAGAAAGCAGTATAAATGTTCAAAATCTAATTCTTGAAAAAATTAAAGATATTTTTGAAGAGTCATTTGATGAAAGAGGGGGAGAAGAAGTCGAAGAGGAATTTGAAATAGATGAACCAGATGCGGTTAATTGGGAATATTCTGATACTACCTCAGATTCGGCATGGGAAAAACCGCAGCCAAAAGGAATGCTACCAGATTTTGGTCCCGCTAAAGGTGGTATAGAAGCATTCGGCCAAAGGATTGAGAGAATAGAAAGGATAGGAGAAGTAGACCCACTTTATGCAATAGCAGCAGAAAAGGGACTCATTAAAGAAAAGTTCAATAGAAAGGGCTTCATTAAGTTTACCAATTTCTTAGAGGAAGAAATTAAAGAACATGATGAATTGGATAAGGGAGTTGCAGACCAACTAAAGGAGATTTTAAATGAACATAAGCGTAGAGAAAAGGAAATAGCAGAAGTGGATATGAATTGGTATTATCTTCCTTATGTAGAAGAAGTGTGGAAGTTTTATGCTAAAGGCGGTGGTAGGAAGGAAAAAGAATTACCAGAATATGATACTATGACTGAGTTTCATAGAAGAATATTAAAGGTAGTAACAGACTTAATACAAGACCCCTTAGATAAAACTGTAATGCCTGAAGTATGGGAAACATCTGATATGCCAGTGGGAGGTGCAGCAAGTAGAGGCGAACAATCCGTACCAAGAGGACAAGACCATCTATTTAATTTAATTAGTAGATTTAGATTAGGAAGCGAAGGAAGTATGAGAGACTTAGGAGAATTTGCAGATTCAGTGAATGTTTTAATACAAAAAATACATGATTATTATGTTAATCCATCACATGATGCCTATATGCCATTTAAATCCAAGCCACAATATCTTGATACTCACGAATTATCTCCTTTTATGGCCAAAGGCGCACCCAATGAAATGTTATCAAATTTATTTGTGTTGTATTTGTCACATGGCATAGGCATGATTAGTAAGAATGATTTGATACAAATTAATGCTTATAGAGAAGGACTCACTACATCTAACCCTACTGCAAAACATTTAATTAATGTAACAGAATCTATTTTAGACGTTATAGATGATTTCACAACAAACATAGATGTAGACTTAAGATATTTTGCTCATATTTTATCTAGAATAGCAAGAAAAAATAGCAAAATAGATATTGATAGTATGAGACTTAATGGTAGAAGTATCAGAAATCTTTCAGATGAATATAATAAAAAGGAAGTTCCATTTTATAAATATTTAATTAGACTCATTGCTTCCAAAGAAAGGTTCTTTAAAAAGGACAGACATAAAAGAAAACAAATAGATAAATTTATGAGTCTGCATACTTCTAAGGGAGACAAAATTATGTTATCAGAAGTAGAACAAAATGTATTACAAACTCACGATGAAATTAGAAAAATGCAAAATAAACATATTTATATGAATTATTGTGATACTGATAATTATGACCATGTTAATGATACTATTGATTTGATGCTAAAAGAATATAATACACACCTAACCGCTACGGATGTTATTGGTATAGTAAATGAGTTTGATAGTATGAATTCGGTGGCTAAAAAGTTTGGAACTAAAGAAGATGTAGTATATCATATTAAGGCGTTGTTTAGATGAGTTGGGAAATTCTTCTTAAGAGAGATAGAGTTGAACATTTAAGACAATTACATTTACAATTTAATGCTGATAATAGAAATTTACATGGTCAGCCTGAAGATGGAGGAATGAATGTACCTGATGATGACCTTCCTGAAGATGTTAAAAATGCTACTGAAGAAAATATTGATAAAGTAATTGCAAACATAATTGCGGATTGGCAATGGATGTTTAAACTTAATAGAGCAAGAACTTATACTAATATTGATGAGGCCAAAGAGCAATTACAGCAGAGAAAAGAAATTAAACAGTTTATTCAAGATTTGAAGGAGATTTAATATGAGTTGGTTTAGCATTCTAAAGAAAAAGCCCGTTGATGAGGCTATTGATGATTTAGAAGAAGTCGCAGAAGAATATAATTTGGATGAACATGATTGGAGTTCTGTGGATGATGCCTCTGATTATTTGTTTGAACATAAGGTAAACGATGAGACTAAAACATAGGGTAATACTTTTAGTTAAAGATATACTTCTAAAAACTGTATGGAGAAAGTATGACCGAAATTGATGTTGGCCCAATTTTAGAATGGATATTGAAAAAAGTAGGCGTGATTATTTAATGCTATTCAAAAAGGCTAATAGAACAGAGTATAGCCCTAATAGGTCAATGCTACAATTTCCTTTAACTCTCTTTTCAGACAAAGAAGTTAGTGAATTTTGGAATAACAATACTGAACTTAAGGAATTACTTGGTGAGAAGTTTCCTAGACCAATCCGCAGAAAGAACCCAAGAGGTATGAATAAATATACTTTTGATGCAGATTTTTACACCGCTTGGGATGAGAATAAACTAGTTGCTTATTCTGGATGGCAAGAGAACAATGGTTTTTTTGTTTTAGCAGGAGCATCAACACATCCTAATTATAGAAAATTAGAAATTGCCAGCAAACTACAAGCGCAGAAACATATTAAATTTGGTGATGGGCCAGCAATAGGATTGTTTAATAATAAAAGTATGTCACAAGATGTATGGACAGATTCTTTTAGAAGAAAAGGATGGATAATTAATCCAAAAAATCCAGAAGAATATTATGATAAAATACCAAAAGAAGTAATAGACTATCATATCAAAAAAGCAAAAGACACAGGCATGGAATGGGGTGTTTTAACTAAACAACCTTTTACAAAAGCATGGAATATAATAAAGGGGTTTAAAGATGAGTGAAACATTAGAATTAAATTTTACTCATGAAATGGATATGGCTTTATCCAAAGATTCTTTCCCATACTTCTTTAAAAATGTCTTAGAAATGATGTACCCAGAATATATGCAAGAATGGTTAGACACTATGAATTCTACTGATAGAACAGTTATAGTATGTAGCCGTGACCACGGAAAATCAGTCTTCATGCATTCATGGGTAGTTTGGAATTTAATTTTCCAAGAGCCTCCATTTCAAATGCTATATATCTCTTCAAACCAAAAGCAGACAATGGTTCACATGAGAGAGATAGATAGGATGTTTAATATTCCCATGCTTAAAAAATTCAAACCATCAAGAGGATGGGCTATTGGAAACATTACATTAACCAATGGTAATTCTGTTCTAGAAAGGTCAATAGGTTCTCAGATTCGTGGGCTTCACCCTCAAGAAATTGTTATTGATGACCCCTTGAAAGAGTTTAGTTTAGTGGCTATTCAAAAGGTCACAGACTGGTTCTTTGGTGACATGATACCTACGCTTCATCATACGGCTAAACTAAGAATGATTGGCACTCCATTTACCTATACTGATATTTTCACGCAACTAGAAGAGAATCCTGCATATACAGTTAGAAAGTATCCGTGTTTTGATTCAATGAATGAACCTCTATGGCCTGAGCGATGGGATGCTAAAGCACTTGAACAAAGAAAATCAGAAATTGGTTCGCTAAAGTTTACTAGAGAGTATCTATGTATTCCAGTTTCAACAGGTACTGCCCTCTTTGGGCAAGACCACATATTAAAGGCTAAGAATAGGGATTATATTCTTAAATTAGGCCATAGAAAGGATAAAGGATACAAATATTATGTAGGGGTAGACCCTGCTATATCAACTGATGGTGACTATAACGTAATTATGGTTTTAGAAGTGGATAATGAAAAGAATAAGACTATTGTTCATGTGGATAGGGCAAAAAATGTTCAGTTTAGAGAGAATGTTGAAAAATTAGTATTAATTGGTAAGATTTTTGAACCCGAAGTAGTGCTTTATGAAACAAATACCTTTGCTAAAGCCTTTACACAGGAGTTAAGGAGTATATCTGATTTAAATGTGCGAGATTTTGATACTACCCGTAGAAAGAAGCAAGAAATCATCCTAAATCTCCAAATGAACTTTGAAAACAACAAAATTAGGTTGCCTTATGGTGATAATAATAGCAGACGATTAACTTCTGCCTTAATTGAAGAATTATCTATGTTTTCCATTACAGAATCGGGCAAGTTTGAAGGAGTGGGGGCGCATGATGATTTAGTGATGGCCCTTGCATTAGCAAATGCGGCCACACAGACCCCATCAGAAGCCTTTATGCTTCTTGACGACATGGAACTCTTTGACGACCCACAGGAGCCTCTAATGACCCTAAATACGGGAATGGTTGGGCTAAATTTTTAAGACGGTGATGTATTATGGTTATACAATCAGAAGTAGAAGAACAAGATGCTAAAGATTTAGAAGAAGAAGCAGAAGTTTTAAGACAAAAGTCTAAATTAACCCAAAGAATAGAAGAAATTCAAAATAAAAAGTTAGCAAAGGATTGGCTTACAAATAGGCCCATTAGAAGCCATGAAGACATTGTTAAAGACTATGCTAATGAATATGAACTCAATTTATCCGATGCTAAAAAGGCTTTAACCACATATCCAGAAAAATATGAGATTCAAGGAAATGATGTTCCTTCAATTGTAAAAGAAATGAGAATGTATCGAAGAACTCTGAAAGGAGAGAAAAAAATACAGTTTACTAATGCAATTGACAATTTAATAACGGGATATTCTGATTATCTGAATAAATGCATTGATAATATTTATTGGATTCAAAAGTATAAGGTTCCTCTATGTAATATGAATTATAATGAAACTGATTTGATTAAATTAAATATTATTCAAGATGAGGATATGAGAAGAAGAGTGGTTGATGCTTTATGCAAAAATTGGGAGGCAAATTTAGATAATAAAGATATAAAGTATAGTAAAGAGCATTCTAGCAATCTTAAGAAGGCTACAGCAGCAAAGAAAGAATTTAAGGCAATTTTAAAGGAAACCTCTATAAACCCCTCCACCAAGTCACTAGTCAAGTCAGAAATACTCAAAGCAGTTTGCACTAATCCGGGAATTTCTGCAAGAGAAATCCATGATTCTTTAAATAAGAGTTTGCATGATAAAACTTCTCCCCAGATTATAGCAAAATTGGCAACTGAGGATAATATTACTGGCATAGATGGTTCTTATTACAAATTCAATGATGATATTAAAAAGAACATTTGGTCTTATACTGCGGCATTTATAGATTCTGATGGTTACATTACAATGGACAAAAACCACAATCCAAGAGTAGGTTTAGTAGCAACAGGGGATAGAGGAAAAGCGTTTATGTTAGAAATGAAAAAATCGTTAGGTATAGGAAGACTTCATTTAGACCAAAAATCCCCACAAGATACTAGACTAGTTAATAGATTAAATTTTTATTCAGCAAATGATGTAAAGAAACTACTTACAAAATGTATGCCACATTTTAGAATGAAAGGGCCAAACGCAAAGGTTTTGTTAGAATTAATTAAAATAAAGAAACACAATAAAAAAGAAGAATGGTATCCCCAAAGAAAGGATGAGTTATTTAAGTTAATGAAATATCACAACCATAGAGACAATAGTAAGTTTGATTGGCATGAATGGGATATAGATATTGATAATATAAATAAATTAGAGGAAAATTCTAAAATGGATGTGTAATAATGGTAGAAGAACAAAGACGATTTTCAATACGAAATTTGTTTAGGAGAAAGACTCCTAGACCACAGGATAGACAAGTATTTAATCCCGGTATTCAAGAAAAAAGCCACACTTACATGATGACTTCTCCTGTTTTATATCATGTAGCACAACAATCAGTTATAGTTAGAACTTGTACTAATCAATTAAAAAATGAAATATTTAGAAGGGGCTATAAATGGGAAGAAGAATTCATTGCTAAGTGTAAAGATTGTGGTAAAAAACACCAATCACCTGTA
>Ga0208790_1001483_pt1 | contig 10220 bp, 9 predicted proteins | sample 10_taG_FD_184083 | JGI IMG/M metagenome (GOLD analysis project Ga0208790, IMG submission 184083) | Marine viral communities from the Subarctic Pacific Ocean - 10_ETSP_OMZ_AT15264 metaG (SPAdes) (version 2) | ecosystem: Environmental > Aquatic > Marine > Oceanic | place: Pacific Ocean | collected... | reverse complement strand
GTAACACAGATAGTTACAACCCACCAGCGAGGAGATGTTCCTCGTGAAGAGGTGGAAGACGAAGCAGCCGCCCTATTTGAGTTGGGTAAAAGTCTATCCGACAAATACAATCAGTTCGCCTTCATCTTTGGATATCCAATTGAAGATAAGTTCGGCAACACTGTAATGGCTATTGCTGCCTACAACGCCGACGCTCCCGCTTACGGAATGCAATATCGCATCAAAGACGAATGGGCTGGACCTTGGCACACTATTCGCCAAGCAATTGAGAGCGATCAATATTGGACAAAGATAGCAGGAACCAAGGGCGTCTTTATTGAGGACAAGATAAGAGAGTTGGAAGAGATGGACACGAGTCATTATGTCCAGAAGGGATGGAAGACATCTCAAATCCTGAAATGGAAAAGTCTCTTATAGACACGGAAGATAAATGGACACAGTGATAGGACTGGGGAAAGCAGGATGCGCCATCGCAGACAAGTTCTCTCAATATCCGCAATACAAAATATTCAAGATAGACATTGAGAATATTGCCGAGAACAAGAAGAATGAAAAACTTCTCAAAGAAAAGGCATCACCAGAGCAATACGAGACAAGTGTCCCGTCAATGCGGACATTCCTCAAGCCATCAACCGACGATGTTCTATTTGTCCTATCAGGTTCAGGAGCAATCTCTGGAACCTCTCTTCGCATCTTAGAGCAACTCTCAAAGATGAAAAAGACAATCAACGTCCTCTACATCAAACCAGATGTTGAGTTCCTCGGAGCAAGCAACAAGGCACAGGAGAGACTAGTAAGAAATGTCCTACAAGAGTACGCCCGTTCAGGAAAGTTGGCGAGACTCTATCTGGTAGACAACAAACTTGTTGAGTCAGTCATCGGCGAAGTCCCAGTATTCGGATACTACGACAAACTAAATGACTTAATAGCGTCAACGCTCCACATGGTAAATCTCTACAACCATCAGAGCCCAGTTCACAGCACATCGTTCGAACCAAGCGAAATAACACGAGTTAGCACCTTTGGAGTTGTTGATTCCGAGAGCGGAGAAGAAAAGTTATTCTTTTTACTTGACACTCCTTCAGAAAAGTGTTATTATTATGCCATCAATCAGAAAACACTGGAGACAGATGGAACTCTGATGAAAAAGATAATCAACAATATCAACAACAATACTAAGGAAGAGGGAGATATAAAGACGTCGTTTAGGATACACTCAACTAGTTATGAGCAGGACTATGCATACATAGTCTCCAACACTGCGAGGACTGGTAACTGAAATTGCTTGAAAAGATACCAACCAAATGGATAAACAGGGCGAAGAGAATTTTGACTATTTGCGCTCTCGCCACCGTAGGTACAATCTTAGCAATAACAGTGTTGAAGCAAGGCGTCGAAGTAGGAAGAAAAGTAGGACATTGTGAAGTCGCATGCTCAGTGATGGGTGCTCAATTCACGGCGCTTGATGGCGAGGCAAAATGCCAATGCCAATACAGTAGCGGCTGGGTAATGACTATTCCAATGGATCACGGATTCTTTGATTACGAAGAAACAGAAATCGACGAGATTCTCGAAAATAAATAAAAAAAGACTTTGACTTTATAACATACCTGTGTTATAATATTCATTAGCAAGGTGAGAGATTTATCATCTTGACTCTAGGCAAATCCGCCACAAAAACAAAACAAAGGTAAAATAACAAATGGCTATTGACATTAACAAAATGAAAGCCCGCAAGTCGGCTCTCGAAAACCGTGGAGGACAGAAGTCCTCATTCTGGCGTCCGCAAGACGGCGAGCAAACTATTCGCATCGTCCCAACTGCTGACGGCGATCCCTTCAAGGACTACTGGTTCCACTACAATGTAGGAAGCAATCCAGGATTCCTTTCACCCTATCGCAACTTCAATGAAGCCGATCCACTCAACGACTTCGTTCGTCAACTCTTCAACGAGGGAACTGAAGAAAGCATCAAGCAGGCAAAGAACCTTATGGCTCGCCAGCGATTCTTCTCACCCGTTCTCGTTCGTGGAGAAGAGGATCAAGGTGTTCGTCTATGGGGTTACGGCAAGACGGTATACGAGCAGTTGCTCAACCTCGTCCTCAACCCTGAGTACGGCGACATCACCGATGTTGAAACTGGAACTGACTTGTCACTACATTATGGCAAACCAGCAGGTGCTTCATATCCTCAAACTAAGTTGGTTCCCCGACGACGTTCATCTCCTCTCTGTGATGACGCAGTTGGCGGAGACGAACGATGCACCGAGCTTCTGGAGAACATTCCAGACTTCGACGCTATCTTTGAGCGTAAGACACCAGCAGAAGTTGGAACGATGTTGGATGCCTATCTCCTCGGAGAAACAGCGGACACTGTAGCTACAGAGCTAACTCAAACCACAACCACAGCGGCAACGACTACAGATACAGCCTCCTCTGTAGATGCCGCATTCAGCGAGTTAATGGGAACCTAAAATCTCAAACTCAACTAAACAGATGATATTGCTATAAACGCACACCCCCCCCTTTCGTATCATCTGCCCACAGGGAGGCACAGGGTAATCAGGTGCCTCACATTTTCTATAAAGGAGAAAATATGTTTAAGAAGATTTTAGCAGGAATGCTATGTATGGGGCTATCGACGCCCGTTTTAGCTGACGATCACGCTGTTGATGCGTTCGGTGAAAATACTATGGAGTGGACAAAACGCAAAGGGCTTCGGTTTGGATATAATTTTGCGAATATGGCAGACGAATCGGAACGTCTAGATAGTCCTCATATGTTTGCTCTCGGATTCGAATTGCAACAAACAATGTCGGGAGACTCATGGTTGGATATCCTGTTTATTCAGAACTTAACTGTGAGCGGATTAGAACAAAGTGTTCTCGTTCCATCTGCAAATGCTCTCGTCGGTTTTGAAATTCAAGATCAACTACAATTGGCAGTCGGAGCAAATATTACCGTATACGACCCATCGGGAGAAGATCATTTCTTTCATTTGGTTACTGCCGTAGGGTGGACACAAGACGCTGGTATCTTTAGCGTGCCCGTTCACTTTATCTTCGTTCCTGATGTTAATAATTACTACAGATTGGCATTAACAACTGGTGTTAATTGGTAGATTAGTCGCAGCATACCGCAGGGAGGCACGGGTTCATAGTGAGATAGGTGCCTCACACTTTTACAAGAGAACGGAGAAATAATGGCTAAGAAAAGCTCATCCAAAGCAGGCAAAATGAGCATGGCTGACATGCGAGCTATGATAAATAAGCAAGCTGGCATCAATGTCGCACACAGTCTAACCGAGAAGAACCCAACACAGGTTCCTTATTGGATACCCACAGGTTCGAGATGGTTGGATTCCATTATTTCCCGTGGAGAGATGGCAGGAATACCAGGAGGGAAGATTTCAGAACTCGCTGGTTTGGCATCAACAGGTAAATCATACATGGCGGCACAAGTAGCCGCCAATGCTCAAAAAATGGGTATTGATGTTATCTACTTTGATTCCGAAAGCGCCATTGATCCAGAGTTCCTTCAGAACGCAGGATGCAACTTAGATGAACTTATGTACATCCAAGCAATGTCTGTTGAATTTGTTCTGGAGACTATTGAAACTCTATTGGCATCAAATGACAATAGAATGTTATTCATCTGGGACTCTCTCGCCCTTACCCCCGCCATCTCAGACATCGAGGGAGATTTCAACCCTCAGTCGTCAATGGCAATGAAAGCAAGAATCCTTGCCAAAGGACTCTCAAAACTTATTATCCCTATAGCCAACTCGGAAAGCACTTTCCTTATTCTAAACCAGTTGAAAGCGAACATCACCCGTTCACCATCAGAAGCTCTCACCACCCCCTACATGACTCCTGGTGGAAAAGCCACAATCTATTCATACTCTCTGAGGATTTGGTTGACTGGAAGAAAAGCAAAGGCGTCCTTTGTCACTGACGACAAGGGCTTCCGAGTTGGCTCAGAGGTAAAAGTCAAACTTGAGAAGTCACGCTTTGGAACCCAAGGGCGACAATGCAACTTCAAGATTTTATGGGGAGACAAGATAGGCATCCAAGACGATGAAAGTCTATTTGACGCCATCTCTGCATCTACCAGTCTCGTAAGAAAAGGTGCGTGGTACGAACTCAATGACGCCAACGGAAATCCAATAGGCAGTAAATTTCAGTCAGCAAAGTGGACAGATCGAATGAAAGACGAAGTGTTTCGTCTAAGAGTACATGAGATAATGGATGAAGAAGTTATCTTTAAGTTTGATAAACGCTTAGGCAACGCATCGGACTTTTACGAAGAAAAAGAAGAGGAAGAAAACTAATGACTAAAACAATCACAGTAGCACTAATATTTGCTCTTTCAGGAGCAACAGGATGTCTCGCATACGCACACCCTCCAAATCATCAAACGCCAGCGCAAGAACTCCATCCGAGCCAAGTTCGTGCTTGGGTATGGACAGATGGATACTATTGGAACGGCTCTTGGAGACAAGGGTATTGGGAAGTGAGAGCAATTAATAGAAGATTGCTGTCCAGTCATCCGAGAACGCACGTCCGTTGGGTAGAGGGCAGACAAGTACCGCCACGCCCAGATCGCAGACACAGAAGGCGACGAGGACACAGATAAATACTTGCAAAGCAGTCACAAACGTGTTATAATATAGTATAACACGGAGAAGATATGCCCAAAGTAAAACTGAAAGTCGGTGACTTAGTGAAGAAAACTCATCTAGGCGTTATGGAGTCGGGCATCCTTCTCCAACGCCACGAGTCCTATTGGGACGAAGAGAAGAAACACCAAGTCCCAGTAATGTGGAATGTCTTCGGATGGACTAAACCCCGAAAGGCACTAGACTCGATGCTCAAGAAGGGCATCGCAGAGGGACGCATCATCCACGCCCCAATAAAGAGGAACGAATGAAACGACTACTAGTTTGCGATGTCTTGAACCTCGCGATCCGCAATTATATAGTAAATCCGAGCTTATCGACAAATGGTTCCCCGCTGGGAATGGTAAAAGGCACTATCCAGTCCCTTCAAAAACTATGCCGAGAAGTGAAACCAGACGAAGTTGTATTCTGCTGGGACGGACAAGGCGGTTCTCAGCGTCGGAAAAGCGTCAATAAGAACTATAAAGAGGGTAGAAAGCCCATCAGGATGAACCGAGACGTCAGCAATATGACAGATGCCGAGCAAGTTTCCAACAAGATATGGCAACAAACCCGCTTATTTGAATACTTGAACGAACTTCCGATCATTCAGCTAATGCTCCCAGCAGTTGAAGCAGATGATGTCATAAGCCACGTCGTCCAGCATCCCAAATACAAAGGGTGGCAGAAAGTCATCGTATCGTCGGACAAAGACTTCTTCCAACTCTGCGATGACGAAACAGTAGTCTATCGCCCCATTCAGAAGAAGATAGTCAACCGCAATAATCTTATAGAAGAGTTCGGCATCCACCCCAAGAACTTCGCTCTCGCAAGAGCAATAGTCGGAGATTCCTCAGACAACTTGACAGGAGTAAGTGGAGTAGGTTTGAAGACCATTAAGAATCGATTGTCTTTCCTATCTGAAGACAAGTCTTATGAGATTTCAGAAGTAATGGACTATTGTGAGAACACTGAAAGCAAAGTGAAAGCATACCAGTCAATATTAGAGGGGCGAGAGACGGTAATGGAAAACTACCGCCTTATGCAACTCTATGTCCCATCCATAAGTCCACAGGGAACCCAGAAGCTAAACTACGCTCTGGAAAACTTTGAACCCGAACTCGGAAAAACCACAATGCTGGCGATGATGATGGAAGACGGATTCGGAGAATCCAACTTCAACGAGTTGTTCGCGATGATGAGAAAAATCATTGTAGATTCAAGGCAATAGAAACTACTTATAGGCATAAAGCACAATAAGGCTATTACAGCCACAGATAAGGAGAATTATTATGCCCGTAAGAGATTGGACAGTTGGAGTGGAGATAGCAAACATCGTTGATGTTAGAGAGGGAGACGCAGACAGCAACGACGCGATGACGATGATAGTCGTCCCAACGGGAGTTCACTACGGAACCGACGTAATGACTTTGGCGACACTATCATTTGAAGGAGTCGTATCAGGCGGAAGACTCAACCTTGGACTATACCTAAGTCCTGGTAAATTCGTAGTATCATCCGACAACGGAAAGCTACTTCTCCTAAATTTCAGCACTCCATCTTCTGCCCCAAGCGTAAGCACTCTATACGATGACGCAGGTGGAGCCCCAATCACCGCTATGGCACACGCAGTAGCAAGAAACGAAATAGTATTCTCCGTAGGAAACAAGGTACACACAATGCCTTCCGCAGGTGGAGCAGCAACCGAACGAGCAGACACAGAAGCGATTGCCGACGCAGGATCAAGACTCTTCGACATCGACTACAGTTCACAAGGTTGGTTACTCATCATAGAGAACGCAAACGAAACCAAGTCCACAGCTATCGCCTCAGAGGACTGGTCATCTATCCTCACCGATAACTTGCCAGACGCTCTCTCCGCCTCATCTCCATTGCAAGTCAACTATACCGAAGAGACGAACACTTGGATAGTAGCTCGCCAAGATGGAGAAGTCGTAACAACAGACGACTTGGATACATGGCGTCCAGAGGCAGGATCTCCCGCCGTAGCTTTATGGACAGTCGCTGGTGAGAATGGAAACATCTCATACTCAGCCGACGCCGTATCTTGGACAACATATCAAGTCCCAGCAGGAACAAATGTCGGACACAGATCAATTTCTTACGGACTTGACGCAAGCAACAACGGAGTCTGGATGACTTCACGCTGGTGGGATTCTAGCGGTGAAGCAGGAATGACTTCAGACATCACGGCAGGCGTAGGCGGATGGACGACAAGCAACACTCCCATCACATCTGGAATAGATTGCGCTTTCGGCAACGGCGTATGGATTATGGTAGGAAAAAGCAAGACAGCCAGATCTGCTGACTTTGGCGCAACTTGGCAAACAGTTACATCAACTGGCGGCGAAAACATGAACACTAACGCACTAAACGGCTCCGTCGCAACTGATGGCGCAGGCAACTGGGTAATCATTGTAGATGACGGATCTCAATACAAGGTGTATAAGTCAACCGATAACGGAGCGACTTGGAGCGCATCTCTGTCGTGGGGATGGTTGGCTGCTGCTCAACACGCCTTTAAAGAAGTCTCATACGGCAACGGCGTCTGGATTCTCGCAACATCCGATAATAAAATACGTACATGTACAGATGCTGGACTCGCTACAAACTCTTGGGTTACAGCAGCGACTCTATCTGGACAACCAAGGGATGTTCAGTACGGAGCCCTCGGCATTTGGATGGCTGTAGGGAAGGACAAGAAGTGCTGGGTTTCAGCAGACAACGGAGCTAACTGGAGCGAGCAATCGACACTTCACCACGCTCAATCCCCTGGCGTTTACGCTGGAGTTCACGCCGTCAATGTAGCCTACTACGATGGATCTTGGATAGCAGTAATGGATACTGCGACATTGAATAATGTTTTCAAGTCAGACGACAATGGATTCACTTGGGCAGCAATAGCCAACACTGGCGAAAAGCTCTCAGGTATTGCTTACAGTTCAGTATTGCCGAATAGCTAATAGAGAACTACTTATAACATGAAACAATTTGCTAAATGGGCGAATATGTTCGGTGAATCCACCGCAAGCATCCCAAATTCGGAAATGCTTGTCGGTGGAGTCCGTTCTATCGCAGAGGATGTTGATCCCGAGAGTATAGATGTATCCAGTTTTGAAGTCCACGACGAAATAAACAAAGACTTCTGGAACCAACCAGAGGACAGACTTGATCCCGAGATAAGAGAGAAACTTCTTGCCATAGCACAGGACTTCTACGATTCTCTGGAAGTTGGAGACGCTCGGTTCTCCGACATTACCTTCACGGGTTCACTCGCAGCACTAAACTACTCAAAGTTCTCCGATGTCGATTTACACATCCTCGTTGACTTCTCAGATGTAGACGACAAGACAGAACTTGTCCGAGAATACTTCAACGCTATGAAGTCAGTATGGAACCGACTACACGACATTCTCATAAAAGGATACGAGGTAGAAGTCTACGTTCAGGACATAAACGATCCACACGAGGCACAAGGACTCTATTCAGTCCTAAACAATGAGTGGATAAAGTTTCCAACCCCAGAGAAGTCAAACTTCGACAAAGACAATGTAAAGAAGAAAGCAGCGTCTCTAATGGATCAGATAGACAGAGTAACTAAGCTTATCGACGAAAAGAAATACGAAGAAGCCGAACTCTACGCCGAAAAGCTCAAGGTGAAAATACGCAAGATGAGAAAGACAGGCTTGGAGACAATTGGAGCGTATTCTGTCGAAAACTTAGCGTTCAAAGTCCTCCGCAGAAACGACTATTTGGAGAAACTTTCTAACGCAAAAAGAGAGGCATACGATAGCCTCCATTCGCTAAAATAAGTGCGAGAATAGGGCATAAACGAGCCCTCTAAAAATAGTCAAAAATAAAACAGACTTTATACAAATCCATTCATATATATGGTCGGATGGAGAACATTTATTGGCATTTCGTTTCGACGGGATTCCTTTGAGTGTATACCTTTATCCGCTTAACAATATAAAAAAGGAAATATACATAATATGGCTATTTTAACTAAAAATGTTCTCATGGGAAGAGACCTCGTTGCAGGTATCCTCTCTGGAGAAATGAAAGTTGCAGATCTTGCTGGCGAAGCCAGTGGTTTGGGACTTGACGGTGCTCTTTCTGCACTTCTTACCAAGGCTAACGCTGAAACCTCTCGCGCATCTGCTGCTGAAGCTGCTATTCAAGCTGACGTAGACTCTGTAGAGGCTGCTGCTCTCGCTGGTCGCGCTGCACTTCAGGCTGACGTTGATCAAAACGAAGCTGATTCAGACGCTGCACACGCTGCCGCTACCGCTGCTCGTGGAGTAATGTCTGCTGCTGCTGCAACCGAGTCAACTGCTCGCGTAGCTGCTGAAGCTGCAATCCAAGCTGACGTAAACCAGAACGAAGCTGATGGCGATGCTGACCGTGCTGCAATCCGTGCTGAGTTTGCTGCTGCCGACGCTGCTGAAGTAATTGCTCGTAACTCTGCAATCTCTTCTGCTGTTGCTGATCTCATTGACTCTGCACCAGGTGCTCTTGATACACTCAACGAGTTGGCTGCTGCAATTGGCGACGACGCAAACTATGCTGCTACAGTAACAAACTCAATCGCTGCTGTTCAGGCTGACGTAGACTCTGTAGAGGCTGCTGCTCTTGCTGGTCGCGTTGCTCTTCAGGCTGATGTTGATCAGAACGAATCTGATTCTGACGCCGCACACGCTGCTGCAACTGCTGCTCGTGGAGTAATGTCTGCTGCTGCTGAAACCGAGTCAACTGCTCGCGTAGCTGCTGAAGCTGCAATCCAAGCTGATGTTGATCAAAACGAAGCTGATTCTGATGCTGCTCACGCTGCCGCTACTGCTGCACGCGGTGTAATGTCTGCTGCTGCTGCAACCGAGTCAACTGCTCGCGTAGCTGCTGAAGCTGCAATCCAAGCTGACGTTGACGCTAACGAAGCTGCTGCTCTTGTTGCCCGTAACGCTATCATCGCTCAACATGGTGCTGATGATTCTGCTGCTGCAACAGACCGTGCTGCAATCCGCTCTGAGTTTGCCGCTGCTGATCTTGCTCTTGTTGGTGGTGCTTCTGGCGCTGGTGACACACTGAAGAAGCTTGAGGACAGACTTCTCGCTGAGATTTCAGCTACAAATGCTGACTTCGTATCTGCTGGAAATGCTCGTGCTTCAATCCAAGCTGATGTTGATCAAAACGAAGCTGATTCTGATGCTGCTCACGCTGCCGCTACTGCTGCACGCGGTGTAATGTCTGCTGCTGCAACTGCCGAGTCTACTGCTCGCGTAGCTGCTGAAGCTGCAATCCAAGCTGACGTTGACGCTAACGAAGCTGACGGTGACGCTGATCGTGCTCTTATCCGTGCTGAGATGGCTGCTAACGAGACTGCTCGTGACACATCTGAAGCTGCTGCAATCGCTGCTGCTGTTGCTGGACTTATCGATTCTGCTCCAGGCGCTCTTGATACGCTCAACGAGTTGGCTGCTTCAATCGGTGATGACGCAAACTACGCTGCTACAGTAACAAACGCAATCGCTGCTGTTCAAACTGAC
>Ga0208790_1001477_pt1 | contig 10237 bp, 19 predicted proteins | sample 10_taG_FD_184083 | JGI IMG/M metagenome (GOLD analysis project Ga0208790, IMG submission 184083) | Marine viral communities from the Subarctic Pacific Ocean - 10_ETSP_OMZ_AT15264 metaG (SPAdes) (version 2) | ecosystem: Environmental > Aquatic > Marine > Oceanic | place: Pacific Ocean | collected... | reverse complement strand
CATCAGAAGATGAAATAGTAAACATGCTCATAGGGCTTAAAGAAATACATAAAAGTAGATGTTTAAAACTTTGGAATGTTTTTGAAACTATGCTAGAAAATAAAAAAATTATTGATTGAGAATTGATTATGAAATCTAAAGAACTAAAAGAAATGGTTTTTCAAAGTATTAAAAAACTTGGAAGTTCTACCAAAAAAGAATATTTGGAAGATGTTATTGATACAGCTATGAAACAGGGATTGGTTACTAAGGAGTTTATTATGCAAATTTCTAGTATTGGATTTGCGGCTCAAAATTTAAAACGTGAAGGTCGCATTGTTATTGATAACTCTAATGACTGTGAATGTGGAAAATGTGCAGCTGGTTCTATACATGGACTTAACACTAAAACTTTTTACTGGTCTATAGCATAAAAGTTATTATGGAAGATTATTTGGGGCCGGTGAAAACGAAAAAAGATGATTTGTTTTTAAAGTTGGTTAAAAGAGTAAGAAAACCAGATTATACGATGCACTTCATGGAAGATCGTAATGGAAGAAAGGCAATGTTCTATAATTATAAGGGGGTTGAGATTAAACAAGATGAATGTTGCATTCTCAAGGCAACGATTGCAGAACATCGTAGAAGTAAATTTGATAATGGGAAACCATTGACCTATCTTAATCGTGTTACTGTTGTTAGAAATTTGGGAACTAAAGAAAAACCAAAATGTGTTTTTGGTGAAATTGGAACTGAACGAGGGTCAAGTAGAAAAACATGGCAAGAAATTCTTGCAGAAGATGAAGAAATAGAATAAAAGAAAAAAACCTAAGCATTCCGAGTTGGTGGTGGTCTAGGTCAGAGGTATGGCGGAGGTTCGTTGACCAAAGCTGTAGGGTAACATCCCCTTCAATGACTCTGAGGTAGGAATGTTATGTGTGGAAGTTGCAATAATCTGTAGACCACAGAGATAATGCATACACTAGGATGGTGATGACGATTCGTGAGAAGTTCGCAGACCCAAGATTCTAGGTATCGAAGTACAAGGACAGACACATGGTTTTTTTCTTTTTTATTGGGAGTGGGTGTAAGCTGGGATAAGCTCAGAGCTAGTGATAAACCTACTTCCTTTTTTTATATGGAAAATATGGCAGAAGAAAACAAAGTTCGGATATTCATTAATAAAAAAGAAATGACATACTCTCGACAAAATATGATTAAAGCAATATATAATTTTATTCCTTATCTCTCTATTGATGACTTGACTACACTTGGTAATGATATAAATTCAACCAAAGAGCAAATAAGACACAATGAACAGAAATCAATAGAAGAGGGTAAAAATATTCCAATACAATCTAATCGGTACGATACATAAAATGACAAATGAATCTATAGGTGATAACAGATTATATAAAATGGGATTTGATGGAGGCTGTATCGGAACATTGAGAAAATTAACTCCTGAACAAGTAAAATACTTGGTAGAAATATTAGAAGAATTGCGAAATAAAAAAGTAAAAAATGGAAGTTGAATTAATAGATAGCATGGGAAATGATGCGAGTGTGGTCAATGCCGCAAGAGTTTCTTTTGGTAAACGTATAAAAGAAATGTCTGAGGGTGATACTAAACTAATCAAGTATCTCGCACAACATAATCATTGGTCGCCATTCGCCCATGCTTCATTACAGTTTAGAATTAAGGCTCCAGTATTTGTTGCAAGACAATTAGTAAAACACCAAGTCGGGCTTGTCTGGAATGAAATCAGTAGGAGATATGTTGATACTGATGTCGAGTTTTATGAAGTAGATAAATGGAGAGGGAAACCAATTGATAAGAAGCAAGGTTCGGATGGTACATTAGAAGATAAACATGGAATCTGTCAATGGTCAAAGACTAAGATAGAAAATGCAGCTCTAGAATCGTATAAAGGATTGTTAGAACAAGGAGTTGCACCAGAACAAGCAAGAATGGTATTGCCACAAAGTATGATGACTGAGTGGTATTGGTCGGGAACACTATATGCGTTTGCAAGGGTTTGCAATCTCAGGTGTGCCTTAGATGCACAATACGAGACACGTATTGTTGCAAATTTAATAAACGAAGAGTGTGGTAAGTTGTTCCCGATCTCATGGACAGAGTTGAGAAATACATAAATATAATTACATTCTTATAGAATGTCGAATAACATTCTTAACTATCAAGGAGATTTTAAATGATAGAAAAAGCACTAGGTTGGATTCGCCAACTTACAGAATTGGGTCTTGCTGTAATAGCATTAGGCGTAGTTCTACAAATAATTTTTGGAGCAGCAATTCCTTTTCTTGGATTGGATATCGTAGGAGCGGTAGTTGCACTTGTGAAACAATTCGGAAGCGAAGGATTAGTAGGACTTGTATCAGTATGGGTTCTATGGGGAATTTACTCTAAAAAGTAAAATTTCTTTCATCGTTAATGAATAGAGTGGGGAGTTGTCGATAAGACCGCTCCCCATTTTTTTTGTCTAAGGAAAAGTGATGAGAATAGAAGACGATATAAAACTAGACTTTAATGATGTTTTAATTCGCCCTAAAAGATCCACTCTTGTATCCCGAAAAAATGCAGAACTAGATAGGACTTTTACATTTAAATATTCCAAACATGTTTGGAAGGGTGTTCCTATAGTTGCATCTAATATGGATCATGTTGGAACATTGAATATGGCAGAAGCATTTAATTTACATAACATGCTTACTGCATTGTGTAAGTTTGTAGAATTTCCAAAAAATAATGATTTGCAATATTTAATGAAAACTATTGGATTGGATGTTGAATTAGATTTTGAAACTCCAACATGGTTATGTATTGATATAGCAAATGGTTACACCGAAAGATTCTTTAATTACATAAATAAAGTTAGGGAGAAACATTCCAACGCTATTATAGTTGCTGGTAATGTTTGCACTCCTGAAGCTACAGAACAAATAATTCTTGCTGGAGCCGACATCGTGAAACTGGGCATAGGGCCTGGTTCAGTTTGTATCACACGCAAAATGACAGGTGTAGGGTATCCACAACTTTCTTGTATTATCGAATGTGCAGATGCCGCACATGGTCTTGGTGGTCACGTAATGGGTGATGGTGGATGTACTGTCCCTGGCGACATTGCAAAAGCATTTGGAGCTGGAGCCGACTTTGTTATGTTGGGTGGAATGCTTGCGGGCCATGATGAATGTTCAGGTGAAATAGAAAATGGAAACATGATCTTCTACGGAATGTCTTCTGAAGAAGCTCAAGTTAAATATTATGGTGAGAAACAAAAGTATCGTGCGAGTGAAGGAAAGGCGGTTCAAGTGCCTTATCGGGGTTCAGTCGAAAAGACCATCGAAGAAATTCTTGGAGGATTGAGAAGTTCTTGTACATATGCAGGAGCAGAAACACTGAAAGCTCTTCCGAAATGTACAACTTTCGTGAAGGTAAATCGACAACTTAATGAGGTATTTAACTGATGAAGTCCGTACTAAAATGGTGGTTAATATTTTGTTTGACCATACTAGGAGTTGGTACTTGTTTTTATTTCGATATCCACAAGAGTTTATATGACGCCGATATAACTAGACTGAGTTTTCTTATACTAATTATTTTTGGATGTACTTCTGTTTGGATAGGTTCATTGACTTATCGTGTTGGGATACTTCAAGATTATGAACAAAGGGCAGATGTAGGATGGTTCATTTCAGAATCGTGTCTTGCACTTGGAATGGTGGGAACTGTTACTGGTTTTTTAATAATGCTAGGGACGGCATTTGAGAATGTAGATGTATCAAATACGATCACTTTACAAAATGCATTATCGGATATGGCACTAGGAATGAGTACTGCATTATGGACAACTTTGATTGGTCTTATATGTTCTCTCATTATTAAGGTTCAGTTAGTTAATCTTGAAGTGGCGTTAAATGAATAATGAAAAATATAAATCCACCATTGGTTTTACAGATCTACTTTTTAACATTCTTGTTGGTTTTGCATTTCTTTTTATTATTGCTTTTCTTTTAATAAAACCAGAATCTAAAAAAGAAGATTTTAATAGAAGAGCCGAGTTTGTTGTTGTCATGGAATGGGACAATGATGCTAACGGAGATATAGATCTTTATGTACAAGACCCTACGGGCAAACAAGTTAGTTTCAGATATCATAATCATAATTATATGCATTTGGATAAAGATGATTTGGGTGCAATGAATGATACTGTAGTCAATGCAGATGGATCAATTTCAACTGTAAAAATTAATAGGGAAGTCGTAACTATTCGTGGAATTATTCAGGGAGAGTATATTATCAATGCTCATTATTATTCGTTAAGAAGTTATGACAAAATTAATCCTAAAAAATCAGTTGTAACAGTAAGAGTAGAATTGCACAAGGCAAATCCATATTCAATAATGTGGGCAGGAGAGAAAACGTTTTCTCATAGAGGACAAGAAGAAACATTTTTGAGATTCAGATTAGACAAAGATGGAAAAGTTCTTCCACCGTTTACATTTGAAAAGAAGATGTTTGTGACTCCATTGCAGGCCATGGGAAATTATCAAGGTTCTGGTGTGGAAGCATATGAAAATCAAAATACTCCCGATACCCCAATTGGAGCTACAGGAAGATGATAGAACTTTTGATTTTCGGATTAGTATTACTTTCGGTCATATGTCTGTGGTTGTTAATTGAAGGAAGAAAGAGCCCAAAGTTTTTGATTTGGTTTATTCCACTTGTTCTTGTTTTAGTTTCATCAACTTATGTGACATATACTTCAATATTGGGGTATCCAAGAGTTGCAAAACCAAAAGAGGGATTGTATCTTAAACATTATATTGATGAACCAAATTGGATTTATTTGTGGGTTGTATATAAAGAAAGAATTCCTATATCTTACCAGTTGGTGTATTCAAAGGAAATACATAAAGCGTTAGAGGGTGTGAAAAAGAAATCAGAGGGAGAAGGAAAATTCATGGTTTTACGTGAAGAAGTACATGGAGAAGCTGGTGAAGAAGAAGGAGCCAAAAATAAGAAAGAGGGCGGAATCACGATTGGAGGAGACATTAGTTTCTATGAATGGGAATATGAATCTGACAGTCAACAAAAGAATCCAGAGTAAAGGAGTAAATGAAAAAGCTATTAATTTTTACTGTAATGATAGCGACATGGATGGTTGTTAGTTGTACAACTACACAAGAAGGGTGTTATGGATTTTGGGAAGATAATCTAAGGGGTTTGAAAAGAGGAACAATTTCATGGAAAAATGCTGACTATATGAGGCCCTATCGACAATGTGTAGAAAAAGAAGCACCACATAAAAATACGGAGAAAAGACCATATGGTTAGGATAACATTACTAAGTTTTGTAATGTTATTTTTAATTGGTTGTTCATCAAAGGGTAATAATTGGCCATATCCAATGACTCCGTTTTTTGCGGAGTGTGAGTATGAAGGAAAAGTGTTTGTGGATAAAGAATATATTAAGAGAAAAAGTGCAGGTGGATGTAAAGGTGGAAAAGAATTTAAATATTACGATAGAGGTGAACCAGTTTTAACAAATGATTAGGGGATAGATGATTAAAAGTTTTTACAGATCGAAAGAATGGGCAATGTGGGCCTATGGAGGTGGACTTGCACTTATTGTATCTCTTTGGTTACAAGTGCAAATGAGTGTAGCGATTAATACTTGGTATGGAAAGTTTTATGACTTACTTCAAAATGCGAAAGATTATGTAGACAAACCACAAGAAGGAATCGCTTCATTATACGAACAACTTGTTTCGTTGCAATATATTTTAACAGGGTTTGAAGGCAATCCATCGTTTGCGGTAATTGCATTTCCATATATTGCATTGGCTATTTTTACTGGTTGGTTCACTAGAATCTATGGGTTGAGATGGCGTGAAGCGATAACGTTTAATTACATTCCACAATGGCAAGTAGTCGATCAAGAGATCGAAGGTGCGAGTCAGAGGATACAGGAAGATTGTAATCGTTGGGCGAGATTGATTGAGAGTTTAGGATTACAAGTAGTTCGTGCGGTCATGACATTGATTGCATTCATTCCAATTCTATATGGGTTTAGTGATAAGGTAGATTTACCAATCATACGAGATATTGAAGGTTCTCTTGTTTGGGGAACTTTGTTAATCTCATTAGGAGGTCTTGTAATTTCTTGGTTTGTGGGATGGAAATTGCCTGGATTGGAATACAATAACCAGAGAGTAGAAGCTGCATTTAGAAAGGATTTGGTTCTTGGAGAAGATGACAAAGCAAATTACGCACAATCGGATACCCTTGCCGAGTTATTCTTGGGTATCAAGTTTAACTACCATCGCTTGTATTTACATTATGGTTATTTTGATTGTTGGGTTACTTTTTATGATCAGTTTATGATTATCGCACCTTACTTGATTATGGGCCCAAGTTTGTTTACTGGCGCAATTACTTTAGGTGTGATGGTACAGGTATCGAATGCGTTCAGTAGAGTGCATGGTGGATTTGCGTTGTTCCTTCATAACTGGACAACGATAACTGAATTGCGATCTATCTGGAAACGACTTCATGAATTTGAAGTAAACTTAATTAAAGCGGGGAAATAAAATGTCAGTATGGAGTAGATTCACTTCATGGTTATCGGGGTGGCCAGAATCTAAAGAAAGTAAAAAAGAAATAGAACAAGAATATCTTTTTGCAGAAGAAGAAGAGATGATCAAAAAAAATAATAAGAACATAGGGAAGAAACCAAAAAAGAAAAAAACAAGAAAACAAGGGAACATGCAATGACCGAAACAACATTATTAGTATTAGTATTATTATTCTTATTTGGATGTTTTGGTGTAGTATATTACTACGATAAAAAACTTGTCAAAGCAATAGCCGAATATGAAAAACGATTAGATGAGAAAGGAATACTGAAAAGACATTTCAGTAAACCAATAACATAATGGACTTGATTGTAGAAAAAGTTAAAGTAGTAGAATTAACATTAGAAGATGGATCAAAAATGTTATGTCGTGGAGGTGAAGAGGCGGTATTTAGAACATGGGAAAGATATCCTGTGGTTTCTGCTAGATGGACAGGAGAAGAAGAAACAATGCAATGGCTTCTAGAAGAGGAATAATGAAAATTAATAGGTATCTTAAAAATGAAAAATATACAAAAATCATTGTGGGAGTTTTAGTATTTTTATTGGTATTAATTCTTGCAGGATTGTTCGCAGTAAAGGCAGAAGACAATAAAACAACGGAGTGGAATACACAGCTAGTTTATGATAATGTGAATGCTTGTTATCAAGGAACATATAGATGGATATTAATGGCGAATCCTGCATTGATTGGAAAATCGCCCCCACCTAATATTCAACGACAAATGGTTCAACATTGTTTTTGTGTATTGGATAAGATAAGAGTAGAATTTCCTACTAAAAAATATATTGAATTGATAGGAATGGGTGTATCGGTAGGAGAACTTTACATGAAGAAAGCATATGAATGTATTGAAGAATATGATACGATGCGTGGAATAATCATTTTACAGGATTCATTAGATAATGCAACAAAGACAGACAATGGGACGATTGAGAAATTAGAAGTGTTGCCTACAGAGCCGGAAGGGCCCGAAGAGTCATCGCCTGACGAAAAACCAAAAGATCAACAAACAATTTTACAGGGGTAGGATACGAATGAAAATACTCAGGCTTTTAAGCTTGATGTGTTTTTCTATATTCGTTATTAGTTGTGCGACAAATAGTAACAACATATCAGTTAAAGAAAATAAAAATGATCTGTCATCGATAATAGAACGTGTAAAAGAATCTATTGTCTATATTATGATAAGTGAGCTCGAAGATCCAGCAATAGACCCAGCAAAAAATTCTGCGTGTTCTGGTGCTGTGATAGAGAATCAATATATCATAACCAATTATCATTGCATTCATAATCAAAAATATATCAGAATATTTTATTGGGATGAAAATGATTGGGAACAACATGAAGTATCAATTATAGGAAGAGATCCACTTGCAGATTTGGCACTTCTTGAAGTAACAGATAAAGAACTCCCTGTTCCCTTTCTCAAGTTTGCAGAAGGTGAATTGAAAACAGGAGATGAGGTTTTTGCGGTAGGTCATCCAATGGGTATGACATGGACTGTGACTAAAGGAATCCTTTCAAACACAGATAGATTTGCAAGGCATCCTTATGTTAAAGCAGTTCAAACAGATGCAGCTATTAATAAAGGAAACTCTGGTGGGCCTCTTCTGAATATGAAAGGAGAAATTGTCGCTATCAATTCTTTGATGATTTCTAAAGTAAATGAAAATGCAGGATTGGCAATTTCAATTCGAGCAGACATTGTAAAACATTCTGTTAAAACAATGTCAGAACATGGTATTGTGGATAGAGGTGCGCTTGGTATTATGATTACTCCATTAGGAGATGAGCGACAAAGGGATAAAATTTTAAAAAAGAATCCCACAGTTAATCAAAAAAATATTCCAAATACTCTTGGATTATTGATAAGTGAAGATGAAACCATTCCAGAAGAATTAAAATTGTGGGATACAGTTGTAGCAATTGGTGGAGTACCAATTAACAATGGTATAGAATTTGCAGATGAAATGAGTAAATATGAAATTGGTAAAAAAGTTTCAGTTACGATTATTCGTAAGAAACGATTTATTCAATTGGATGTAATGATAAAGGTGTTTGAAGTTCCTGTAGATAAAATGTATGCGAAGTCGGGAGCAGTAATTCCATAACCATATATATTGTAATTAGAATTGTTTCTTAAATTTTATATGGAAGATATAAATGAGTAAGAAGTTGTGGTATTCATGGGATGAAATGAGGCGAGACATCAATGTTCTTTGCCGAGATATAGTATTAGATAATTTCAAACCTCAAGTGATAGTGGGAATTTCTAGGGGCGGTTTAGTTCCTGGCGTGATGATGTCTCATTGGTTTAAACTCCCCTTTAAACCTGTGAGAGCATCGATGAGAGATTTTCCAAGTTGGGAAGATTACTTACCTAAAAAGACAGATAAACGAGTTCTTATCGTTGATGATATCTGCGATTCAGGCAAAACATTCCAAAAAATTTCTAGTCATATAACTGGGCCGAGAGCAGGCAATCCAATGGAAATCCAATGTGATATTAGATTTTGTTCTCTTTGGTGGAACAATGAAGCTCCAGAAGGATTTGAACCGCACTATTTTGCACAGGAAATGGCTAAGGATTCTACTAATACTTGGATTCATTTCCCACATGAATTGTGGTGGAATGCCCCTGTTTGAAATTCATATATACAGTATGACATGGTTCATTCCTTGTACATAAGATAATGAGCCGTGGAATGGGAAAAACATTTGGGAATAGTGTTTTTACCATCAATATATACGGAGAGGGTGGAAGGGAACAGTTTAATAGTGACGGCCGACAAATCAACCTGGCGAGTTGGGTTGTCTCGACCACTTACGTTTTAAAAAACACCCAGAGCCGTCACTTTTTATTTCAAAATGAAAGATTGAAATGGTTTATAGTAAAGAAGGAAGGTGGGATCAAACCGAAAGGCCCTACACTCCAGCAGATGTGAAAAGGTTAAGTGGTTCTGTCAAGGTTGAATATACTCTTGCAAAACAGGGTGCAGAAAAACTCTGGAACAAATTACATTATACAAAATATGTTAGTGCGTTAGGTGCATTAACTGGCAATCAAGCAATGCAACAAGCAAAGGCAGGACTTGATGCAATTTACCTCTCAGGGTGGCAAGTTGCAGCAGATGCAAATGACAGTTTGCAAATGTACCCTGACCAATCACTATATGCAGTAGGGAGTGTACCTACTGTAGTCAAAAGAATCAACAATACATTTCAACGTGCAGACCAAATCCAAGTTATGGAAGGTAACAGGGAAACAGATTATTTCCTTCCTATCGTTGCAGATGCAGAGTCGGGTTTCGGTGGAGTTCTCAATACTCACGAACTTGTCAAAGCATTAATTGAAGCAGGAGCTGCAGGAGTTCATATAGAAGATCAGTTATCTTCTGCAAAGAAGTGTGGTCATATGGGTGGAAAAGTTTTAGTGTCTACTCAGGATATGGTTGACAAACTTGTTGCTGCAAGATTGGCTGCAGATATAATGGATGTTCCTACACTCATAATTGGAAGAACAGATTCACTTGCAGGAGCATTGTTGCAGAATGATGGTTGTCTAGATGACCACAAATTCATAACAGGAACAAGA
>Ga0208790_1001476_pt1 | contig 10237 bp, 18 predicted proteins | sample 10_taG_FD_184083 | JGI IMG/M metagenome (GOLD analysis project Ga0208790, IMG submission 184083) | Marine viral communities from the Subarctic Pacific Ocean - 10_ETSP_OMZ_AT15264 metaG (SPAdes) (version 2) | ecosystem: Environmental > Aquatic > Marine > Oceanic | place: Pacific Ocean | collected... | reverse complement strand
TCCAGCTAATGCTTCGTCAATATCTGCTTGAGAAGCAAACCCGCTAAAGTCTTGCCCAGCAAGCGCTGCTTCAATGGCTGAGTCCATGTCTCCCTGTTGAGCGTATCCACTAAGATCGGGTCCTGTTTGCCCAGCGAGAGCCGACTGGATTGCTGCATCTAAATCTTCTTGTGTTGTAAACCCAGACAAATCCGGTTGTTCTTGCGTTTGTATCGCTTCTAAAGTTTCTGGATCTCTCAGTCCGGCATCAAACTGTTTTGCAAAAATTGCATCCTGCGTACTAATCTTTCCGTCTTTGTTTGTGTCAAACTCTTCTATATATTCAGGGTTACTGCCGGAAACAAGGTGTTGGCCTATTCTTTCTGCTAAAGAAGCCACGCCTTGTTGTTGCCCAGCGCCTTGTTGCCCAGCTAGTGCGTCTGCAATCATTTGTTGAATTTGTTCCGAGGTCAGTGTTGGAGTAGAAGATTCGTCTTTCTTTGGGTCCCATAACGGATGACCAGGACCAAAAGGCATACCAAAAGGGTCTACTGAATATTTAGGTTTAGGTGTTCTTGCTGGCATTATTTATCTTTTTTCATGTCTTTAGCTATGCGCTCTCTCTCAACATTTGCTTTTAGTGCTGCAATGTCTTCTTGAGATTTAATTCTTTCTTCCTCAGACTCGTCTTTCTGCAAAAGTTTTGCTGTTTCCAGTTCTAGCTTCTTCTCAGCAATTTCTTTGTCGTCTTGGTTTTCTTGCGCTTGTATCTGAAGCTCTTGTTGTTTTAATTGTACCACTCCATCATCTGTCAAGATTTCTTCTAAAGAAGGCATTATTGTTTCCATAAGCTCTACTTCTATGCTCGCTTTCAACGCCTCTTTTTCTGGGTTTGGTGGAGGGGGTTGTTGTGGTTCGCCCATAGGTATTGGTCCTCCTTGTTGCATTTGTGGTGGCATCATACCGTTTGTTGGTGGCATAGGCTGTTCAGGCATTTGTTGGTCAGCAACTTTTTGTGCTTCCATAGAAATGTGCTGAAAAATGTGTGACACCAAAGATGGAACCGTTGCTGGGTTCATCATGGCCACAGGACTTTCTATTAGTGTGATGTGTGCTTCAATATGCGTCATGTGCTCTTGCTCTGGAAAAGCAATCAATGGCGCTCCCGTAATAGCTGCACCGTTTTCTTGCGCTGGGTCCATAGGAGCGGGAGGTGGAGGATCAGGCAGTAACAGTGCTTCAATGTTTTCTGTTCCTAACGCTTCATACATTCTGCGATAGGATTCTTTAATGTTGTGTATTTCTGGATTACTTTGCACCAGTTGTAGTTCTTGTTGCGCAAGTGAAATCCTTTGACTCATTGAGAAGAAGTTTGGATCAGAAACAGGAACCACATCAACGCGGTCGTCAAAGTCCTGTTGTTTAATCGTCTGGTTTCCGCCAGCAACAAGATACGGGTATTCTGGTGGTAGATATTGCGCAAACAACCTTGCCAATATTTTAAACTCTGTTTTCTGCGCGTAATGCAATCGTTTGTGTACTGCCGACATGACACGAGTGCCTTGCTCTAATAAAGCCATGGTTGTGCCGACCGGCAGTTCTTGATTGCCTTCGCCGATTTGTAGGTTTGCCAAAGAAGCAAAACGTTGTCCCGCTTCAACACAAGTTCCCATTAATGCAAGCAGTGTTTGCGAAGGTTCTTTATAAGGCAGTGGTACTAAAGAATCTCGAAGCGCGCCTCCTGGTGCATCAACATCGCGAAACTCGCCGGGCTCTAGCGGAGTCTCATCATCCCTGATTCTAAGCCCTCTTGCTTTAAATCCAGCAGGAAGGTTCGCGAGGGTTCCCGCATCTATTAATTGTCTTAGGGCTGCCGTTGCGGTTTTAGACAAACCGCCGATCATGTGAATGAGTCCGAATCCGTAGAAACCCAATCCTGGAAGGAATTTGTAATGAACAAAATACTGAGTCTTTCTTTTTAAAGGATCGTTTGGGTTGTAGTTTCTACGGATGGACAAAACTTTGTTTGATGTTCGATCAACAGTAATGATATAAGGAATGTGCATCCCGTCGGGATCTTCAAATCCCGGTATGTCCATGGACACATGAAACTCCAAAAGTTCATACATCATTTCTGTTGCGCCACTAGCCGACACGCCTTCGAGATCATCCACTTTGTCTTGTGGCTTGCTCTCTATGTTTGTCTCGGACGGTTCAATGGATATGTCTCTGTAGAATCCTGCGAGTTGTTGCGCTCGAACTTCGTTGTATGTCATTTTGACAATGTGTGTTACGCGCTCGCAAGTTTCAATGTCGCTTGCTGTATATGGAACAACTAAATCTTCTGTGGGTACAAAGGTGCTGACCGCTCTTTGTTTGCTTGGATCAAAATAAACTTTCTTAAACGCAGACCCTGCGAGGGGTAAATAGAACAATAATTGGTCCATTTCAGGGGTATATTCCTGCATTTCGGTGGTTATTTGGTAGTTCATGTACTCTTGAACTCTTTTCGCTTGCGCCTCAATTTCGGGTGTTTCCATGCCCATTACCTGTGTTTTTACAGGTCCTTTTGATGGCAAAAGCTCTTTAAAGGCTTGAGCTTGGAATTGTGTGACTGATTCTGCGAGCAAAGGGTGGGTGACACCGCTTGCGCCTGGAAACGGACGGTCGCGATCTTCGTATTTGAAACCGAGTAGGTCTAAGCCTTCGACATAGGTCTGTTCCCAATCTCCTCGGCTTGCATGATCTTCGTCAAAGTCGCCGACTAAATCATTGGCAATCAGTCCCAGTTCTCCTTCTTCTAAATAATCCGCTAGGTTTGCGTCGAAAGGAATCTGATCCATGAAATTCGTGTCCATTTCTTCCGGACCAAAGTTTATTTCCGCTGATCCGTCTTCAATAAACGATACCGAAGCACCTTGGTCCATGGACATTGGTTCTTCGATTTCTACTGTTTGACCGGACTCAACTTCTAAGTCTATTAAATCAGAAATTCTGTCTATGTTGGTCGGCTTGTTCTCGCCTATAGCCATTAATATACGCCTGTAAACTTAATGCCGCGTAGTGCTGCGCCTTTGCCTCTTGATTTACCTTTGCCTGCGCCGGGCTTTGGCCCTTTGCTGGTTGCTATGGTTTTTTGCTTTGCGTAAGGAACAAATCCTTGGTCCTTGATTTTTTCACCTTTGTCCATTTCCCTTCCTCTAGTAGTATTCTCGGATTCTGCGAGGCTCGTTGTCCTGCATATCATAATCTGATTCTAAACCAATAAACCCTCCTTGTCGATAGCGAAGAAGAGCCTGAGTGGTTGAGTCTACCAAATCGTCGTGATCTCCGAAAGGAAATGCTGCACATTCCTCAACCAGTTCTTCCGCCCAACGCGTTTCCGGCACATAAACCATGCCCGATTCAAGTATGGGTGCAACCGAGTTCACTCTTGCAATTTTGTCTTGCCCTTTTCCTGGTGAGTAGTTCACAACGGGTATGCCTGCTTGACGCAGCTCATCGGTGAGGGGCATACCGGAGGCTTTTGCTTCAATGATGATGGTGTCGGGTTCCCAATATTTGTATTGCTCTACTGCGACTCTTTTTAGTTCTGGAAAATCCCACCGCCCTTTTTTAACATCGAGCAGTAATAGGCAAGGACGATGCGAGCCTTCGTCTGGATGAAACACGCACCATGTGGTAATGGCTGAATAATCCGCGGTTTCTTTTTTGCTAAACGCCGTGTCGTAGCTTTGAATGACGTAGTGCATTTGCGGGACTTCTTTTTTGCTCCAAGTGTTCCACCATTCACGTTTGAGCAACGCGCCTTCTTCAGAAGTGGGGTTTTGCATCCATTGTGCTTCCCATTTTGATACAGGAATGGACGCTTTTACGCCTTCCAGTTCTTCAATCTTCCAATAACCGGGCCACAAAGGTTTGTGTGTTTCAGGGAAAATCGCTGGAAATTCTACGACCTCCCACTGATCGGCGTGGTCTTCGGCTTGTTTGTTTAATAATCTGCCTGTTAAGTCCTTGGTCGACCATCGAGTCATCACAATGACAATAGCCCCACCGGGCTGTAGCCGCTGTCGCGGTCCAGAGCTGTAGTATTCCCATGCGTTGTCCAAGGCCGTTGGACTCAAAGCGTCTTGCTCCGAGTGAATGTCATCGAGAACGAGCAAATCGGCACCCCGTCCGGTTACGGCACCGCCGATACCCGAATAAAACGCTTCGCCCCCGCCGCTGGTTTCCCAACGTCCTGCCGATTTGCTGTCTGCTTTAAGCGCCACCCCTGGAAAAACTGCTTGATAATCTTCAGAATCAATTAAATCCCTGACTCTTCGACCAAAGCGAAAGGCCAGTTCTGCTGTATGTGTGATCTGCATGACTTTGAGTTTCGGGTTTCTGCCTAAAATCCACGAAGGAAAGTAGGTGGATGCGAACTCACTTTTTGTGTGTCTAGGGGGCATGTTGACGATCAAACGCTTTACCTCGCCACGAGCCACTTGTTCAAGTTTCTCAGCGAAAATCTGATGGTGGCGTCCTTCAATAAAATCGGGCCACATGTGTTTGACATACGTCAGAAAGCTTTCTGCGCCATTGCGTTGGAGTTGTTTGGTGCGTAATGCCTCTGTCAATTCAATGAGTTCTTTCGTTGCGTCAGGATATTGCTCCGCCAAACGTTCCAAATCAATATCCATTAGTATACCTCACTCAGTCACAAACTTTACACGTTTCGTTGTTGTTATCAACCAACTCGTTTTCCTGTGCCCCGGAAAAAATTTTCTCCTGCAGCGCCGATCCACGAAAACCGCGATTGTACCAATAAGCGGCTAGTTTTTCCTTCTCTCTGGCAGAGCCAAGTTTTTCCTTCTCCACAATTCTCTCCTAAATTTATGTTTCAATCTTGGTCGGACGTTCTCTTTTTCAAGCGCTTCCAATAAGTCCTTGGTCGGTGTTCCTTTCATCCAATGATGAACAACGGTGGTTGTCCCGGTTCTGCGGTCGTAGATTTTTTCTGAGGGTTTAAACTTAATCGGCATTGTCTGTCTCTTTTTTATTCACAATGTTTTTGCACCACCAATAAAACTTTCCTTCTCCTAAAGTGTGTTTCATTGTGTTGACTCTTTGTGCGACCAACTGCACGTTGCCTATTATATATCCTTTTGTGGGATCTTTTCTATCAATACTGGCATTAAGATCCTGTTTGCCTTCTCCTCCGTGCCACGTCATAAATACTCCGGAAAGCGCGCAACCTCCTTTTTGCTTTCGCCATAAATTTTTTATGTGATCCAAATCAATGTCCCACTCCATGTCGGCTCTTGCGTTTTTTAATTTGTGGTACACCACAGTGATGTAGGATTCCGGCGTATGATTCCTTGCAACGTTTCTTTGAAAAGAGGTGCAGCGTTTACAGACATTACGCTTCTTGGTGTATTCCGTTTGTGGAAGTGTTCGATTACAAGTGATGCAAGTTTTTTTCATATGAAATTTTGACGAAGGCCCAGGGACTCCTAACCCTTTTTGTTATATAAGGGGGGTCGCAAAATGTCAAATTTTCTGGATATTCTGTGCCTGTCTATTTTCTGCTCTAAAGATAAAGATAGACAAGCTAGCAAATGGGGGGGTTCCCCCTATCTCCCATTTGCTAGCTTGTCAGGGCGCCCTCAGAACAAACTAGCGCACGTTTCAGAGCCTTTGTCCGTCGTTGTTGGTTTGATTACCATGTACGTTCGGCAAAGGCTCTGAGGCTTGGACAGCCTAGTGTGTGCGCCAAATCCTGAGTCCTAGATCAGTTGCTCTTGCAATGCATTTCATGTCGCGTTTTTTAAAAGCCACTCTTACATTGGCTTTGACTTGAGGGTGTCCGGCTCCGCGTTCTATCAACGATTCCGGAAGTAGGAAAGAGTCACCAACATTGAGGTGGTCAAGAACCTTCTCTAGTTCTGCTCTTGCCGGAGACTGTGGTCTGCCTTTAAGTTGGTCAGGCATTGGAACATCCCTCTCTATTTGAATGGCGGAGGGACTTTCGTCCCTCTCCATTTGTTCGATGTGTAGGTCAGACATTTTCATTCTGCACCTCCATCGTTAAATCCGTTAGGATTAAATCTATCTAACTGACCAATAAATTGATTATGAGACAGGTTTCTAATCTCGCCTTCGATAGCTGATAATGCTCTTGCCTCTGCATCTGTTAAAGTGCCTCCTCTTTTGTTGGTCAATAACTCGATCAATGATACGACGATGTTTCCATCGGCATCATCGACTTGTGCCATGACTAAGCCTAGATTTGGGTTGTTGTTTGGGTTTGTTATATCTTGTGGCATTTTTGCCTCCCTTTATTATTTATTAAGTTCATATACTATTCTAATGACTTTATAAGATAAGTCAACATATATATTATATTATTTTATAGATATAGTTCTTGCATATATGGGATAAGTTTGATAGTCTTATATATGAACTTAACAAAGGAGGACAATATGTCACACTTACAACACTTAGAAGCAGAAGAGAAAATCTACGAAGAGGTTTGCTCGGACACTTCAACCTCAATGCAATTAGAAATCAACGCGGTAATGATCTCATTTAGGTGCGGTCGCGAAGAAGCCATTGACCTGATTGCTGAATCAAAGATAGAACAGTGGAGGAAGCAACAATGATGGAGTTTGCCGTAACAACGGCGATTCTTGTTGCCATCTGCGGAATACTTGCAACGAAAGATTGACCCCCTAATAAGTTCTCGTTGTAGGAGAAAAAGCCACCGAAAGGTGGCTTTTTTTTCGCCGGGCCACGGCGTCCCGGTGGCCATTAACTTTTTAGACAGGACAGACAAGCAAGCGCTTCGCTTCGCCTAGCCATGCTGGCCCGGCCATGCTTGTCTGTCCTCGGCGGAATAAACAAGCACGACCTTCCACACTAACAAGGAGGTGTAGTGTTCTTTTACCAACAGCTGCGTTCCAGGGCTCCAGGCCGCGTCGGTATTTAGAAAGAACAGACAAGCAAGCGTCTGTTCTAGGGCGCCCCTCAGAACCACCAAGCGCGCCCATGCTGGATTAATCTTGGTGGTTCTTGGTCGGTGGTCAGCAGATTTCAAACCCTCCGCAGTTCTCAACGAACCGCTGAAACTCTTTGACGTTTGACACCTCAAAAGGGTAGTGCGAATCAGATGATCTGCGCTCGCCTTCGCCTTGACAGCCGTTGCACTCGCCTTGAACATATTGGTCGTCTCGTTGACCACTGCCGTTGCAAAGTGTACATTCTTCCAAAGGCAACGCTTCAATGCTCTTCTTGTAAAACCTTTCGTATCTCTCGACACCGCCGTTGTCTAACTCGATCTTCAAAGCATTGGAAATATATTTGCAAGTCTCCGCATCAATAACGTGTCCACTGTTGTTGTGTCCACTCTCCCAATCCTCTTCACTGATGACTTCATCACAAAGCCCATGTATATAGTCCCAAAGCGGTCGCCAATACCAAACGTTGTTCCTAAAGTATTGACCACTCATTGATTGACCATCAAAGTAATCGCTCCAATCCTCAGAGTCAAAGTCGTCGTGTTCAGGTCTTGATGGTGCTGTGGTTGTTGGATTCAATCCGTAAACGTCCATTCCCATGTTGTTCTCCTTGTTATTAAGTTGTGTGGCATTGTTTAGGAATAGTTTTAATGAGATTTCCTTGTCCGAATTTAATCTTGTTTCTCAACCACTCCGTTATTATACGAAATATCTTATAGAAATGCAACACTTTTATTCCGATTGCTACATTACCGACTGCTGTATTGCTCACGCCGCTGCAGCTCCGCCGTCCGTCGCTCTTTGTCAGAACAGACAAGCAAGCACCAACAGCTACATTATGCGCACCAGCCGGCCCAGGGGACGCCGGGCCTTTTGTCAGAACAGACAAGCAAGCGCCCACGGACCAAGGACTTCAAGCCTATTGACACATTACCTTCACCTGTTGTACGCACGCCGGCCCAGGAGACGGCAGCTCTTTGTCAGAACAGACAAGCAAGCGCCCTGTAAACAAAGGGTTTCAGAGCCTTCCCCACAGCTACATTATGCGCACCAGCCGCTGCGGCCCTGGACGCCCTGGGAAACTTTTGTCAGAACAGACAAGCAAGCAGTTATCCACAGGTTATTCACAGTTTATGGCAAAGTTATCCACAGCTTTGCCCCATGAACTTTCAAGCGTGGCCCAAGAACCTTGGTCCCCGGTCCATATGGGTTCTGTTTTTAGCCCTTGGACGACCAACGACTCGACCTGGGACGCATGATAGAGGTGCATCGTGAATTTTCTAGGGGTAGAAGGGCGGAGGACCTGGGCCAAGATAAAAGCGGGCGCATCTGCTCTTTCTTCGTGATATGCGATTTGGTGTGGCGAAAGAGAAATTTTATTACTTTGGGTTACTTTAAGTTCAGCAGTGAAGTATACGCCGCGTGGGGACACCCCCAATACATCAGGTATACCGAGATTAACCCATGATTCAATACGCATCAGCCGGAACGACTTTAAATTCGTTTTGACTTTTTTCCAAAATAAAGATTCTTTTTTAGCCACAGTAAGCCAAGTGTATCAAAATAAAGTAAAAAGAACTTGATATATAAGATAGGTTTGATAGACTTGAGTAGTGTAGAGAAGTGTTTTTCTACACGGATAAACGACGGGTAGTGTCATCTTCGGTTGGCACTGCTTGTAAAAACAAACTTAATTACGGGAGTTAATTATGAACCAAATAGATAACCTAAACGGCGAGATGTTAGCAAGAGCGTGTGCTTTTGCAGCCAAGCCAAAAGACGCACGTTTTTATTTAAGAAGTGTGTTTGTCGAACGCAGAGAAGAGGGCGGTGTTTACATCGTAGCCACCAACGGCCACGTTCTTTGTTGTTACACAGATGAAGAGGCTGTGCCGCACGAAGATTTTGAAAGTGTGATACTCGACATCTACCAAGAAAACTCATCGAGAGTTCTACCTTTTTTCACCGAACTTAAAAAAAGCAAGGGAAAAAGAGTGCGCATGATAAACCAAAGTTACATGGGTGCTGTCGCCATCACAGATGAAGGTGATGTGAACTCAAGAATAGTCAACGTCATTGAAGGGAATTATCCTGAATGGCAGAAGATATTCAAATATTGGGCCTTGGAAGGGGCAGACGATCAATTGAATCTTGAAAACGAAAGCGTTGTTTTTGATCCGAAATATTTGGCTATGTTAAAAGACCTTGTTTTAAAAGGGTCCAATGATTTGGTGTCTTTTGTTGCCGGTAGTTCAGAAAAAGTTGGTGTGTTTCAAACAAGCAACGCCATTGTTGGCATCATGCCTTGTAGAGCAAATGCTCCTGATACACACGAGTTTTTGGAGGTGTCCAATGACTAATGGCGCAAAAGTAACCTACGGCGAAAACAACAAAGGTGCTGTTTGGCTGGGTTGGGGCAAAGGTAGGGTGTTTTTTGAGAAAGACCCAACAACAGGAGAGATAACTTGGATTGATCCTAGCGAAGATGCTAGGATCAGCCAGATTCTTATCAGCCGAGCAAAAGCAATATATAAGAAGGTGCAAAACTGATGTTGCGGTTGCTCGGTCTAACAACTATCGTTTTTGGTTTGGTTTTTCTGGATTTGTCCACGTTGCCGATCAAAAACGATTTGTATTTTCTATATCTACTAGGAACGTTTAACAATCTTTTTTCACTTAACTACACCACGGCTGTTGTGCAGTCTTTTTTATGCGCTTCTATCGTAGGCTATGGTTTCTATTTAACAGGGAAATGAACAAAGATAAAAAACAAGAGTGGAAGAAGGTTTATTATTACAACGGCAAAAAAATTCCAAAAAAAGAATATGATAAAGTGCCAAATGGACCAAGAAAATTTTATGGACTTATATAATGAAGATAAAAAACAAAGAGCACCAATCTTTAGGTTTTAAAGAACTTGAAGAATTGGTTTTAGAGTTCCCTACTGATGCTGGTTTAGGAAGATACATCAGACAATTGTATTGGGACAAAAAGAACACGAGACTGCTTGACCAAAGGTTTGATCCACAAGCTGATTGGATAGACGCAACACCAACATGAACCTCCTAGACCCTGTTTTTAATTTTTTTGATTGGATTAAACAAACAATCCACAAAATTAAAAGGGGACCTATACAAACTATACCGAGGAAAAAATGACAAAAGTATGGCGAAAAAACGAGTGGGAAAAAATGACTGAAGACCTTCAAAAAGACCCCAATTTCTACACCTTTGTTCAAAGAATGTATCAAGAAAACACTT
>Ga0208790_1001471_pt1 | contig 10256 bp, 10 predicted proteins | sample 10_taG_FD_184083 | JGI IMG/M metagenome (GOLD analysis project Ga0208790, IMG submission 184083) | Marine viral communities from the Subarctic Pacific Ocean - 10_ETSP_OMZ_AT15264 metaG (SPAdes) (version 2) | ecosystem: Environmental > Aquatic > Marine > Oceanic | place: Pacific Ocean | collected... | reverse complement strand
GTCTTTCCCTGTTCTTTGCTATAACAGAAAGTCTTGGGTTTCCAGTTGTAAAATTATCTAAGTACTCAGTAAGTCCTTCTAAGTCCCCTGCTGCAGTAAGTTCATTTATAACTGTATCATAATTTTCTTTTTCTAAATTAAATTTTCTATCTTCTTGAGCTTGATCGAATGTAGTTTTTTGTTGTTCAGCATTTTGTGCATTTATTCTATCATTCTTTTTTTGTCTAGCTTCTGCTAAATCGTTTTGCTCTTGAAGTTCGTCAAACCTTTTTCCAGCTAGATGTACCCTAGCATCTTCACGCCTGTCTCTCTTGAGCTGTAGTTGATACTGGGGGTCTGCATATTCACCTAGCGCACTTGCAAGAGCCTCCCAACCACTCATTGGGTCATCGTACTTTAACTGAACTCCGGGTCTTTGAATTACATCATACTTAGTTGCCATAATTAAATACCTTTGAATAGTTAACCATTTTATATCCAGCAGAATTAGTTGACACAGCTTCAGGAATCATATCTTCTATATCCTGAGCCATTGTACCAATATTAACATCATCAGACCATTTGTAATTGAATGTATAAATTGGTACACCATTCTTCATTGTGAATATATAATTTATATCTTTTTTAAGTCGAACATCAGAGAGGCTAGTTGTTGCAGCCATATTTGATGCCATTGCTTGAGGGGATTGTCCATACTGACCCATTGTATCCGAATTACTACCAGCGTCTACCCATTGTTGCCAACTCGCTTCATCTGGAAAACCTAACTGATACCATGCATCTTGGGATAGATATTGCTCTCCACCTGCAGTTTCATTAACATTAGTCTTATTGGGTATTGTACCTTCGGCAGCGTCAATGTCATATAGATTAGCAGTCTGCTCTGTCAAGTAATCTTCACGCATACCACGTATACTTTCAAAGAGACCTCTGTATTCTTGTTCTCCACCTGCTTTTTGGGCTTCCATCATTGAAGATAAAGTATCTTGGACTCCAGCCCCTCTTTGACCCATACCTGAAAATCCTTTACCAACAGCTTGTGCCTGTTTACGTGCTTCTCCAACTTTTGCTCCGCCAGATTTTCTCATTGATTCCAGGTTGCCCCAATAGTCATCAATTACAGTCTTTTCTCTGGATGGGTCATACTCTTCAAATCTATCTATATTTGCTTGATTAGGTTTGATGCCTGTACTTGCCCATATGTCTTCTAATGTAGGTACAGTAGAAGTGCCTGCTCCTGCATATGAGTATACATTACCACCGTCTTGATAGCCCATAAGAGCGTCCTGAACAGATTCTCCTTTGTTTCTCATCTTAAGTAACTCATCTATATCATAAGCTCTAGCACCCCTATTCATAAAATAGTCTCTTGTGTTATATTTATCATATCTATCGTCACGTCTTTGCATACTATATAAATCTTTTACATCTTTAGGGTCAACAAAGATAGGCTGTTCCTCATCCATTAAAACTGGCCCCCTATCTCTAAAATACCTATCTGTTTTTTCATCTGGGGTCATAGGTTCCTGAGTACCAGTAATACCTCTTATAATTTGCTCCCATAAAGGAGTCATCCTTAATGGTCTTTTTTGACTTAAGAAAATATCTTCCATTTGTGAAGTACGGGTTGCGTCAGAGGCAACTTCCCCACCTTCTTGATATCCTTCGGGTTTAAACATTCCTTGCGTTTTCTTTGCAGCTTTATTAAGTACACCCATCATTTCTTCTTGAGTCATGATGTCACCCATGCTTTCTTTAAGAGACCTATACTCTTTAAACATCTTAGGGTCTGGATAATGCATATCTTTTTGTAGTTGCAGTAAACTTATATCGCCCTGCATATTTTTTAGTTGACTCATTAGAGTTCTATCCTCATCAACTACACCAAGACTTGTTCCGGGTGTATACTCTCTACGAGTTTCACCTACCATACCACCTTGTTGGAAACCTTTGCTTTTTTTATACATGTTCATCATATCTATTTCTTCCTGAGAATATCCACTTTCCAAACGAATTTTATTTCTTAAATTTCTTTCACCCTCTGCATCTAAATTTTGAAATTCTGACCAATGCATACCTTTTACTATATCTTCTAAACTATTTCCAGTTTCTTCAGTTACTTTAGGTTCTTCAGTGAATGCCATTGGGTCTTGCCAATCTGTACCAAGTGCTTGTTGAGCACCTCCTATAACATCTTCAATCTCACCTGCTTGATACGCTTCTACATATTTTTCTTGGGCGGCTCTCTCTTCTGCTTCTTTTTCAAATTGAGTTTTATGTAGTCCCTCAATATCTTCAAATTCTTCTTGCGATACTCCAGGTGTTGTTAATGCAAGATATTCAGCGTCAGATAACACAGGGCCTAATGTAGGCAATGCCTTCCGTGTCCACCCTGCATCCTCTGTTGAAGAACCAACTAAGCCAGCACCACGCTCCCTCCTCATAGGATTAACTGAAGGGTCTACATCACGTATTCCGAGTTGCATTTGGGCTTCTAATAAAGGTAAATCCTGTCTTTGGGCACCAACAGGATATGGAGAACCCTTTCCCCATTTTATATCTTTTGGTGTTGTTAATTCTTTTCTCTTAGCACGGGCAGCCTGTTCACCTACCACATCTAAATGACGTTCAAAGTTTAAATCTTCTAATTCCCTAGCTCTGCCTAGACTTGACGAGAAAGCACTTTCAGTATCATCTACTGCAGTTCTACCTTTAGTGTATCCTTCTTGTAGTCTTAGTAAACTTGAAATATTAGGTACTTCAACATCTGCAAAGTCTGGGTCTGACTTCATACTTCTTGCCAAGTCAGCTTCATCCATTACTCTTTTCTTTCTTTCATGTTTAGCAGCAGTTCTTTCAAATGCTTCTCTTTTCTCTGGAGTAGCGGTTTCCCAATCTACGTAATCTCTTCTTAGTCCTAGCTCTGGCCTACCTTCGCTCATCTCTGCAATCTTCTCCATCTTCCGTTTCCAATCTTCGCCTTCTACACTTAATGGCCCAACAAATTTTGAAGAATCAGTACCTACTGCACCACCTTCTTGATAACCACCTCTCCCATAAAGACCAGCTCTTTGAGTAAGTTGATCACCAAGAGAAGGTTCATACGATTGGTCTCCTGAGAAAGTTGACATCAATGATTTACCAAGTGGGCTACGTTCCGTCCATGTAGATGGGTCATAAGCACCGCCTACGTCACTAGTTTGTGGCATCTGCTGTTGCGGAGCAAATTGTTGTGTCAATGAACTTAAAGATGTTGGCTGTTGGGTTAAGTTTTGGGTGGGGTCACTTTGAGCAGGAACATTAGGTTGAGCAGGGGTACCAAAAGCTTCTGTAGCACCTTCATATGTTCCACCACCCTGCTGATATAATGCGTTTATCTGGTCTTGTAATAATTGATACTCCTCACTTCCTTCTTCTGCAGAACCTCTAGCTTGTACTAATTCATGAAAGCTTCCATATGGAGAAGGAGCAAATCCACCTTCCTGCATACCTAGCCCCCCTAATGCTATTAGTTCATCTATAGCACCGTGTGCACCACCAACTCTATCAAAATTATTTAGTGCATTTAATGCCGGTTGACCAATTCTTCTAGCCGCATCTCTTCTGATTACGAATTCACCAGGTTCTAACATTGCAGGTACTGTATCTGCCATAATACTATCCTTATTTTATCTTTCGCTTTCCCTATTTTGACGGTACCTGTATTTCGTCCATGGTTTTGGAAGAAGCTTAGGGATATTGCTCTCAGGTGTATTAAAATCTACTTGCCCTAATCGATTACCTTGCCCACCAAAGATTCTATCAAATTCACCAGAACCATACATATGAAGTAAATCCATAAGGTCTCTATCACTTAACTTAGCATCTTGAACTGGAGCAGGTCTTCTCATTTCATAATCAACGCTAGGGTCTAACTCTATTCTCATTGGCCCACGTGATGTGTAACTAGTTGTTTCAGGCATTTGCTCATACGAATTTGCAAGTGAATTCTCTACCATTAATGAATCTATCGCACCATGAGAACTCATTGGATTAAACATTGGGACATTACCACCTTCTTGGTATTCTTTAGCATATCCACCTTCTTGGAATCCTAGAGTTTCTTGAAAATAATCTGTAGCAAGTCCAGTATCTGCGGTAGGTATATCAATAGCAGTACCAGCTTGAGACATTACTTGGCCAGGGCCTGCCTTACCTATATCAACACCAATCCCTTTCAATCCTTTTCCTATTTCAGAACCCATATGAGCTTGAGCATAATCACCTAATCCAGAAGTTAGAGCTGTTCCAGCACCAGATTTTACCGCCCTACCAAGAGCGCCTTGCTTATATTTATCTTGAGTCTCTTGAAGTAAGTCATATTGACCGCCAAGTAACCCTGTACTAGATGCCTTAATTGTGGGATCATCCATACCTGCAAGTTTTTCACCTGCATATTGGCCAAGACCTTTGCCTGCTCCTTTTAGAGCCGCACCAGCAACTAATGAAGCACCTCCTGTAGCTGGAGCAAGAGCAGCGGCTAAAGCTGGTACCCCATATTGGCCTATAGCACCGCCTACTGTCCCCCATAAGCCAGCCTGTTTCTGCTCTTTACCAAGGCCCTCTGCCTGTGATTGAATATCTTCCTGTGTTTTCCTTATATCTCTTCCTAAGCCACCTCTAAATCTAGCAGATGAAAGACCGGGGATATATCCTCCCCCTTGAAAACTCATTAATGGAACTTTTTTACCTTTATTTATCCACATAATATTACCTTTATATTGTTACTTCTACTTTCCAAACTGATGTTATATACCAATCAATAGTTCCAGACGGGTCAGCGCCAGACAAAATTGTAAGTCCAACTTTATCGCCAGCTTCAACAGTTGGAGCATTATCAAAATCACTTTCATTTAATTTAAAATAAGTATTAGATGCTAAATCATCTGTTTCATATGTAGCTGTAGCTACAGTGTCAACAGTTAGGTCATTATCTTCTTTCTTTACTTTAATTCTTATATCAGCAGTTGTATCACTTAAAGTTTCAGGCCTAATTAATATAGTATTTAATGTCATGTTAAAGGGCACTAAAAAAGACCTTCTTGCATCATCCATATCTGTATCTTCAGTGGGCCCAACCCAAGGAAGAAAAAATTCAGCAGTCCCAATATCACGATTAAAATTATGAAGAAAAAATCTATAGTCTATAAACTTATGAGTGTATTCTAATGTGTTAGTTCTTAATGTACCATCAACATATTGGTTACCATCTGAAGACATATACATCTTCCACAACTTACCATACTTCTTTCTATATAAAGCCAGTTGACTATTTGATTTCTTCTCAATAGCAACCTGTCCATCTACCATACCGTGAATAGAAGGTTTTCCTTGGAACTCAATAGAGTTTTGCTTAGTGTTCTCTAATCTTCTGATATCTCTTTCAGTCAATGCCATTATGTTGCTACTTTTCCTCTAATGACTCTGTATTGAATAGTCATATCATTTATCTCAAATACACCGGTACTTGGTGCATCAAATTTAATTTGTACACTTTGACACGATATTATAGAAGAAGGGGTGAGAATTACTACATCCCATAAATCTGATGTATTTACAAAATTACCAGTAAAAGATGAAGAGAAGGCCTGACTACCATCAACTGCATATTTGAATGGAGTAGTCTCTGCCCCATCTGATTTATATGTGACAATAATTTTATATATCTTTTTTATTAATCCGGGTTGCCCAAAGTCTATGTCTTTTGTAAAAAATTCTTGTGATGTTTGAGAAAGACTTACTGGTAAAAACTTTTTAAATTCTACATCACTACTTCCATCATATTCACCAAGACTTAAATTATTATTCCAGTCTGTAATAAAGTTTGTATAATACTTACTATCAGTAAATATACCAACATGGTATGTCCATCCATTGCTATCAAAATCATAAACAAATGACTTGTGTGAATTAGTAGATGCATCATTAGGACTTCTCATCATTATAAGAGAATTACTTATTGGGTCATATCCAAGCATAGCATCCTTAACTATAGCAGAGCCTCTATAAAAACTATTCCAATTTATTTCAGTATCCGTAAAAGATGCCTTACTAACAGCAATTTTTTTATCTATCAAGTTTCTAACTGTTTTACCATCGTATAGATAGCAACCATCATCTGATACCCATGCTATACCATATTTAGTTTTAGCAACACTAAAAGGAAAGTTGACACCAAAGTGTTTTACAGTTTCCTCAAGATACCAATTAGAAGCACTTGGGCTTGCTATATTAATAATGTGAACTAAGTTATGTTTAAATGCTAATAGTCTATCTGAATAAGATTCTAAAGCAGTATACTCTCCAAAGTCTCCCTTAGATACATCTATAAAATTATGTTCAAGGAATGTATCAAATTTTCCTATCTCGCTGTACATAATTCTATCACCAAATTTTTCTAATTCTCCAGACCTTCCTTTGATCTTTACATTAGCAACAAATGTTCTTCTATTTGCTACTACTGATGCTTTATATATTTCATTAGTACCGCCTATACCTAAGAACTTTAAATCAGGGCTGAATCCATTTATTGTTGTATATGTATCCAAGTTTGGCCTGATAGCATTTCCGTAAGCACCACTTAGAACATGGTATCCTTTCCCAGTTGTATAAGTCCAAGGAACATGATCTCCATCAAGACTTGTTCTCACTCCTTTCACAATGTCTATATCGGCTAATAAAATTAAATCATCATCTGTACCATTTAATCTTGTATATACCCTACCTCCTGTTATCCTACCATTATATGCTAAGTCTGAATAAACAGAAACTCTTAATGGTTTATTACCTGTGGCTGCATGAGTAAAAGTATCTAATGATGTAGTAGCTGCACCATTTCCAACTTGGACGGGAAGAGATTCTTGATTGCCATCATAAATAAAAGTTTGCCAAAACTCATATGTACCATCTTCCCATGCCCCAATACCAGAGCCATCGCTGATACCAATATTAAAACCTAACCCTCTTTCTATTATAGGATTCTCATTGTCAGCGTAATCATATGGTGCCCTACCGGCAGGTAATGCTCCTCCGTATGCTCTTGAATATATAGCAGTACCAGTTGATGGTTTAAATGCTGATTTACAGAATAAAAATTCTTGTGGGTAATCACCTAAATCTCCAACTCCACCGCTAGCTTCTTTAATTGTTATAACCTCACCAACTATAGCCCTACCTGTTCTATCTGCTCCTGACGTATTTTCGAATTTAAGTCCAGTTGCTGTTGCAGATGGGTTAAGACCTAATTGTAAATCGCTTACAGAATCTTTTTTATGTACAGCGACTCCTCTATTATTCTGATACCAATTAGCAGCAGTAGAATTATCATGAGTTGTATGACCATATGCATATGTAATCTTACCAGAAGCAATTCTTGGAGGGGCTAAATGATTTGGATGCTCCTGCCACTCAGCAAAGACTGGGCCAGTAGGAAGATTAAATTGATTTCTTTGTATATAGCCATACCATTTAACTAAAGTTGAATTGGTTTCATTTATATTACATACTCTTAAAGCCTCATCTGCAAAATGATAAATATACTTAGCATCATCACCATCAAGTGTTGGAGTGATTTCTGAAATAGTCCAACCATCATCCTTAGATGAATAATCAGTAGTAGCATTAGTAGACCAAACATCTACACCGCCAGCACTATCTACATCACCAAGAGCAATCATCTTATCACCAGGGGCCCTACTAACCTGTATCTCAGGGTCTCCACCTGAAGTATCTGTAGTTATAGACCTGCCTTTTAATACATAATAAACATCATTATCCCCAAAGGTTAAAGTAGTTCCTCCGCTGACAGTGCCTCCTACTGATTTTGATATTACAAATGTTGCTGGGTCGGATGTGGATGTAACACTTGATATATAAGTATCTGCTTGTATATTTGTACCACTTACAGATAAACCAGCTACTAATTTATCCTGTGCTCCATCCATAATAATAGTTGTCCCACTGAGAATATCGGCTGAGCGTGTATCATCTGTCCATGTTGTACCTGCAGCATCTGCTGTGCTTAGTGTGGTTACAATATCAGCAACAGTAAATATCCCATCATTAGCACTGGTACCAGTTATTTTAATATTATCACCAATCTTAATAATACTTGATGTATAAATTGTACTGTATGTAGAATTTACACCACCAACTAATACCATATGAGGAAGAGTAGGAACAGGCATTATTTAACCACGAGGTTCATACTCTGGAGGAGCAGTTGTTTCACTATCATCAGCACTGGTTTGAGCTGCCTGAAATTTTATATTCCCAAAGCCAGTACCTAATTCTAAATCATCACCTGTACCAGGATGCTTTGTATCAGTTATAGTATATTCATTATCCTTACTATGGTCAGATTCAAAATAAAATAAACCATAGCCACCAGAGCCAACAAGGTTAGCAGTCCTTTCTACAATATACTCACTTAAATTTGCAGAACCATCAGCGCCTTTTATATGCGCATATAAACCCCCAGCAGTTTTAATTTTACCTAGAGCGTCAATAGACATATTCTGAATAAATGAATTCTCATTATCAGATATATCTCTTGGGTCTTTTCTATTATTAGAACCGCCAGACCAATCTTTGATAGTGTGATATTGTTTAGGCATTAATCACGCATCTCCACATGGACTAAATCGTCAAAATTGTTATCTTTTATTTCACCATCAGAATCCCAATCACCACCCCAGCGTAGTTTAATACCAAGTTGCTGACCTATTCCACGAAGCATCCCCCCCATATAATGGAATCTTTCTCTATCATCCCAATCAATAGGGTATGGCGCTAAGTCTACTGCCTTGCCTTCCATATGCTTACTATACTTAACTTTGGTTGCACCTTTAGCCAGCAATTCCTTTTGACGTTCTTCACTTCTGACACCTTCAATAATAGTAACATCCATTATTTTGATTAGCTCATTACATACATTAACTAATTTTGAGTTAACGCCTTTTAGTCTTTCTCGACTTCTTTTACCAAATTTCGGCATCACTTACCTTTGAATACGCCTTCTAGTAAATCAGTTACTACATCCATCATTTCTTCAAAGAAAATTTGTTCTTTATCTTCCTTAACAAATGGAATATTAATTTTCTCATTCATCTTTGTAGCAAGCATATCTGAAAACTCATCAGATGCTATGTGACCCATAGCTTCTTCTTTCATTTTCTCGGCCTGCTGTTCCGCTAATGCTACAAGCATTGATTTTATATCCATTATTTGTCCCTTTTTATTTTAACTATTTTATGACCAAGATATACAATACTCATCATTGCGACAACGCATTGTAAAAATAAATTTATCTCTGCTAAATAAACTCCATAATTAGCAAATGATACTGCTGATACTTTCATACTATCCATTAGTGTCTTCCATTAATTCTTGATACTGAACCTTTTATTTCCATTAATACATCAGACATATCGTTAATTTCCTTAACAGAATCTTCATGTCTCCTGTCTCTTGTTTCATCAGATTTGTTCCATCTATCAATAAGTTTTATTATCATACCTTCCATATTCTCTAAAGTCTCCTCCTGGCCTTTATTGATAACCTGTAATTCCTGTATAGATTCAGCTTGCTGTTCACTGCGTTTAGCATTCTGATATACCATAAAGACAAACATTGCTCCCACAACGCCTATCATCCCAGCTTCTGAATACAATGCTAAAAACTCTTCCATTATTTCTTTTTCCGTTTCCCCCAAGATAAGGGATTAATATTAAATTCTTTTTCATAAAAACTTACTTTCTCTGCCAACTCTTCTCGTTCAATCCGTTCGTCCACGATATGTTTATCAAGTAAATCCCCAATCTGCTCATTAGCAGCAAGCATCTTATCTTCAAGCTCGCCAAGTCTACTCTCCACACGCCAATAGCCATACACAAGCATACCAACGAGAACAAGTAACTGCCCCAGCCATTTGAGATTAATGCTAACAATAGCATTGTCATCAACAACAGTACCCCGATAACTTCTTGCAGTTTCTGGTTTTTCACTCACTCAACCTCCATATGCACTAACCATATCTGGAATATGAATTATAAATGTTAAAGCTATTATAACCATTATAGTTAAAATAAACAGTCTTTCTTTCAGTTTCTGACTTACCACTCACTTAACATCCCAATCCATAATAGACCAGCCAGAATCACAACCAGCGATACTAATCAATATAAATATAATGAACAGGGATATTATAAGACGAGTTA
>Ga0208790_1001465_pt1 | contig 10287 bp, 16 predicted proteins | sample 10_taG_FD_184083 | JGI IMG/M metagenome (GOLD analysis project Ga0208790, IMG submission 184083) | Marine viral communities from the Subarctic Pacific Ocean - 10_ETSP_OMZ_AT15264 metaG (SPAdes) (version 2) | ecosystem: Environmental > Aquatic > Marine > Oceanic | place: Pacific Ocean | collected... | reverse complement strand
GTGATTCCTCCCTTTAATGTATTACTACTATATTGATTCACGGCAGTATTCTTCTTATGAACTGCACTTCCACCTGATCCACCACTATTACTTGCCTGTCCCCATGATCCTCCACTGATTCCAGCATTTCCAGTATTACCACATGATCGTGCACCAGTCACAGCACATTCACCACAATTTCCTGAATTGCCACTATTACCAGATCCTGGATTGGATTGATTACTATATCCTTGTCCGACTCCTCCATTGCCACCATTTCCTGCATTTCCACCTGATACATTATTATTGATTCTTCCACTACAAGTCATTGTCCAGTCTGGACTACAGGCATATCCTACAAAATTAGTAGGATTCCATCCTGATCCTCTTCGATAGGTACCACCACGACAACGACTCCGTACACTATTCTGATTTGCTGATGTGACATTCACATTACCTAAAGTTATACTACCTGATGCGGCAGACTTACATTTGGTCAGTGCTGTTGATGGATTATAAGCACGATCAAATCCACCGACACTTCCTGTATTCCATGCCTCTAATGTATAACATGACAGACTATTTCCACTATTACCCGGATTTCCATCATGTCCTCCTCCTCCACCTGCATAGATCTTTCCATTGTTTCCAATCACAATACTCACATTATCCACATCTAATGTATTATTAATATACAGTGCTCCTCCACCATCTAAATTCTGACTTGGATCTCCTGCTGCTCCTCCTTCTCCATAAATTGCACCACCATTATTCACATCAATATACAAATTGGTATAATCTCCTGATGTGAACTTCAGGGCATACTTACTGACTTCATTACTATAAATGGTTCCCTTGATATCAAAATTCTTATTGACATTCTTTCCTAGATTATTATTCCAGTCACTTGTATTATTAACTGCATATTCTAATTCTTCATCACTACTACTCGCATCCTGTACTACATTATATTCGGTGATCGTATCCCTGAATCCTGATACTTGCCAATCTGTACTACTTGATACATCCTCATTTTCAGTCGCATCAGGTACTCTCGGTGATGTATCAGATGCCCAATCAACATCAACATCAGCATTTCTTTTATAATCTGATGCTCTTACAGGTGTACCCGATAGATCACCAAACGTATCTCTAATTTCACTGAACTTGATTGGTCCACTAGTGAAATATTTTGTCTGTGTCTTGGTTATTGACATTCTATATTATATTCTATCCATATTTATTTATTCATGTATATTTAATGGCAATCGTGAATCTATGATCATTTCTGAATGTTGTCGCACGATGTTGTATATTTGCATCGAATACTGCCATTCTATTAGGAATAGGAGTGATACCATAGATATCATTCTCAATATAAAATTGTGTCTCTCCTCCTTCATCCAAATCCCAATTCATATTCGGATAGTATAAGAATGTTAATCCCTTATCTCCATCTATATGATAATATGGATTCTCATTTGGTGCAAAACAATTCACATACATCCTGTACAATTTCATCTGTCGTACTCTCTCATACCTATCATGTATGGTCTTTCTTATTAACTTATACACAAAATCTGTCTCTGGTATATTATGAACCATACCCGTGACTGGTAATCCCTTATTATCACTCTCACCATATGAATATTCGGATCCTAGACAATAATCATAGATTATTTGATGTTCTACATCATTGAAGAACTTATCATCATAATTAATATTCATTCGTCTCATCTCCATACTGTGTGATAATAATATTGAATGCAATTGATATTCTGGGATTATCAGGAGTCGGATCAGATTTCTTCACAAAATGTTCAAGATAAGATGGAAACATCAATAAACTACCTTCTCTGACCTCAGGTGAATACTTCTCATCATAATAATTAGAATCCATCTCTAATGAATGTGATCGAATTAACATTAATGGATCAACAAATGTCACTGGATGATGTATATTAGCATCATACTGTAGATAATGTACACAAGCGAAATGTGTCTTATTCTTGATATTAGGATGAACATGATGATGTGATTCCTGATACTCACCATTCGAATAATAATTGAACCATATATCAGCTAATTCAAGATTGACAAACTTATCAAAGAACCTAGAAAGATACTTCTGATAATATTCATGGACAATACTATCCTTACCGAATATTTCTATATTAATATTATCATTATCAAATGATGTCTTTATGTTATCAGTCAACCATCCATCAGGAATTGATAGATTCTTACTATACTTATGTATAGTAGAAAATAACTCATTCTTAATTAACTCATTCTCTTTGATATGAGTCTGAAAGATATGAATAGGAAATAGTATTTTCTTATATGGATTCATTCTACCCCATTGACATCATCATATTGAGAATAGTGTTGACAGTGTTTACTTTCACGTTTCTTGACAAATCTAAGATTTTTCCAATTTGATTCATAACATAATAATAGAGTATGAACTTTCTTATGAAAAGGTGAGTCTTTTAATTGCTCAATTGGTTTATCCCTTACCCCTGTCTCAATAGTAATATACCTTGCCTGAGATGGAAAACCTTTCTTGTCTTCTATTGGATCACCCTTGAAATATACCCATCCCTCATCTTTAATTGGACCGACCCATGTTTCACGTTCCCAAACGACATAATCATCGACTTCTGGTTCATACTGGCTAGACATATCTTCTTACAGGTAATAGAGTTTGTTTTAGGTCTATTCAGTGCAAAAAATAGTACTGAAAATGAAAATATTGAATAGAGGATTAATATAACCCACTTATACGTTATCATTAACCGCCCGTAATCTTCCTGGTGATACTCCACCATCAATATATTCCTGAAGTTTGGTAGAACATTGTTCTCTTGTTAATTTACTATTCCATTCCTCATCAATGTCTTCCCATCCAGTTGTTACTAACTCTTGCATCCGATAGCGTCTTTCTTCAGTCATGGTTCTCCAATTAGGTTAAAAATGCATCAATAATACCAGATTCATAATCTTCACTTAACTCAAGTTTCTGGGCTTTCATTACATTAGGTAGAATACGATCCCGATAGGAATCATTGAATTGATCTTCTTTAGTAAGAATATCAAAGACCTCGGCATCATTCATACCAATAACATTTATAAGACCACCATATTCCGATTGTGGAAATGGCACCCAGTAATCAACAATGTAAAGGAATTTCATTAGAATCTTTGTTGTCCTACTATTTTAATAGATTATAGTTAATTTGTCAATGTGGATTATACCATTTCATTAACAATGTGGTACTACAGATTCCCACTACAACCAACAGTGCTAAAATTGATAAGATGTGCATTTTAAGTGAACTCCTGTATGTAATAGTCAACAGTAACTTCTAATTCTGCTGCCTTATGTTCATAATAACTCTGTTGATACTTACGTTGTGTCTCTCTTCTCATATAATTCAAAATTTCAACATCAGCACGTTCCATAAATGTCTCAAAACATTCAATGAATTGTTTTATGTCATCATCGTTCATTTTCTTATTTTTAGGTAGTTGATTTACAAATGCTCTATCAAACATTATACCACCTCCCATTGATCCTTTTCAACCATTTTGTTACAATACATACACCCTAGTGCACTCCACGCAAAGTGATAGACTCTTATAGCACCTGTACAGTGTGGACAGACAATGTACCTGCCATCCTTAGATGCTCTTGTGTATCTATTGACCTTAGTGCTTGCTGTTTTCATTGGAATAATGGTGAATTGGGTGAATTTAATGCATAGATTCTATCCTGACTCTTCCATGGTGTGCTATAGAATGTAGCATTCTTAAATGTTTCCCAGAACTCTTTACTCAATATCTTCTCCCATATCACTGCCTCTTCTTCTCTCCTATCATGATCCAATAAACCATCACATGTTTGCCTGACATGTACTAATTCATGGATTAATGTGGTTACATAAGGTTCAGGAGTGAGATCATTATGAATATGAATTAAAAACTCACGATACATTAAATCATCTTCTAACTGACAGAATCCAAATGCATTGTCATCAGTCAGATCAACTTGATTAACTTCAACAACTGATCCTGTAATCTGTGGAAACTTACCACATATAAAATCATAAACTGCCTCAGTTATTAACTTTTTGGAGTCAACAATCCAATCGCCTGATGTAAAAAGAGTCATTAGAAATACCTCAGTTCAAGATTAGTGAAAATAAGTGTAGTTAAACGTACACCCCAGTGCATTACCCAGAAGAAAGAAAGAATAAACAATAATTTCTCTCTACCAGTCATATCTTTACTCATTATTACCCTCCCAATACATTCCATTGAACTCAGCAATATTCAAATATTCATCATTATGTACCCTATTCAATGCTTCTATATCCTCTTCTCCATCCTCATCATAGCATACAAATACAAATTCTTCACAAAAATGCTCAACAGAATTAACACCAAGTCGTTCAATACATCTCAACATTTCACCAATCTCTTCATCTGCAAGGTCCATCTCATCAATACAGAATGCAATGTCTTTCTCAAGTTGTGTCATTGAATCAATCCTCCTTTGGATAAATTGGAAGTGAACGATTCCAGAAGTCTTCCCAATCTTCTGGTTGATTAGTTTCATCATACTTAATGATGATCTTAGCATCTAACTCACTGTTAGTTGCATTGGGATTTGCGGTTTGTCTGTAAATTGTCATTTTAACCCCTCATGTAAAGATAACCACCAGCCCAGTCTGCTCTTGCTAGGCACTCTTCACGTTCACGGATGATTCTGAGATCATATCTAACGTGCTTTGCTGGTGAATTGTAAGAAGCAGGTTTGTAAACTTCACCTGTTTTCTTATCAACGAAAGCATGAACACTTGATTCTCTATATTCATTTATATCACGATATGTGTCATACTCATGTTGCATAATTTTATAATACTTTCTACCATTCTTTATAACAAATTTCGTGCCTTTCCATGTGCCATTCTCTACACTTTCCAACTGTTTTCTGGAATAGTCAGAATCACCAACTTGATACATTCTTATTGAATGTTGCTTATAATTCTCAGTCAAAGAATCACATAGTCCTTCTGTCCACTCCAATACTCTCTCTTCCAATGTTTTCTGTGGAGAAACTCCTAAAGGTGTCATACCGTCCAATGCTGGAACCTGTGGAGTTGGTCTGTAAGTAGCAGTCATAAGTTCCTTGATTGTTTACTCTTATATTATAGCAGTAAAAAACCCCCAATTAAGGGGGCTTGTACCACTTGTTGAACTGTCTTACAGATCGGTTCCTCCTGCTTCTGTAACCTCTATGATGTCTTCAAGAACTGCTAGGATCTCATTTCCAGTCTCAGCAGTGTCAAGAAGGAATTCGGCAAAATTTGGTGACATTGGTGTTGTCTCTTTGATGGGTTTACGGGTTTGGAGTCAGGTCTTATCCACGGCATTTGCTCGCTACATTGCCTGACTCGGTGGTTGGATCACCTTCCTTGGTTTCTGTCACCCGCACATCTGGTAGATGTGTTATTCGGTTCGTTTGCCCTTGGTACTCTGTTATTATAGCAGTTTAACGTCGTGCTACAAGGACGAGTGTGACAGTTCTTAGACTGTCTGTTCTGATGGGATTTCTTTTGGAATTACATTAGTCTTAATGACATTCCAGTCATCATCCCTTTCCTGACTGATGGCATAGCACTCCCACTCATGGTCTAAGGTGAAGATATAGACGAACTCTGCATCATTGGCAGGATTCTCTACATAATCATCAAAGTTTAGGTCCAGACGTGGTTCTGTGTTCTCTCCTCTGTCATTGTAATATTGTGGACGGGATTCAGGTAATTCATTCCTATCCCAATCGGTGTCACTGTCACAAGAGGACATATCTCCACCATCAAGCAATTCTGCTATCTTCTCTCTTGTGTTGAACTTCTTGTTAAGTATGACACCTAACCACTGTGGATATCCATCCCAGTGATGATAGACTGATAGTATAGCATCATCAGCAAGTTGAAGTCCAATCCTTGATCGTGTTGCCATTTGGAGGATGAATAATGGGTGAGAGAAACAAAAACAGGCGAATTACAATGTATTTTTTACCTCACATCATATCTCTGCTTCTAAGTCAGAGTAGTGAGTAACCTGCTTTGTTTCCCATGTATCTAATATACTGCATTTCAGAGGTAATGGGAGAAATGTGTGCCACTTCTCAAACTGTCACCCAAACATATCCAAGTTTACCCTCTTCATGAAATAATAATTGGAAGTCATCAAAAAATACATCACATCTAAGATAATTACCCTTCTTGAGTATAATCCCACTAGAATCTTTAATCTCTTCATATTCATCACTAAAAATATGATGTCTGACTAATGTGTAAACATCACCCACAATATTCAAGCGATCACATAACTCAAAGAAATTATCTTCCATGTATTCTATACCATAAATGTGATCTATTGGTACACCACGTTCTCTCAATACAAAAGAGAAGTTACCATTACCAGCACAATAATCTAAGAATATGTCATTACTAATTTCATATTCTGATAGACTATCAATCATCCGATGAACCTCATTCTCTGGTGTAAATACTTCACCAGTTTGACGTATTCGATCATCAGATCTTGTAATACTAGATCCTAATTGAGCATTATGTTTATTCTTTGCTACCATTAATGATGCTTATTTCTGGGTTTATCTAATACTGTTTGTATATGCTTAATTTCATCATCATTGATATTAAAGAAATCATATACATCCTGCTCACTATTATATGAGCAATCTTCAATATTAGGAAGAAACTCTTTATTGAATCTACTAATCATAGTAAATCCAATATTACAAAATGATATGTATCTAAACAACTCAGATTCAGTATAAATCTTTAACATTCTTTCTGCTTGTTCTTTAGACTTACATACTTGATAAAATCCTGCTTTCATATCATTTGTGTATTCATTAGTAACACCATGATACCGTAATTTATTATTAACTCTCTTAGCAGTTGGTCGAATATACACAAAATATTTCTCATTAATACCCCCTTGTCTATGAGATATAAATTTATTATCTTTTCTCATAATCTTATTATGAAGATCAAAATCTATTCTATTCATCTCCATGACAGGATTAGGTGAATCAAAATCAGTTTTTACCTCCTCACCATTAGGGAGAATCAATAAGAACTTACTAACAGTTTTACCCAACTTACCAACAACATTACATACCCATGTTCCTTCAATTGATTTAACAAACTCCTTACCGTATGTTAAATCAATTCTATCAATAGAGAAATTATCCTTAGCAAACTTAGCACCATTAGTAAAAGGAATTAGAATCTTATTTGGTACTAAGAACTGAAATTGACCATCCTTCTTCAATAGTTTAGGAAGTAATTTCATAGTTTTAACATACATTCCATCATCGTATGGTGGATTAGATAAAACTTTATCAAATTTCATGTGATACTCCTCTTTAAATAGATTAGTTGTGATAAGATTAAATCCTAATTTCTTTTGTAATAAACCTAGAAATGATTGATGAGTTGGTATAAAATCCCATACCCATATATTCTTTGGATTTATTGAAAGATTAGTAATTAATCTGGTAGCATGTGTACCATCTGGGTCACAGATAATTAAATAATCCATTACTAAACTGAGATCCCCTTTATCATACCATATAAACACCGTTCTGGGATAGGACGGTGTGCCCCATCATAAATTGACACTACCTCAAGTGCTTCTGCTAAATTATTATTTAAATTATTAGCAATTGTTGTATCAATGTCAGCAATTGCATCGTTCATAGTATTTACATTGATAATATTTTCATCAAATATTGACTGGACATATGATGATTTTACACCTATAATACTATCAAAATTAGGAGACAATAGCAAGGCATTAAGGTTCATTACCCGATTACCATTAAGTTGTTCGGTAAGAATAAGTTTAGGAAATCTTCTTAGAACATATCTAATACTATCTCTTTTCTTTTGAAGTTCTTTCTTAGTTGTTTTTCTTACTGATTCACTGGTAATCTTCTTTGCACTTTCTTGATTCATTTCATTAGCATTTACCTCATAATATTCATACTCACGTTTCGTTAATCTATCCTGCTCAATTACATCAAACTTTAGAAGTTGATTTTCATTGATATGCACACCACTACAAACTTGAGTGACAGATTTAATATCTACTGTCATTAAATTATCAATCTCAGTAATATCTAAAGGTTCAAATCCTGTATTAAATCCAAGCACATTAATAGATTTTAACCATGTAATTTGTGTATCAGTTTCTCCATCAACATCAGTCTGATTACGATAGTCTCTCATCTTACGCAAAGATCTCTCAGCAGCAAAATCAATGACTAATGAATCTTTTTTAGGATTAGATGATGCTCTAAATGCCATTTGTAACCATTGAGATAGAGATTCACCAGTATTCAAGAACATAACTGTATCCCAATCGGCAGTAACACCTAAAACATTAGCACTAACTGTTAAGCATATTGTATGAGTATATCTTTCTATGTGTCCATCAATATCATCTGATGATTTATTACTACTACCATGACATACCAGAGGTTTATACACACAATCTGACTTCTGAATATATTTTGCAAACAAATCACATGCTGCAACAGATGGTAAGGCAGCATAGATATGATTTGATCTTGATAATGTTTCATCATCTGGTAGAATAGCAGGGTTCTTACCTGTAGCAAGTATTTCATTAATAAATGCAGTAACTAAAGCAGGTGATCTGAAATCATCCTCATCATCATTCACTAAAAATAGATTTGTGATTGAATCTGGTGCTTCTGGGTGATATTTCTTAAATAAACTATCATACTTAGCAACAACAACATTTAATTTAGAGTATGGTAATCCTTGCTCTTCACAATATCTCACTTCATCAAAATAAGTCCAAATAAATCTATTTTCTGGAGTATAATCTGGTATATAATCAAATGCTGTTCCTGAAATATCAAGTTGTTGAACATCACTAAAATAATCTCTTATCTTTACTGCTTCATCTGCTTTACCACCAACATGAACCTCATCAAATGCTATGAATTCTATCTTATAATCATCTAATACATGCAATTTCTTACTTAAATACTGTGCTGTAGTGTAAAATATAATTTGTTTGCCCAATTTAACTGCATTTTCTAAATCTTTCTTCCATCCATTGACACCTAAACGTATGTAATAAAGATTCTCAAACTTATCAAATTTTTCAATATCTTCCTTCCATGATTGCTCAGGTGAATTCCTTCTTGAAATAATAAGAGAATATTTAATATTATCATCTACAATCTTACTAGCAGTCATAACAACTTTGCCAGTTCTCATGTTGGCAGCAAGAAGAAACTTACCATCTTTTGAGATATACTTATCTCTAAAGAGTTGTTGAGAATAACGAAGACTAAGAACTTCCCTTTCACGTTTAGCACCAGTACCAAAAACTCTAGTTATTATAATTTCAACTTCTTTGATGTATTCTTCACATTTACGTGGATCAATTAGTTGAAAGAACTCATTAGATCCTCGATTTGGATTATATTCAAGTATCTTTAAACGATCCAACTCCTTATGGACTCTTTTATCAAGATGATATCCCTCTTCAGGTATAACAAACCAAATAGATTTCCAAGTATGACCTTTTGCGTTCCATGCTGCCAATACCTTAGAGTACTCAGGATCAGTATGCCTTAGTTCTTTCCTATGTTCACTTGTATGACCATAATAAGAACCACCATCAGTATAGTTCAACAGTAGATAGTGCCAACTAATTCCTCTTGTCATTACTAAAACTGTATTTGAATCCATTATAAAACCCCTCACAAGTTAATGCAAGGGGTTGTGTGCAACTTATTAAACTGTCCTAGTCATCGTACACTCTACACTCCAATGAATCAGGATGATTATCACAATAAACTTCTAACTTCTTATCAGTGTGTCTTGTATGCCAGTCATTAATTGTACCATCATCCCGTCTTACTTCCTCTTCTGTATGATCGTGGAAAGCATCATTGTGCATCTTCAAGTCTTCTTCAGAATATTCTAACATACCATGATTAACATGTTCTTTATGATCCTTAGGATCAAGATATACTTCATGACTTAAATCATGTTCTGGAATTTTAGTGGTCATAATAGATCAAGAAATCTCAATTTTATTTATCACCTAGAAGTTGTTTCTAATTCTCTAAGTGCGTCCATCCTGACAAATACATCATCCATATTATAATGTAACTTATAATTCTCAGTGATAACATAATGACCTACAATATCCTTTCCATCATCA
>Ga0208790_1001464_pt1 | contig 10288 bp, 18 predicted proteins | sample 10_taG_FD_184083 | JGI IMG/M metagenome (GOLD analysis project Ga0208790, IMG submission 184083) | Marine viral communities from the Subarctic Pacific Ocean - 10_ETSP_OMZ_AT15264 metaG (SPAdes) (version 2) | ecosystem: Environmental > Aquatic > Marine > Oceanic | place: Pacific Ocean | collected... | reverse complement strand
TGCCGTGGAATTGCAGCGCGGGGCAGCCGAGTCAGGTGACGTTTTTGGTAGACGATTAGTCGAGCGTTCTGAGTCTCTCCGCAATGAAGCGGCGAGGCTTGGGACGCTTGTCCATGATGGCATTGAACGCATGATAGGCGGCAGGCTCTGGGATGAGTCCTGCCCTATCCTGCAAAAGTTTCACGAGTGGAGCCAAGGAAATATCAAGGCACATGAGTGGAGTGAAAGGGTACTGGTTAACCGCAGCCTCGGTGTAGCCGGTAAGGCTGATGCGATGGTCTACTTCAAGGGCAAGGCAGCCGAGCTTGTCGGTGATCAGCCGGTGTTGGTCGATTGGAAGACTCAGAAGATGAAGCTGAGTAAAGCCAAGAAGCCGGTGTACAAACCAAACTATTATTCCAAATGGGTCATGCAGTTATCGTTCTACCAGAGTTGCCTGATGACAAAGGTGCCGGTGGTCAGCGTTGCAATCAACACAACTGAGCCAATGGAACCGATTATCAAGCTGTGGACACCTGAAGAGGTGAGTGAAGCGATGGAAGCGTTCGAGGCAGCACTGCGCCTATGGCAGTACGAAAAAAACTACAAACCAAAACTATGAAATATTTTAAACATCAATTTGAGGGGATTGTCCGGGGAGTAGCTGAAGTTTACCGGGTCACGCCTAAAGAGATACTTGGCCGCTCACGCTTTGAGCCGATTGCCGAGGCGCGTCAGGTTGCGATGGTGATTACATGGAAATCGCTTTCCAGTAACAAGGGGGCGTTGAGCCTAACTGGCCGTTTATTTAAACGGCACCACGGCACGGTCATACACGCTAAATCGGCGGTCGAAAGGCGAGTCCTCTCAGACCCACGTTCGCTTAAAAAGTGGAAGGTTGCCAGATGGTTAGTCGTCAAGGAGCCAATCGATTCCGATTATCAGATATGAGCAAAGGATATGAGCAAAGGCAGCGTGCCGAGAAATAATTTCTCAGACAAATTCAGAAACAACTACGACCTAATATTCAAAGGAGGAAAGAACAATGGGAGTACCAACACTAGCCGACTACGAACACATCAGTCACATCCAGACGGAGTTCGACGAACTCGTAAACACAAAGTACCTGCAAGGGATTCAGGAACACGGAGGACACCTGTGGGAGAAGCCACTTGAGCGTGAAGCAATCAACGAGGCCGTTGATCAGGTTGTCTACCTAATCACACTCCGCGACCAGATCGATGAGGTGTGCAAGCTCGCACTCAAGGGGTTGGATGAGGAGATGGATGCACGCACTGCCTGCTTCCATATTATCCAAACACTGGGCCGGGTCAGCGATCACGAGAAGCCAGAGGATGATGGAACGAGCAAGAAGCAACTCCGCAAGGAGATGGAGAGGTGGAAGGAGATTGCTAAATCGTGAAGAGGAAAAATTCAGGTAAATTTAAAATGCGCTGGGGTACACCAAAACGGAAGGGTCACTTCCATTCCAAGTCTCTAAGTGACTACCAGCGAATCAACGATAAGAAGTGGCTCAACCCGCCTTCGCTCAAAAATGAAACCCAAGGACTACAGCCTGATAATTGATTTTATTGTAGTGGGCTTATTCATATGGCTGCTGATTTACATCCTACTATGACCGTCAAACTCTCCGCATCAGAATGCGCTGTAGCTCAAATGCTGGCCAGCATGAGGACTCTGGTGAGCCGTGCAGCCGGTATCACGAACCAAAAGCAAGGAAAGCAGTCTCAGCACAAGACCGAGGTGGAAGGGATGGCCGCTGAACTGGCTTTTGCGAAGCATTTCAACATCTGCCCTGACTTGGTCATCAAACCCAGAGCCGGTGGCTCAGACGGCATTCTAAAGGGCAAGACAATCGACGTGAAAGCAACGGACTACCCGGCAGCACGGCTAATGGCTAACCTGAGTAAGAAAAAGAATCCCAGTGATATATTCGTGCTGCTGATAGGCAAGATGCCTGAGTACCGGATCGCAGGGTACGCTTATGCCGCTGACCTGATTAATGACGACAATCTGGCCAAACTGGATAACGGCAACACCGTGTACGCACTTGATCAGGCCGACTTGAAACAAGATTGGGCCGTGGACTTTAAATAAAATGAACATAACAACTGAAGAACTAAAAACACTCGAAGCCTGTCAGTCAAATCAGGATTGGCGCAAGGCGTGTGACGCAATCAAGGCAGTTCGTAATCAGGAGTATCCTGATGACTGGTGGAAGCGCGTTAAACAGACCGGCCTGATGGATCGCATCATGCAACGGTGGGAAGGTTCATCCGAACTAGAGGTGATTCACCCTGAACCCTCGCCAGAGGATTATGAGCCTAGCCCATACGATGGGACGTACTCAGAGGAATGAGTCTTAAAGCATCAGCATGGGCATGGGATATGCCAGTTAACGGATTAACCAAGCTCGTGCTGCTTGCTATTGCCGATTACGCCGGGAGAGATAATGACTCCGCTTGGCCCTCAATGGATACCCTCGCAACCCGCTGCGGCATCAGCCGAATGACCGCCGTTCGGGCCATCCGTGAGCTTCAAGATAAGAAGCTGCTGGAGGTCGAATCCAGAGCCAATCGCACCAACTTATACCGCCTCCCAGTAGCCGATCCAGAGGGGTATCACAGTGATAGGGGGTATCACACAGATACTACGGTAGTACCACACAGATACTCCGGTAGTACCACACAGATACCCAAACCAGTCACTAACCAGTTAAGAACCAGTCATATACCAGAAAGTGAAGTTGAGGCTATCTACGATGCCTACCCTCGGAAGGTCGGCAGGCCGAATGCGCTGAAGGCAATTCGCAAGGCACTCAAACTCGAATCAGCCAAAAAGGAACACGGCTTATCTTACCAAGCCTTGGTTGAAAAAACGAAACTATGGGCCACGGCCTGCGAACAACGAATTGCCAAAGACCCCGAAGCAGCACAATACATCAAACACCCGGCCACTTGGTTCAATCAGCAGTGCTACCTCGAACCCACATCCGAGTGGGGCATCAAGGCAGCAGCCAAAACCGGATTCGACCGGGACGCAGAACGAATCGCCAAACAAGCCGACGAAGCGCATAAGCGCATCATGGCAGAAATCGATAATCTATGACCAAAGACCATCAATGCCCCCACTGCAAAACAGCACTACAGGTCGAACTGCCTCACACTGACCCATACAGCCTTAACAGGCTACACACTCTCATTCACTGTGATACATGCTCCGGGCTAAAAGCTAAACTCATCAAAACGAACGACTACATCACAAGCATTACGAACGAGTTGCGTACAGCCGCCGATACCGTAGCAATCGAAAAACTCTCAGGCAGCCTCAAGGCACACTACAGCGGCAGACAACGAATCCAAAAAAAACTCGATGACCGAGTGCCAGTAACTCGTCAAACTAGTGAGCAAAACAAACTCGACCAAAAGCCTCAAGGTCAATTACCTTGGTGAAGTAGGTGTAGAATACCTCGTTAATGTTGCGAGGTTGGCTCCTAAGAGCCGCAAAGGAGAAGGAGGACAAATCATGCTAGGGGGAAATAGAAACGCTGTACGGCCAAATTTAGGCCAGTTACACACATTCATTACAGCAAGCGAATGTGAAGGGTGCGGATGTCACGCAGTTTACAAGGAAACAGTGCGCGTAACCGCTGAACCGGGGCCGCAACTAGAAGGCGCAATCGAAGCATTCAGAGGTTCAATGCTGCTGCTACTACAGGAAGACTCAATCTGCGAAGAGTGCGAGGCCGAAAACCAAGAGCAAACAGGCCAAGGCATCTGGCCGTGGGAGGCAGACGAGTTATGAGCGAGGAGATGTCTCTCGGCCCTGCCGCTGACCTAGCTGTCGTCGATAACGAAGGTCAAGCCATTCAGGTCGTGCAGCCTGACCGTGGATCAGGTAGCAGGATGCCCTACGAGACGTACAGGACGGTCGTGCTGCTCCTGCGTGAAGGCGTGCCTGTCGTGAAGGTGTCTGACCGCTTCGGAGTCGCCACAACGACGATACACGAGATTAAAGCACGGCACGCTGAAATCATCCCGTCACACAAAGACCTGATGGCGCGTAAGAGCGAGAATTTGCGGGAGGTGCTGTCGGATAAGATGGTTGAAGCTGTTGAATCTGGTCGCATGTCTCCTAATCAATATGCGTTTACATACGGAACTGTTTCCCAACACTACCGGGAGGAAACTGGGCAAAGTTCGACCAAATCTGAAAACATCCACCTGCATCTCGACAAAAACGACCTCGGTGAGCTACTTGGCGGCCTAAAAGGTAAACAAACAGACGAAAAGTCTGCGTGTGTTGACATAAATCCCCCAGAAAAACAGGAGTGAAATGAAAAGCTGGACAAATTACGGACAACTCGATCAAACCGGCAAAAAATACCTACCCCACATATGGTATGGTCAAAAAGACACACCACAAGAGGGGGGGGGGGGGGGTGCCTCGATTTTCAGCGGGTGTTTTGCGACGGATAAGGGGGGAAATTTAATTTTACCAATAGCGCAATGACGGCAATGACGAAAGAAGCGGCAATCGCTGCATCAACAGGTTTATCGCGTGAGGAGCTGAGGCGGCACCGCCAGAGCGGCCAGTACGAGGGTAACGTGGATTGGCTGATGTTTGGTCGGTCGATGGTATGGACTGAGTGTGGTTTGCGGAGGTTAGCGGCAGACCTGAAATTCGATGTGAGGGAGTTATTGCCTGATGGGCCTGTTACGAGGGGTGCGGAGGTGGTTAAGGCGCGAATATTGAACACGCGCTTGGTGCGATGTTTGATTGATGGTGAGAGTGAGCCGCAGATTGTTAACGTGGGTAATAACCGTCTGTACAAGCCGGGTTTACGGGTGACGGTATGGAAGGAAGGCAATGGGTGGAAGGGCTACAGGCGGCCGAGGCTACCGGAGGGCGATGAATGAGTCACGAACCTGTAGACAAGGCGTTAAGGCCGGGACATGCGCCAAGAAACCAAGATTACTCTGATATGCGTGTGAGCGAGTCTGGTGAGGGTTTTCCGGGTAAGATACCTACGGGGGAGGAGTGTGAAGAGTTTAACCGGCGTGCTAGTGCTTGGCTGGATAAGCGGGAGACGTGGCAAGTTCGACAAAACCGTAAATAGCCGATACGATGCAACTGCTGACAGGGACTAGAGCCGCGAGAGAGTCGTGGACTTCCGGTTTAACTTCATGGCCTTCTGGGCTGCGTAGCTCCACCGGGATAGTGAACACCCTGTTGGCCTTTTCTTTTTAGGCAATGAACCTGCAACCTAAAACCCCGGAGGAACTGCTGGAGACATGTTTAGCGTGGCCGCCTTCGCGGTTTGTCGGGTTGACGAAGGAGTATCTGGCTGAACAGGTTAAGGAGCAGGGCGTTGAGAGGGTGCAGGAGTGGCTGCATGACTACTTCTACAAGAAACTGAGGCCGAGCTACGTTGACCCGTATCGGCATTGCGTTATTCCTGAACATTGGAAGGACGCTGCTGCGCTTTTGGATGTGAATGACAGGCTGTTAGTGTCCGGGGGCAACCGGAGCGGTAAGAGCTACTTTTCGGCGCATTACGCCATGCAAATGATGATGGAGCGGGAGGGTAGCAGGGTGGCTATGTTTAGCATGACTGCTGCGAGTAGTATTCGTGACCAGCAGCCGAGTGTGTTTGCACATATCCCGTTGGAGTTTAAGGGCATTAAGAAGACGAAGACGACGAACATCAATTACAGTCAGAAGAATGGTTTTACTGATGGGACGTTTATATTGCCGAACGGCAGCCAGTGTTGGTTTCTGAACTACGCTCAACAGCCAGATATTCTGGAGGGGTTTGAGGGTGACATGGTTGTGTTTGATGAGTTGGTGCCGTGGCACTGGGTGGAGACTGCTGAGTATCGATTAATCACGAGGCGGGGCAGTCGTGGAACGGGTAAGCTGTTAATCACGGCTACGCCGATTACCGGGTGGACGCCTGTGGTAAATGATTTTGTGGCTGGGTGTAAGGTTGCCGAGGTGCGAGAAGCCTCCTTACTTCAGAAATCGCCTCCCCCGGTTGGCTGTAAGCCCGGTCACATGCCTTACAAGGCCAAGTGTGTGAAGGAGAATAGTGCGGTCATCTGGTTCCATTCAGAGATGAATCCGTTTCAGTCTCCTGAAGAGATGGAACGCAGCTTGGCCGGGGAGAATACGGTTACCGTTCGTCTCAGGGCTTATGGATGGTGCGAGAAGGCAACGGGCAACTGGTTTCCGAAGTTCGGCCCTGACCATATCGTTAACCCGGAGGACGTGCCTCTGGAGGGTACGAACTACATGTGTACTGATCCTGCCGGGAGTCGTAACTGGTCGGCACTGTGGATGCGTTGCACGCCTGACGGGAAGATGTACGTTTACCGGGAATGGCCTGACAAGGAGATGTACGGCGAATGGGCGATACCGGGTGACAAGGTTGAGGGGCAGATGGGGCCAGCGCAGAAGCCAGAGGGTCGTGGGATAAACGAGTATAAGGAATTGTTTCTTGAGCTTGAGGATGGCGAAAAGATTGAGGAACGCTTTATCGATCCAAGAGCGGGAGGATCGGCGCAGGCGACCAAGGAGGGAGGCGTTACGCTGATTGACATGTTGGCGGATGAACCGAATGAAATGTGGTTCACGCCTGCACCGGGTTTGAACGTGGATCAGGGTGTGCAGCAGATCAATGAGCAGATGAGCTATAACACTGAGGAACCTGTGACGATGATCAATGAACCGAAACTGTATGTGAGCCGTGACTGCGGTAACCTGATTGACTGCTTGCAGAACGTGAGCAGTGCCGGGGCTGACAAGAATAAATTCAAAGACCCGGTTGACGTTTTACGTTACCTGATCACGAGCGACTTGGCGCACGTCGATGAGAAGACGTATGCGGCTGTGGGTGGAGGGGCTTACTAATGAACGAAGAACTGCCATTACTGTTAAGCCTGAAGCAGGCGACTGAGTTAACGGGATTAGAGGAGCGTTACATTCAGAAGCTACGCAAGGCTGGCCTGATAAAAGTTTATACGACTATAGGTGGCCGCCATAAATATCATAAGGAAGACCTTTTAAAGCATGTCGGAATTAAGTGAAATAAATTACACGGTCTACCAGTGGGACGGTAAGAATGAATTGTTTGAGGAAATGCTGAGGGGCATGAATGACTTCGTTGAGGTGGAGACTGATACCGCATTGGACGCTACCCTTGACGCGAATCAACGGGCCTACATGTGTGGCAAAGCAGCCGCCGTGCGTGAAGTGCGTGACCACTTCCTTGCGTTACGCGAAATGGCCGTTGCCCGGAAGACGGGTATTTAAACTCAATTTACCCCATGTCAACATACCCGGCCATCAATCAAAACGCCTTAGAACGCAATCCTGGCCCTGTTTTTTTAGGCTAAAACGCCTTTTTTTAGAAAAGTGACTATGAGGGGTTGACACAAGCGGTTGCGTGGACTAGTTTGTATCAACGCGAGGCGTAAAACACCTCACAACTAAAAACAAACGGAGATACGAAATGAAGACAAAAACCGAGCCAACCGAAGCACTACTTACCAAGCATGAAAGATGTGCAAATCTTCTTTCTGATAATTCCAAATTCAAAAAGGGTATGACGGCCTTTCAAGTTTTGGTCTGGGGAATCGAAGAGCAGACGCAAAAGGTGACTGTATGTATTCGCAAAATTCAGATTGAGTCTTTCGGGAAAGTTAAAGGAACCGCGACCTGCGAAGAAAATGGAAATTTTATCGGAATTAATTTAAGCCCCGAAATTTCAATCCTTGCTCACACTGTCGAGGATGCTAGGAAGATGGCGAAGCAAGTCGGCTTGGATGAGTCAAAGCGCAGGCTTGCCGGTCGCCTCCTATGTTGCAAAAGTTGGATAGAACACACCGCCAGCTTGGCCAAACCCGCAGCGGTCGCAAGTGTCAAAGCAAAACTTGCTTTTTTAGAAACCGCAAAACCTTCTTCCGATATTATCGAGAATTAACCTAAAAACAAACGGAGATACGATGAAGACAAAAACAAAGAGTGCAGCAAACGAATACCTGAACAAGTTTTTTTACGGGGTAACCCCTAAAAAAAGGGAAGGTGGAAAACCCTTTTCAATCGATGAATGGGAAAAGAAACGGGAGAAAAAGGAACACCGCAGGATGCGAGAGGTCCAGTGGCAAAAGTGGACCTCAAACGAAAGTTTTTCTCATTCCCAAGTACACATCACACACGACGGGGAAAAGACCCTTTGCAATAAGAATATCCCGCAATTACGCAAAGCGGATCGCTGGAATCATTTAAGCGATCACCCTGATCGGAGGTTGCAAGAAAAACAATATCCCCGCAAAGGTGAGACGAACCTCCACCGATGCACGCAGGGGCATCACCTCCGAATGAATGGGGCGATTGAATCAGCAACGGGCGGCACGACCTATGATATCTACATGGAATACAGCCCAACAAACAAGGCTCTACACCATTACGAACACGCAGAACACGGAACGTGCCAGTGCTGCGTCAAGCGTAGCAAGGGCAAGTTCATCAACAATCACAGGACAAACAGCCGCGAAGAAAAGGAGGCAACGAAATGAATAACGAAGAATACAAGCGCAGCCTCTACGAAAAGCAGCTTTATATTCGTGAAAAGATTGCGAGTGAGGCTGGCAACATAGTGCAAATCTGCAAGGGTGAGTTAAAGCGCGGCAAAGTGGTCAGCGATAAATGGAGTTGGCCATATGCCAATGCTCAGTCGATGCTAGGCAACGTGGCGAGGATGGAAAAAGCACTTGCAGACCTTCACATCAATATCGGTGCGGCTGAGATGCTGGATGAACTGGATGAACTGGATGAACTGGGGGCAAATAAATGAAGAGCAGAAAATTAACCAAGGCTGAAGAGGCTGACCTGAATACAGCCGACCAGATCGAAAAGTTCGGCAAGGAGCTACTGTCGCAAGCCATGTCCGAGATAGGCAGCAAAGGCGGCAAGGCAGGCACCGGCAAGAGCAAGGTGCGCGGGGATTCCGATTACTACCGGAAGATTCGTGCCGGGAAGAAGCCCAAATAACCCAACCTCACATGGAAAAGAAGACGGGCGGCCCGAAATGAGCCGCCCGTTTCTGTTTACTGTTTTTCCCCTCTGATGCAGTAAGCCACTGCTGCACATCCCAGCGCAACATTAGCTGCGGTATCAATGAGGGCCATAACTAGTCCCAGTTCGCTTCCACCCATAACATACGCCCCCTTCCTGATCAGTTAGACGCAAAGTCTGCCTTCAAAGTATCAACTGAATTTCACCTCCTTCGTTATGTTGGTGCATTAAGATGCATTAACCATCCATTCGGGAAGCACTCCCTTTCTTCAGAGCCTTTTTTCTTGTCTACCTTAAAACGGCGAAATGTTTCTGCGTTTTTTTCGCCTCACATAATTAAACGCTGGGGATACCGACCCACTTTGCGGGTCACAAAAAAGCAATGGCGACAAAAGTTGGGCAAACGGACAGCCCCCAAACCGTGGAAGTCACAGACGAAGCCAGTTTGGCAGACGCTCTGAAACAAACATTGGAACTAGAGACTGTTCCGCAAGAAGAAACGCCAGACGAAACCCCTGCTGAAGCAGAGGCCGAGGAAGGCAAAGAGGACGTTCTTTCACATAACGAAGAAGAAGCAGAAGCAGAGGATGAACCGGCTGCCGATGAACATGCAACGGAAGCAGACACCGGGTCAGACGAAGCGGATGACGCCGAGGATGAGCCTCCTAGAGGCGTTCAAAAGCGCATAGACAAGCTGACGAAAAGGGCGAAGGAAGCTGAAGAAAAGCTGGCCGCAGAAACGGCCAAGCGAATCGAGGCTGAAAGCGCAGAACCGGAAACCGTGGTTACAGCCCCGGTCACACCGGCAAACCCTTTCGCCAACTTGGTGAAGCTGGAGGACGTACAGAAGGAGGAACACAATGCCGAGCAGGTGCTTGATTGGTGTGAGGATAACCCCGATGGGGCGGTCGTTAACACGAGCAACGGTGAGGTGGAGTATTCAGCCGAGGAGGTACGCGAGATGCGTAAACAAGCATCGAAGGCGATCCGCAAATGGCTTCCGCAACGGACGCAATGGGTTCGGGAATATCAGCAGAATGAGGAGTACGCAGGCAAAGCATACAAGTGGTGGAATGATAAAGCCTCCGCCGAGTATCAGTCAGCCGCCTCAATCCTGCGTGAGTTTCCTGAGATTCAGAAGTTTCCCGATTACAAGATTATCGTGGGCGATACTTTGGTTGGGATGACTATGCGTCTTGGCGCGGAACAT
>Ga0208790_1001454_pt1 | contig 10331 bp, 23 predicted proteins | sample 10_taG_FD_184083 | JGI IMG/M metagenome (GOLD analysis project Ga0208790, IMG submission 184083) | Marine viral communities from the Subarctic Pacific Ocean - 10_ETSP_OMZ_AT15264 metaG (SPAdes) (version 2) | ecosystem: Environmental > Aquatic > Marine > Oceanic | place: Pacific Ocean | collected... | reverse complement strand
GCAGGCTGTCGGGTTTCAAGAAATTTCGTGCTGCGATTAGCGACGGGCGTTGGCCCGATGCAGCGGACGAGATGATTGACTCAAGGTGGTACAGGCAAACAACTGCGCGAGCAGAGAGAATGATTGCACTCGTTAGAGAGGTCGAGGAGGAGAAGAAAGATGAAGGATAATATTATAGGTAAGGCATGGGGCTGGGTATCCGGCAGGATTTTAGAACCATCAAGCTGGGCGGCTGCCGCTGCTGTGTTGATAGGGCTGTCACTGATGCTAACCATTTCTTGGATGATGTGGGCAGGGATCGTGGCAGCGGTTGGCGCTCTCATTATCAGAGAACAGGGCAATGGCTAAAGATAAAGTCAAGGTCACTGAGACCTCTCGTGAATACGAGCTTGCCGTCTCTGATCTGGTGCCCGACACCGGAGATGAGGCGCACACATGGTACAATCAGGTAGCGGGGTTGCTCGACAAGTTCAGGGTGATCCCCCGCCTGATCATGCTCGCCTACATCTATGCCTTCTACCAATCTACCATGTGGTTCATGGCATTACCTGATCCGACCAACGCACAGGCTGCGTTCATCTCCACCATCGTGGGTGCAGGCGCGGCGTTCTTTGGATTGTATGTCGGCAAGGGTGGGTCGCCTCTTCCCAAGGGACGTAAGAAATGATCACTCTTCTCGGCAGTTTGCTGGGCTTCGGGACATCTATTGTTCCGGAAATACTTGGCTTCTTCAAGCAGGGGCAGGCGAACAAGCAAGAACTTTTGATGTTGGAGGCCAAGGCGCAGTACGCGCAGGCCCTGTCATCCATGAAGCTGGAAGAGCTTGACGCCAAGGCCGAGATTGTCGAGACAGAAAAACTTTACGAACACGACATGGCGTTGGCGGCACGGGGCGGATGGGTTGTCTCCCTGCAAGCCAGCGTCCGGCCCGTCATCACCTACCTTTTCATGTTCACCTTCCTGGCAGTGGAAGGGGGCATTGTCTACAGCTTGATGACCACGCAAGGTGCCGACTGGGTGACCGCATTACAAGCGGCGTGGAGTGAGGAATCTCAGGCTCTATTTTCGGCAATCTTGTCGTTCTGGTTTGGCGGACGGGCAATGTCTAAAGCCAGGGCAGTGATTGGCAAGCGTTGAGGATATGACAGAGCGTGACCGTCACCGCCTTCATAAAACTGTTCGAGACAGTCGGATATCCGGTATTGACTGCGCTGGCACTAGGGTATTGCCTGTCTTGGCTACTGCGTTGGTTGGTGGGGCGCTTCTCCCGAGACCTTGAGGAGGAGCAACAGCATATTCATCGTGAGATCGATAGCCTGCGCAAGGACATTGCCGAGAGCAAAGTAATTATTGTTCGGCTAATAGATAGGATACGACTGCTATCGGAGGAGGTTTATTCTCACGATGTGGTGGCGCGTACCGTCTGGGGACTTGACCCGCGCAAGGATCGGGCACGAACCAGGGCAGAGCGGCGGGAGCAACTGGAAGATGAGCTTGACGATATCGGCAAGAACGGTATCAGTGGTGGAAAGAAGTAGGTTCTGAATGAATATGAAGCGGGCAATGCTAATACTAGCTTTGGTAGCGATAGCTGTAACTGCGATTATAGTGCTAACAAATGATATGAGATGTGCGCCCCCGTGTGTTTAGATGAAAGAAGAACCAACAGCGCAAAAAGAAGAATTAACGGCGCACGAAAAGGCGACGATGACATGGCGATGGACAGCCCTCATCATATATTTGCTGATCTGCTTTTATGACTTCATGTTTGTTCCTATCTGGTACGGTATTAATCGCCCCGATATAAGCCTGTTCATGGAAATTATTAATAGTACCCCAGAGCCAATGGTACAAATGGAGCTTATGAAGAAGCTCACAGGGCAACACAACCCCTTTACATTAATGGGGGGTGGCCTGTTCCACCTAGCGTTTGGCGCTATATTAACAGGTTCAGCTTTTGCTTCAGGAAAGAAATGAATGATACCCGGTGAAACCCGGTGCAACCCGGTGCAACAACATGCTGTGCCTGATGGACACCAGACCACACGATGTGCTATAAGAGTACCGTGCACGATGCTACGCATCTGTTGCGCTCTCTGATGTCACCTCAGAGTTGTGATCCCAGGGAAGGGACCGGTCTAGTCAGCCGGTCCCTTCCCATTTTTGGCGGTCACTCAGTGCATTGCTGATCGCCTCGCTGGACCAGCCCAGGTCCATTAGCTCCTGTTCTGCGGCGTGGCTATCGATCACCCCTATCTCAAAATCGTGGAGAGTGAGGGCGGCTGGTCCGCTAATGGCACCCCCGCGCTCATCCATCAGGGGCATCCTTCTCCTTGGCGGATGCGGCTGCGATCTTCGATGCGATCTGGTCGCCCAGTGTCTTGCCGTCCGGAAATTTTGGTGAGGGATAGGCATCCCTTGCGGCCTGCATGGCAATCTTTATTGCACTGCACCAATTCCGGATGGTCCCCGCCTTCTTCCCCAACCCATCTGCCAGCACCGTCCTCACCACCTGTGCAGACGAGACGCCACTGGTGTCGGCCTCCTCCTTGATTGCCGTGATCGTGGTGTCGGGCAGCAGCACGTTATAGGTGGAGTGGGCCGTGTCCATTCGGCGCGGCCTTCCTTTAGCTCCCACCATTTTCTTCCTCCTCAAATATTGTCTGACAAATAGATGCGTAGCCAGCAATGTCTGTGTGACTATCGGTGCTGGGCTTGTGCCGCATCCGTGCGATCTTCACCAGCATCAAGAAGACGGCGGCGTCATAGGCTGACGCCTCGGTCTGGCCATCCATGTAGGCGTTGAACAGCCGCGCAATGCGACGGTGGAGGACTACGCAATCCCCATAGGCATCGGCCCTTTCGCCCTCCACCAGCTTAGTTGCTTCACGAAGGATGTTGATGTCTCTCCTCCTTCAACAGTTTGGTTCGGAATAAACCCTTGTGTTCTGGGTAGTGGGCCATGAAAAGACGTGCGTAGTAGGCGATGAAGTTGTTGGAAATCTTGAAGTCTTCGCCCGTCGTTTCGATGCTGGTCTCCCATCGGATACGGTTGACCACCAGCCATGCACCCAGGTGTTTGTGCCCCCGCTTTGCCAGGGCCTCAAGCGTGAATCGTTTGAAGAGGCGGTAGACGTGGGGGTTCTCAAGATGCCACGCCCACCACCTCTCCTTCTGCGTCGGGCTAGAAGGGGATGTCATCGTCAAGATCATCACTGACGGGGGCAGCCTGTGGCTTCTCATACGGCTCGGAGAACCAGACCGATAGATACGGTGTCACTCCATCCCTCTGCATCTTGATCGACGCAGCGATCTCCAGCTTCGCTTCGTGCTGGTTGGTGACGGCAGAAACCTCCGTCTTTTTTTCCTTGAACTGCGCGACCAACATCTTCACTGCTTCCTTGGTGAAGCCCACATCGCCACTCAGTTCGGGGGCTTTGGGGTGGCCGTCAGGTTTGTATTCGGCAGCCAATGTTAACCGCTCGACCTTGCGTTGGTTGCGGAAGATTGCACCGCCGCCTAATTGTAATTTTGCCATCTTCTTCACTCCTCTAGTTCCCAGATTTTGCCAGTATTGGCTGCCGCCTTGGCGGCTTTGAAATATTCAAGGACCTCCCCTTCATATTTCGGGTTCAGTTCTCGGAGGGCCGTCACTGCCGTTTTATTTGTCTTATAAAATTTATTGAGTGCGGTGATGCACTCTTTACTGTCCTTGTAGGCATTGATGCGCGGCATGAAGGTACTGAAAGTTTTCAGGATGAGGTCCGCTCCCTCATCGTTGCTCGGCTGCGCAATGCTTACCGTGTCACCATCCTCGGTGACCGGGCTTTCGGGGTGTGCCAGCAATCCCTTGCGCCATTCCTCCAGAGACATCGTCGCTGCCGCATCATCCTTCTTTTTCTTGACGGCGACAGGCTTTGGCTGCTCAATCTTTATTGCGTCATCCAGTTGTTCTGCATTGGCCTTCTCATCACTGTTGTCGGTAGCATCAGCATCACCCAGATCGAAGTCTTCCTCCGATTCCCTGCTAAAGAACTCTGAGTCCTTCTCTCCCGTCACGCACTTGAAAGCGGTGCGCATGAACAGCTTGTCCGCATAGCTTCGGGCAGAGCCGCTACTCTGCGCACCTTGTGCCGGGTGGTAGATCGTGACGATGTCGTAGCCCTCGACGGTCGCACCGCCCTCATGGATCAGATCAAAGGCATACTGGAACTTGAAGGTCTTGCCCTCGCCTCCGACCTCTGTCTCCCGGCATCTCCAGAACAGGCCGTGCTTCAGGGCCAGCGGTGGGATGGCGGCGTAGTAGCCGTCGATGGGGACGTACTTGAATTTCGCAAACTCATTACTCATGTCCTTCACCAGCGGATTATCCGCCACTGCCTTGGCCGTGGCGAACAGAGCCTCGGCAATCTCCTTGGGTATCTCAGTCATTTTGGTCACCTCCATATTGGCTACAGTATGGTGCAACAGCGCACCACGATTCACATCGGACATACCTGCCCGGTCGAACTTGAATGTTTCTGTCTTCCGATTCGCCTGCGAATGTCTGGGCATCCACCTCGAAATCGAAGAGCTTGAGCGCTCGTTTGTTCCTGCCCTTATGCACTGCCCACTTTGTGGGCTGCGCCCATCTTTCCTCGTCTGTGCAGCGAGGCAGGTCATCGAAGTCTGCTTGGACTTCGGCGTTGACGTGGGCGCGAACACGCTCCTCGACGTAGCGGTCCTGCTCGTCTTCCGCCCATAGATGGACGGCCATTTCATGGATGGGTGCGGGAGGATATCCCTCTCGGGTGTCAGCATCCGACTGACGCCAGTCGCGGATGAAAGCAACCACGCTGGCTGACTTCACAGACAGTCCTTTGACGTGCCGGATCAGATAGGCATAGACATTTATCTGCCGCTCCCACTCAGGCTTGATGCCCTGCGTGACGCCGTAGGCTGCCGTCGTTTTGTAGTCAAACATCTGGACTGCATCGTCTTCCGGTCCAATGAACTGTAGGTCAATGGCACCGCTGATCAACGTGCCGTCAACTTCGTGAGATAGCCGTTCCTCGGACACGTAAGCATTGCTCGTCTCGCGGCTAAGGATTTCATGGATGGCACTCCCCCACACACGGTAAACCAGTTGGCTTACATCTTCGGTTAGCTTCGGATAGTGAATCCGTCGTAGCTGGGAGATGCGGGGAGAGTCGATCAGGGTCGTGACCCGTAGCCCTTCGGGTTGGTCGCCCTCTTCATAGGCGGTGATTGCCCTGACCACAGGATCGGGGAGCTTGTGATTGTTTGTGATTCGCATATGATGCCACCTCATAGAAAAATTAGTCGGCTTTGATTATAGTGAGTTTGGAACTAATGGCAATAGAGAAGTTCAATTTTGATGATGAGATAGACTGGTGTTGGGAGTCTCTGATTCGCGGGGAGCCAGCAAGCAAGGCGAATAGTCGCAGGATAGTCAAGATCGGCAACGCCGTCCGCATTATAAAAAGCCGTAAGGCACTGACATATGTCGATTCCTTCGCACTCCAGATAAAGAAGGTCATCAAGCCAATTGAGGAGGACGTGCTGCTGTATGCCAGAATATATTACGCCAGCCGCCGCCCTGATCTGGACGAGAGTCTGATCATGGATTGCCTCCAGAAGTTTGGTATCGTAAAGAATGATCGCCAGATTAAGGAGAAGATAATCCTGTGGGGGCTGGACCGTGATGCCCCCCGTGCGGAGCTACGACTTGCCCTCTGCTGATATCTGGTCTCAGGTCGTCCGCCAAGCCATGCTTGATCTGTGCGATACATCTGAATCCGTCCGGGCCGAGGCGATCAGATGGCTGCGTCCCAGCCAGAGGAAAGACTTTGATATGGTCTGCTCTGCGGCGGGGTTGGAGCCATCCGCCGTCCGTAAGCTCGGCAAGAGAATCCTTGATCTCGGACCAGAGCGTGGTAAGGTATACTTGACTCAGGTGATGGAGGTGACCACAGATGACAAGCATAGCAGAGCTATTGACCAGTGAATATTCAAGCAAGCCCAATGGACAATTCCGAAGAACCTGCCCAGTGTGCAGCGGCCAACGCAAAGGCTCGCATAAAAGCGAGCGGGTTCTCTCCCTCAAAATAGAGTGGCCAGACATCAAGTGGATGTGCCATCACTGCGGTGAGCGCGGCGGAGCTAGCCTACGAAAAGAACTTCCAGCAACCACCAACGTGGTGAAGTTCACCCCGCCTCCGCCCAGTCAACTGGACAAGCGCGTGGCAGACTTTCTCCATGAGCGCGGCATCGGGAAAGAGGCACAGGCCGGGGTGATCTCGGCCACCCGCTACATTCGCAGCGCTGGTGGAGATACCCTGTGCGTCGGCTTTCCCTACCATGATGGCAGCGACCAGCCATACGCAATCAAGTGGCGAGGCGTCAAGGAGAAGGGCTTCACGCAAGATGGGGCCGCCACCACCTTCTACGGCATAGAGAAAGTAACCATTGGCGAGCCAATAATAATATTTGAGGGGGAGTTGGATGTCCTCTCAGGACGAGAGGCAGGGCTGCGGAACTGCATCTCCGCGCCGAATGGAGCGCCCATGAAGGTGAGCGAGGGCGCTATCGATCCGTCCGAGGATCGGAAGTTTGCCTACGTCTGGGCTGCCAATGACATCCTTGAGCAGACAAACAAGGTCATCATCGCCTGTGATCGGGATGGCCCCGGCGTTGCGCTGGCAGAGGAGCTTGCTCGACGCATCGGCAAGGCGCAATGCTGGCAGGTCGAGTGGCCTGATGACTGCAAGGATGCCAACGATGTGCTGCTCAAGCATGGCAAGGCGGCACTGGCTAACGCCATAGACGAGGCGACCCCGTGGCCTATCGCCGGGCTGTATGCAGCGGAGCATTATTTTTCAAAGGTTGATGACCTCTATGCGAATGGAGAAGGGCGAGGCAACTCGACAGGCTACGACTGTGTTGACGAGCTATTCACTATCAAGCCCGGTATGCTGCATGTTGTCACGGGCATCCCGTCGATGGGCAAGTCAGAGTTTGTTGATCAATTGATGTTCAACCTTGCGCGACAGTACGATTGGAAGTCGGTGGTTTGCTCATTTGAAAATCCTCCAGCCATGCACATCACCAAGCTGCTAGAGAAGGCCATCGGCAAGCCCTTCCATAAAGGCCCGACCCCACGCATGACAGAAGAGGAAATGAAGATGGGCCTGACGTGGGTCAATGACCACTTCGTTTTCATGGAGCAGAGCGATGGCACCTCGGCAAGTATTGATGCTGTCCTCGACAGGGCTACCAGTGCCGTTCGCCGCATCGGGTGCCGTTGCTTGGTGATCGATCCATACAATTACATCGATCTCCCTATCGGGGGGCGTACATCAGAGACTAACCTGATATCCGACATGCTGACCAAGGTGCGGAACTGGGCAGCGGCCCATGACTGCGCCGTGTTTTTCGTAGCGCATCCAGCCAAGTTGTACCGCCAGAATGATGGCAGTTACCCCGCTCCGAAAGGCTATGACATCAGCGCATCGGCGTCATGGTTTGCCAAGAGTGACGTGGGCCTGACAGTGCATAGAAACTACGATAACGACACGGTCGAGATTCATGCGTGGAAAGTCAGGTGGAAAACGCTGGGCAAACAGGGTATGACAGAGCTGAAATATGATATCGTCACAGGAGCATACTCTGAAGAAACAGGGCCGGAAATCTGGGAAGACGATAGCTGGGCCAGCGGATACTGACCACGGGACACCAGAGAGGTCGCGCCACAACGAGACTAGGCTGGAGCCGATTGATCCCAGATCGCGGAAGTTGAGGATGCGAGTCACAGACGGCTGTGAAATCGACCGTCTGTTTTTCGACGACAAGATAAGTTCCGACCAGCACTGGGCTGCGGGGAAGTTGGCAGAGGCTGTTGCCAGAGCCAATGGAGTCAAGAGTTGTCTGGCAAATATTGAACGCACGTCAGGGGGGGATAGGGGTGACCGTAGGATTGGAGCCGTCTGGCAATTGGCCAAGGCTATTCGGTCTGTCGAGATTTCTGAGGGGAGAGAGGCGTCGAGGCTGCTGCTCGACACAGCGATGGACACCGTCGTGGTTGACAGTGACCGTCTTCCATTGTTGAGGAAGAGCCTCGACGCCTTATCATATTACTACGGCTTGGGCAGGTGGGGATCGTTCTCTCTGAGGTCTTCGCGATAGTCAGTCCCGCCTCTGTACATCTCCAGTTTCCTTTCCCGTTCGATCTCCGCCTCTAAGATGACGGCGAACTGACCACTTACCGATCTCCGATTCTTCTCTGCCATCTTCCGAAATTCTTTCATCAAGTGCGGCTCAAGGACGAGATGGATTCTATCAACAGCCATGATGACGCCCCTCTTGCGATTTGATTTTCAATTCAGACAATTCTGTCCGCTGGAGTTCCCTGATCTTTGCCCTGTATAACGACTTGAACTCCTCTCTACGGGCGTTCCACTCCGCTCTACTGAGTAAAGCAATTGACTTATCGAACTTTTCTTGGCTCATGGGCATTTCCTTAATAAGGCGGCGGTCTCTCATATCAGCTTGCGTCACTGTTATTCTCCTTTTCATCTAACTCTGGGTCAATCCACATGAGCGGGATAGGTTCGCTCTCGCCCTCATGCGTTGAATAGATCACCTCAGACCTGTTTGTGATGTCTACAACATGGATTTCAATGGGAGCGCCAGCCGACTCGGCTAGGACTGGCCGCCCATCTTCAATAATGATTCTGATTTTAGGCTTCATGTCGCTCCTGATCTCGGTTGTTTCCGGCTTGATGATTCCATTTCCAACAAAGTCTGAGACGAGCGCCTGATATTTTAAAGGCATACTGCTCACCCAGCCCCTTCGGACTAGGCTTGCTGCAAGCATTGCCGCATCAGGAAACTCAGCCTCATCATTGTCGAGCAAGTGTATGATTTCTATCTCAGAGATCATTGGCTCTCTTAGTGTCATGGCAGCACCAGCATATATACTGCCGCTGCAAAAAAGATTCCAGCTATTGGCATGATGGCGATGCTGCCAACCATGTTCCAAACCATCTCTGACCTGACTTCTTGCGACTTGGTCTGAGCAAATTGACGTGCCGACCAAAAAATTATTATGGCGGAAAGCGCTAGCCCACCGCCAAGTCCCATTAAGTACCATAGATGCCACATGATGTCACCACTCACTGTTTGAGACATGCGCGACTGCGCTGCCCATCAGTGCCACGGCTGCCTCACGCTCATCCGATTGATCATCCTTAACGGTTCCGCCCGACAAACAGACCTCACACTGTAGGTAAACATCCGGCAGTCCTGATCCCTTCGCCCTGATATACCCATTGCCGTGGCAATACGCACAGATTCTCATTCCACTCATTGCCCATCCTTTCATTTATTTGTCAGCCAATGCTCGTTGGCCTTCGCTGGCAACAATAGTGTCTGTTACCATACGGTTGCATCTTCCTTCTCCCTTTCTTTGCAGTCTTCGATGACGTTATTTAGGGTGCTGTTGTCGTAGTCTCCCAAGACAGCTTGAGCTTCTTCGTTGCACCAATCCCAAACCTGCCAGTACGCTTGTTCATCTTCGTCCAAGCTGGGATTTTTTGCTTCACACAGTCGGTAAATTTTGTCGTGGACTGCGGATTGCAGTTCGCTGTAAACGTATTCGCACGTTAGACCGTGACCGCTTATATATGTGGCTCTTGTTTGGCCGTTTGGGCTACCGAGCAGTTCACTGAACTTGTCCTCGCCCTCCCAACAAAGGGTGGCTTCGTTGCGGTCATACTTTGCCACTGGCAACAGCGAATTATCACCGCCGTCGCGTACCAATTTTTCTTCCAGCCGTTCACGTCCGACCCACTTTTCCACACTCTCGCGGACGATAGAATAAACTGGCGACCAGTCGTCATTCCACCCCGGATATTTCAATTCAGTCATTAAGTCACCTCAATATTTAGATTCAATGGTAGCTGCCATCGTCAGACCCCGATCACAACACCGGGATGACCGTCGCCTTGCGGCTAGGTTTCGGCTGGAAAAAGAGGGAAGGGCATGAAGCCCTTCCCTAAGTTGAATACGGTGCCACACTGCCTTACGACCATTTGGGGGCGACAGTGTGGCTTGCGGCTGCCGTTCAGCCCTTGAGGTTGCCCCCAGAACTGAACTAGAAAGACACGTTGACAACTTCGCCAAACTCTTCGCCGTGGGCAAAGCCCGGATCACGGCCAGTCGTGGCCCAAAGAACAGGATAGTCAACGATGTCGGCAGTGCCTCTTCTCACATTGGCGTAGCCATCGGTGAAATATATGAAGGCGTTTGGTTCCAGACCTTCATGCTCGACC
>Ga0208790_1001452_pt1 | contig 10344 bp, 11 predicted proteins | sample 10_taG_FD_184083 | JGI IMG/M metagenome (GOLD analysis project Ga0208790, IMG submission 184083) | Marine viral communities from the Subarctic Pacific Ocean - 10_ETSP_OMZ_AT15264 metaG (SPAdes) (version 2) | ecosystem: Environmental > Aquatic > Marine > Oceanic | place: Pacific Ocean | collected... | reverse complement strand
AATGCAACAATCATTAGTAGTAGGTTTAGACTATTATTATTATAAGAAAGATTTTTGGATGCATACATGGTTAAATTTAATGCCTTGGCACTACGATGACGGTGGAAGTTTCTCTTATCATAACTATAACGATGGAAAACAATGGTACGATTATTCAGGTGGAATGATATTTGGATATAAACTGAACAAGCACTTAGGTACATTTGTAGAAGGTAAATACAATAAATATTGGAATAGGGAGTGGTATGATTTTAAGTGTGGTATAAACTATGTAATCTTTTAGACTATGACCTATAAACAATCACCGTTCCCAATGATAAACGGAACAGAAGGACATAATAAGTATAAAGAACGCCAACTCAGAAAAGCCGCGAAATTGAGAAAAAAAGGAAAGCACGATAGAGCAGACATAGCTCTTGCTAAGGCTGCGGCGGGTAGTAGAAAAGCTTGGAAGAAAATCAATTGGAAAAATTTTCCTAGTGTACGACCCTTATCTTTTGATATAAATGAATAAATAAACTATAGATAATGACAAAAGAATTAAACGAAGACAGTGGTTTTAAGGTAAGTATAAAAACACTAATAGCAATTGGTGCTGCAATGGCCACAGTAATAGGTATGTGGTTTATGTTACAAGCTGATATTGCAGAAGCAAAAGAATTACCAAAGGTAGAGCCAGAGGTTACTAGAATGGAATTTGATATGAAAGATCAAATGATTAGACAAACTATTCTAACCACCCAGGAAGATGTAAAAGAAATTAAAAAATCTATTGAAAAAATAGAAGATAAACTTTACGAATAATACAATGGAAAAAATAGATACTACTTGGAGGATCTTTGCTACCTATATGTTAATTATATTTTTTATATTGGTTTGCGGAGGCGCTTTTAGTCAAAATCCCTGTGATGATGATATTTGTGTAGTTGAGTTTAACGCTGGTTGGAATGAATCTAATGGGGTTGATTACTTAAAAAAACTAACAGATTGTAGTGTTAAGAGAATAAGTATAGATGAGGGAACTTATCAAAAAGAATATGAAATCGTAGTTGTGCCAACTATTATAGTTTTTAATGGTAAAGAGGTAAAACGATTTCAAGCAGATTTAAGTTTTAAAATGTTAGCAACTAGAGAAGAGGTACAAGAAGTTATTGATGAAATTATAATGAGCGATTTCTAATGTATACATACGAAATAAAATTAGATCGAGTAATTGATGGTGATACCATCGATGCTTATATTGATTTAGGATTTGATGTCTCAGTTAAAAAAAGAATTCGATTCATGGGGATTAATACTCCAGAATCTAGAACAAGGGATTTAGAAGAAAAAGCTAGGGGTTTAGCGGCTAAAGATAGATTAAAAAATCTATTAGAAGGAACAAAAACAATACAATTAAAATCTCATGGCGTAGGAAAATATGGAAGATGTTTAGGTGAATTAAATATTGATGTTGTTGACGGTAAAGAAGGCGTTACCATGACGAATGTAAATGAATTATTAATCAAAGAAGGACACGCTGTGGAATACCACGGCGGAAAACGATAACTATGAAAAAATTACTATTAATACTATCCTTGTGTTTATCAACAGTAATAAGTGCGCAATTACCAAATTTGAGTATTGCTCCTGATTGGACACTAACGGATGTTAATGGTACTACACATAGTTTATATGATTATTTAGATAATAACTATACAGTATTTTTAGATTTCTCAGCTGTGTGGTGTGGTCCTTGTTGGAGTTATCATACTGGTGGTGCACTTGAAGATTTATATACAAATCACGGTCCTAGTGGTTTCCCTAGTGTAAGCACCAACACAACAGATGATGTGATGGTGTTTATGATTGAAGGAGATGCAAATGCTCTTGCTTGTTTATATGGTGTAGGGTGTAATACACAGGGAGATTGGGTTACAGGAACACCTTATCCAATATTCTGTACTGATGGTACCGTAAACAACGATAATGTTACATCAGCGTATGCTATTTCTTATTGGCCAACAATATATATGATTTGTCCAGATAGAATATTAATAGAAGCAGGTCAAAGTAACAATCCATATAGTTTATTAAATTGTAACCCTGCAGCAAACCTTATAAACGATCCTAGAGTAATGCCTTATTCAGGCGCTTCTATTCAGTGTGACGGAACTCTTGCTCCTGAAATAACTATTATGAATAATGGGATTAATAATCTAGTATCATTAGATGTTGAAGTAGATGTTTCTGGGGCTACAACATTTAATACTACCGTTCCGTGGACTGGTAATCTTAGTACTTACCAATCAACAAATTTTATATTACCGACAATTACAGGTTTACAAGGATATGAATTTATTATGGTTAGAATAAGTAATCCAAATGGTGGAGTAGATGGTGATTTAGGTAACAACGTACTTGGTTTTACAGCTTACCCTCCTGGACAAGCAGGTATAGGACAATTAACCGCTTCAATTTCACAAAGCGGTAATTCTCTTACAGCTAATGCTGTAAATGGAAATCCTCCATATACTTATCTTTGGAGTGATGGTCAGACTACGCAAACTATAGCACCCATTATTGGTGGTAGTTATTCTGTTGTTGTTGAAGATGTAAACGGTTGTGTATCTGATCCTATTACACATTTGTTCACTATTACAACAGGATTAGAAGAAGTTAGTGCAACAGATGTTATCTATTATGGAACATATGATATATTAGGAAGAACTATTAACGATCTTAGTATACTGTCTCCTGGGGCAATGTATATTAAAAATGGAAAGAAATTTATTAAATGAAAAAACTATTACTATTATTATTATTACCTACAATACTATTCTCGCAAACACCGGATAGCTGGGTAAACTTTAAAGTTCAATATGATTATTATGGTTGGCAAGAATCTAGTTGGTTTATGGTAGAAGATACTATAACTGGAGATACGGTTATATTTCACGAACCAACAACTCCTTATCAACTTTTAGATACTACAATAGATATAAATTCAGGTAATTATCGTGTCATATTAAATGATAGTTTTGGTGATGGGTGGACATCGTCTCAACCCGCGTGGTTTGAAATGAAGAACATATGCCAAGGGTTAATTATAGACTGGCAATTACAAGGAGTATCATTTTATTTAAGAGATACAACAGTAAACGTATTACCGTGTGCCCCTCCGTCTAGTGGATGTATGAATCCTATAGCGTTAAATTATGATTCAACCGCTACAATAAACGATGGGTCTTGTATCTTCCCTTCTTGTGGTGGTTTTGATAGTGCTTGGGCAACCCAACAATGTGTAGGTTCTCAGGTATTAACTTATTATGAGTGGACAACATCTCCGAACCCTAATTGTAATGTAATTAAAATATTTTATGGAACAGCAAACTTTAACCAAGTATATGATGTAAATATTAATAATGGTATTTGGGGTATATATATGGGTAGTGGACAACAACCACCTAATTGGGATGAGGAAAGATATTTCCAAGCTATGTTTGCAGATAGTACATTATCAGACACATTGTTTTATACACCGTACTCTTGTATTCAAGGATGTATGGATTCAACAGCGTCTAATTATAATCCATGGGCAACTGTAGATGATGGTTCTTGTGATATAATAGCGTGTGATTCTTTAGAAACAGAAATAACAATTAGTTTAACATTAGATGGTTATCCAGGTGAGACGAGTTGGACACTAATTGATTTAACTAATGGACAACCAATTGATGAGGTTCAAGCAGGAGAATATGATTTTGGGGATGTAGGTAAAACATTTACATATACTTATTGTGTAATAGGATTTGAATTTATATTATACGATTCTTATGGAGATGGTTTAGCGGGCTCAACATCAGGTGGAACTATTGATGGTTCTTGTACTATATTTGATTGTAACGGAGACACAATTTGGAGTTTACCTAACCCAGGATTTGGATCAACAGCTTATTCAGGAGGACAATGGCCACCAGCGTGCGCAGGGCCAGTTAGTGTACTTGGTTGTATGGATCCAGCATACCAAGAATATAATCCGTTAGCAAATGTAAATGATAATTCATGTGTTAACTTACATGTACTAGGATGCGTAGATTCAACCGCATTTAATTATGATCCTTATGCAACAGCAATGGATATCGTTCCAATATGTAATTATACATTACAAATAGAAGATGATGGTGGTGATGGTTGGGGTAATTCATATTTAGGTGTATCTCAAGGTTCTAATAGTTGGACATTCACAATGGGACCTGGTTATTACACGCAATCATTCCCACTTCTTTTAGAAACAGATAAACCAATAATAGTTTACTATTTCCAAGTTGGAGGACCACAACAACCACCTCAACAAATAGCATTTCAAACATTGCACAATTCGTTTTTATTAACGAGTTCGTTAGGAGATACTCTATTATCAGAGGGAACCAATCCATTTTATAATAATGGACAAGGAGCACTTCAACCTTTTAAAGCTCCGTTATGGCCAACATATTCTGCAATGCCTTATTGTGGTAATATGTGTATACCAGCAGTTTATGGTTGTATGGACTCTACAGCATTAAATTATAACCCATTAGCAAACACATCGACACCCTGTACCCCAATAGTTTTAGGTTGTACAAATTCTTTAGCGTTTAATTATGATTCATTAGCAAACGTAGATGATGGAAGTTGTGTAGTTATAGTTGTTGGATGTATGGATTCTACTGCATTTAATTTTAATTCATCTGCTAATATAAATGATTCTTCATCTTGTATACCATTTATATATGGTTGTATGGACGATACTATGTTTAATTATAGTCCAGCTGCAAATACTAGTGATAGCTCTTGTATACCAGTTATATTTGGATGTACAGATGCTTCAGCTTTTAACTATGATAGTTTAGCAAATACAAATAATGGTTCTTGTGTACCAATTATATTAGGTTGTACAGATGTTACTGCGTTTAATTATAATCCTATAGCTAATACATTAGATAGTTCTTGTGTTCCTGTTATATATGGATGTATAGATGCTATGATGTTTAATTACGATCCTTTAGCTAATACAGATAATGGATCGTGTGTGCCTTACTTATATGGCTGTACTGATTCCACGATGTGGAACTACGATCCGTTGGCAAACACAGATAACAGCACATGTATTCCTTATGTCTATGGGTGTACTGATCCAGTAGCCCTTAACTATTGCGATAGTTGTAACACAGATGATTTTAGCTGTATATTACCTATATATGGTTGTACCGATAGCACAATGTTTAATTATAATCCTTTAGCAAATGTTGACAATAATAGCTGTATCCCTTTTATTTATGGTTGTACTGATCCTTCGATGCTCAATTATGACCCTACTGCGAACACTGAAAACTTCACGTGTATACCGTACGTTTATGGATGTACTGATTCAACCGCTTTTAACTACGATTCAACCGCTAACACGGATAACGGCTCGTGTATTACAATTATTGAGGGTTGTATGGATCAAAATGCTTACAACTACGATCCAGGAGCCAATGTTAATGATTCCGCTTCTTGCAATTATGACGCTGGTTGTATTACTGGTGCTGGCAATCCTTATTGGTTAAACGATCCTTGTTACGCTTGGGTAATATCAGTAGATGATTATTGCTGTAATAACGCTTGGGATGATATATGTCAAAGTATATATGATTATTGTACTAATAGTTGGACGGGACCAATATTGTCAAGAAACTTAGAAGATAATATAGTGGTTTATCCTAATCCAGTAGATGAAATAATCAATATAAATAAACATGTTGATATAACGATATATAATATCCTCGGGGATGTTGTTATACATAAAACGAATACAAATGCGTTAGATGTATCCAGATTGAATTCTGGAGTTTACAATTTACAAATAATGTGTAATAATAAACTAGTAAACAAAATAATAGTGAAAAATTAATTAATAAATAAAAAAGAACAAAAATTATGGCAACAACAACAGCAAGTATCACACTTTCTAGTTCAGATCTGTTGACTGACAACTTGTCGTTGTCGGCTACTACCACTTTGTATCAAGGAGGAACAACAGCGACAGGATTAGATGAATTTAGAATGGAGAGGTTTAATATAGCAACGGGAACACAGTTTGATGTTATCGAAGCTACTACAGCTGCTTCAGAAGACGCTAACTACGTCTATCTTATTAACAAGAACACTGACGCAAGTCACTACGTGATAGTATCTCTTTGGGATGTTGTGGTAGGTAGGTTATATGCAGGAGACTGGATGTTTATTCCTTGGGATGCTGATACAGTAGCAGTGGGAGCAGCTGGTTCAGCTATAGAAATCCAAGCTTATGTAGCGGAAGCAACTATAGAATATTGTCTTTTCCACAATGGAGAAACAAGAAACACTTCAGACGACGCATAATAGTAATTAACAATAAATAAATAAATAAATAAATATGGCGACAACAACAGCAACAATAACGTTAGCTAGCGCAGACATTGGGGACAATGCTATCTCTATATCTAACACAGCAGCTCTTACAACGGCTGGTACTGATACTGGTATTACAGAAACTACTGGTTTAGCAAGAGTAAAAACTAGCTCTGGTAGTAATACAATACTATTAGATCACGGCTTAACATCTGGAGTAGCTGCAGATGTAACGGCAGATAAGTCAGCAAAAGTATACATCAGAAATGTAAACGATAGAGGTGATGGTACTAAGTATGTTGATATCTTAATAAAAACAAGAGAAATTGGTAGATTATATGGTGGGGACTGGATGTTCATGCCTTGGTCTGGTGGTGCAGGAGAAGATATTGAGTATACGGCTAGTGATACTACAGAGACTACGTTAGAGTATTGTGTATTTTACGAATAGTAAATGGCTACTAGACTCCACAATATAAGTGGTGAATTAACGCAAGAATTACTAGCTCCTGGTGATAACGTTAGGGTTAGTAAAATATTTTTAACCAACGTTCAAAAAGTATCAAAGTGTAAAGTAGATTTGTATATCGAAAAGAAGCTTGGTGGAAAGTTTTACTTGTTAAAAACCGTTGAACTGCCAATAGGCGCTACTTTATTATATGATAATGTATCATTTAGTAATGCTGTAGGAGAATACGGTTTGTATATTAAACTAACAGATGGTGATAATTTTGTCTTAACGGGTAGTATAGATGTAACTGGGACTAACACCAACGTACCTGGAACTAGTACTTTATATACTTCAGAGATATCCGTTGGAGACGAAATATTGGTTTCTGGAGAAACAAGAACAGTATCTTCTATAACGGGTGATACAACAGCAGTTGTTAGCGCGGCTTGGGGTAGTGATTTAGCAAATGATACTTCACCAGAATGTTATCCAACAGCTTTGGTGGACGTAGTAATAAATTAATAAATTATGACATGGATAGGCAACGCTAGCGCAACTACATCGTTGGAGTTAGTAACATCAAATATTACATATACACACTCTCAGACTTCTTCGTCTGACACGTGGGTTATTACCCATAACTTAGGTAGATTCCCATCTGTAGCGGTAGTAGATACTGGTAATACTATAGTTTTAGGTAGTATAACCTATAATTCATCAAACCAATTAACAGTAACATTTTTTTCAGGAGGATCTGCTTTAGCAACTACTGGAAAAGCATACCTCAATTAAAAAATTAACAAATAAAAACAAAACAAAATGGCAATAGAATTTTATAGTAGTATAGACGTTAACCAAAACGATATACACTTTCCGGTCATACATAAGGTAAGTTCTGCTCCTAGTAGTCCTTCCGCGATTGCCGGACAGATGTATTATAACACATCGGCTAACACTATGCACTTTCACAATGGTAGCGGTTGGCAAACGCTTGGTACCTCAAGTGGTGATATAACAAGCGTAACATTCACTACAGATTCTGGTGGTGGCGCAACAGCAACAGATGCATCTGGTGATGCAGCTTTTTCTTTACTTGGAGGCGACGGTATAGGAATAACAAATAGTAGCGCAACAATTACAGCGGCTATAGATGCTGCTCAAACAACAATAACATCTATATTGGCCACTGACTTAAAAATCGGTGAAGATGATCAAACTAAGATTGATTTTGAAACTGCTGATACAATTAACTTTTATGCGGGCAATGAAAAACAATTAATTCTTACTGATGGTGCTTTAACACCAGGAGCTGATAATATACTTGATTTAGGTTCTTCTGGAGTAGAGTTTAAAGATGCTTATTTTGATGGAACAGTAACTTCTGATGCTTTTGCGGGACCATTAACTGGTGATGTTACAGGTAATGCTGATACTGCTACAGTTGCAACAACCGTAACTATTACAGATAATGAAAGTACTGATGAAGATAACGCTCTAATCTTTACAGCGGGTGGTGATGTAGATGGAGGAAATCTTGGTTTAGAATCTGATGGAACTTTAACATATAACCCTTCAACTGGTGCGGTGACAGCAACCGGTTTTGTTGGTGCTCTTACGGGGAATGTAACTGGTAATGCTTCAGGTACAGCAGCTACTGTCACAACCGCGGCTCAAACAAATATTACAAGCTTAGGAACTCTTACCGCTTTAACGGTTGATGATGTTGCTATAGATGGTAAAGTCATTACTATGACTGGTTCGTCTAGTGATACAGCTACTATGACGGTTGGTACTAATGGAACTTTAGCTATTACAACTACAGATGCCGCTGCAGCAGCAGCAAATATGACTTTAACCGCTGATGGTGCTTTTGAAGCAATTGGTACAACAGTAACATTAGATTCGGGAGGTGCAATTAATCTTGAACCCGCGTCTGGATCAGCGATTTTGTTAGACGGTACAATTAGTGTAGACGCTGGCGTGGTTACAGGTGCAACAAGTATTACTTCAACCGCGTTCGTAGGAGATATTACTGGCGATGTAACAGGAACATCGTCATTAGCTACTGTTACTAATTCAACAGCAGACACAAACTTCCCAGTAGTATTTAATGATGAATCAGATGCCTTATTAGATGACACAGGCGCTCTTTATTATAATCCATCTACGGGATTATTAACTGTTCCAAACTTAAGTGTAGCTGGTACAACAACACAAGTTAACACAGTGACAATGAATGCTCAAAACGCTGTGGTGTTTGAGGGCGCAACAGCTGACGCACATGAAACAACTTTAACAGTTGTAGATCCTACTGGTGATAACACTGTTTACATGCCTGATGCTGGTGGTTACATACCATTAATTGCGGATGCAAGCACAGCTGACGGAGCTGTTACAGCTGCGGAATTTGCGCTTCTTGATGGTGGTTCTACAGTTGGAACTACCGCTATTGCAGATGGTGATGGTTTACTACATAATGATGGTGGTACAATGAAACAAACAAATGTTAGTTCATTAGCAACATTATTTGCTGGAGCTGGTATGACGGCTACAAGTTCTGTTGTTAATGTTATTGGTGGAGATGGTATAACTGCAAATGCTAATGATGTTGCAATAACAGCAGCGCAAACTACGATTACTTCAATACTTGCAACGGATATTAAAATTGGTGAAGATGACCAAACAAAAATAGATTTTGAGACAGCTAACGAAATACACTTCTACGCGGATAATGCCGAACAAGTATATGTAGCTGATGGCGTATTCGGTCCACAATCTGATAGCGATGTAGATTTAGGTACTACAGGCGTACGTTTTAAAGATGCTTTTGTAGATAGTATAACGGTTACTGGAGAAGTTGATGGCGCGAGTTTAGATATATCAGGTAATGCGGATATTGATGGTACGTTAGAAACAGACGCCTTAACAATTGATGGTACAGCTATTGTTGCACAAGCAACCGCAAGCGCTGTTGGTGGTGTTGAATTAGCTACTGCCGCTGAAGTACAAACAGGTACAGATACAGCAAGAGTTGTTACAGCTGATACTTTATCTGCTAAAAGCGTTGTGTGTACGATAGCCACGTCAAGTTTAACAGATGATCTTAGAGCTACAATAACACATAGTTTAGGTACAGCTGACACAATAGTACAGTTATTTGACATGACTACAGAAGCAAATGTGTATGCTGATATTGGTAGAACAACTGATGATATGAGTACTGCTAGTACATCTGTAATAACTGTTGATTTTGGCACGACACCGCCTAACGACGTTAGAGTTGTTATTACAAGTTTAGCTGGAGCGACTGCTGGTTCAGTAGCGTACACCTAGGATATAAATAATTAAATAAAATAATATGGCACAACATTTTTATAGTGACATACAGTTAGATAGTAAACTTACAGTAGGTGTAGATGATACTGGTCACGACGTTAAATTCTTTGGTGCTACTTCTGGACAGTATATGTTATGGGACGAAAGTAACAACGCTTTAT
>Ga0208790_1001451_pt1 | contig 10347 bp, 13 predicted proteins | sample 10_taG_FD_184083 | JGI IMG/M metagenome (GOLD analysis project Ga0208790, IMG submission 184083) | Marine viral communities from the Subarctic Pacific Ocean - 10_ETSP_OMZ_AT15264 metaG (SPAdes) (version 2) | ecosystem: Environmental > Aquatic > Marine > Oceanic | place: Pacific Ocean | collected... | reverse complement strand
CATTAAATGTAGAAATTGGAGTTCCTTTAACAGGAGTCTCAGCGACAAGTTCTGTAGGTTCTCCTACAGCTGTAGCAGATGTTACTGCATCTTTAACTGGAGTTTCTGCTACGACGGCTCAGAATGGTGCAGGTATAGTAGTTACTTCTAATCCAACAGTTCAACCCGCTGGCGTCTCCGCTACAACTAGTGTAGGAGCTTTAGATCCTGCTGATGTGATGGGATTAACGGGAGTTTCCGCTACTACGGCGGTTGGTTCTCCTAGTTTAGTAATCGATGTTACTACGTCCTTGACTGGGCAGTCAGCAACAATTAGTGTGGGAAATGTTTATCCAATACATTATAAACTGGATACAATAACAGGGTCGACGTCTTATACAAGTGTTGACATAACAGGGTCAACGTCGTATACAGAAGATACGCACGCGGCTTAATAGGAGAAAAATATGGCTTCGAATTATACAAATTTAGGTGTTCAGTTGATGACTACTGGCGAGAAAGCCGGTACATGGGGAACGTTAACAAATACAAACTGGAACATCATTGAACAAATTTCTGGTGGTTATACTACTCAAGCATTAACTAGCGGTGGAACAGTTGCTCTCGTTAAATCAGATGGATCTACAGGAGCTACTCTTGCAACAAGAGTATGGAAATTAACTGGTGCCCTTTCAGATAATGCTATCGTTACTGTTCCAGACAGTATTGAAAACTGGTGGTTGATTGATAATGCATCTACAAATGCATATACCGTTCAAGTTAAAACAGTTTCAGGCACAGGAGTTACGTGGGCTACAACAGACAAGGGAACAAAATTACTTTACACAGATGGAACGAATGTAGTTGATTCTACATTAGGAGTTTCAACAGATCCAGGTGGATCAACAACACAAATTCAATACAATGATTCAGGAGCCTTCGGCGGAGATGCCAATCTAATTTGGAATTCTTCAACAGGTTTAAATATTGGATCACAGAAAGAAGTAAGACTACAAGACACTACAGGAGGACAATACATTGGAATGAAAGCAGCAGGAACAACGACATCTTATACATTAACGATGCCGGCGGCCGTTGCTACTTCTAATGATCAAATTCTAACTTCAACAACAGGTGGCGTTTTATCTTGGGTGGACAACTCAGGTGGAACATCATGGCAAGCAGTTAAAACTTCAGGGTTTACTGCGGTTGGAGGAGAAGGATATTTTTGTAATACAACAAGTACAGGTTTCACAGTTGCATTACCTGCAGGTACTTTAGGAGATGAAGTAACACTTGTAGATTACGCAGGAACTTTCGATACAAATAATTTAACAGTATCACCAAATGGTTCCGAAAAAATTATGGGAACAGCCGCAAGTTTAACTGTAAGCATAGAAAGAGCCGGTCTAACTCTAGTGTATACTGATAGTACTCAAGGTTGGCTGCTCAAGGATAAATAATCCTTATGGCTACTTATAAAGAGATACAGGGTTTTACAGTACAGAACCTCTCATCAGACTCTACCTCAGAGGGACAAGTTTTTTATAACACCACAGATGACAAATATAAATTAATTGTAGCAACAGCATCAGATGCTTGGGCAACAGGTGGAGCTATGAGCACTGGAAGACGTGAGTTAGGAGCTGCCAATCAAGCACCTGGACACAGTGCAGGATTAGCTTTTGGTGGATACAAAGGACCTCCTGGTGCAGTTTCTAATGCGACCGAAGAGTACAATGGATCATCATGGACAGGCGGTGGAAACTTAGGAACAGCTAGACAAAGATTAGCTGGAGCTGGAATACAAACTGCAGGACTGGCTTTTGGTGGTGGTTATCCTCCAACAGCTCACTCTGAAACTGAAGAGTACGATGGTTCTTCTTGGACAGCTGGTGGAGCTTTAGGAACAGCTAGAGGAAGATTAGGAGGATCAGGACTTCAAACAGCTGGTTTAGCTTTTGGTGGATCTACTGTAGCTGAACCACCTTCAAAAACAAATGCAACAGAAGAATACAATGGAACGGCTTGGACGGCAGGTGGAAATTTAGGCACGCCTAGATATATGTTAGCTGGCGGAGGAATACAAACAGCAGGAATAGCTTTTGGTGGTAATACAAACCCACCTCCAGGTGGTACAAACGCAACTGAAGAATATGACGGATCATCATGGACAGCGGGTGGAAATTTAGGAACAGCAAGATATTTATTATCAGGAGCAGGTTCTCAAGATGCAGCAATAGCAATCGGAGGGAATACTGGGAGTGAATCTGCAGTATGTGAACTATATGACGGAAGTTCTTGGACCGCTACTGCAAGTATGAATGCAGTCGCAACTTATGCAGCAGGTAGTGGATCAAGTAATAATCTGGCTTTAAATATGGGTGGTAACGCGTATAAAACTGCCACAGAAGAATTTACTATAGCTGGTACAATTCAAGTAGAAGACATTGACGTAACTTAATAAGGAGGAAAAACTATGGCAACAAAAACATATATCGTAGCAGAAAACTGGGGAAAAGGATTTATCACACATCGTGATAGTGCTTCTTTTTCACCTTGTGGTTTCCCTGCAAATGTTTGGCAAGTTCCAGCAAATAACAGAGATGCTAATCTTTGGATTGCAAAAGTTCTAGGAACTGTTAAAACAAAAGCAGAAGCCCAGGCTTTAGTCGATACAGAAATTACAGCGGCACAAGCTGAATATGATGCATTAACTGAAGAGCAAAAAGCGAACCACCCTGGTAGTAGGCCTACAGACATAACATTAGAGGAGTAAAATGGCTTATAAATATTGTGTAGCAACAAATTGGGGTAAAGATTTTTTTACTGCTAGAGAACGTATGGAATTTCATTTATCCGGACATCCTGGTAATGTATGGGTCGTTGGTGATAATCTATATGGTGATGCTTGGATTAAAAAAGTTAGTGGTGATATAAAAACTAAATCAGAAGCACAAGCAATTGTGGATGCAGAGGTTACAGCAGCACAGACAGCTTATGATGCTTTATCAGCTGATGAACAAGCAAGACGACAACAAGGTAGACCAGGAAATATTGAATTAAAATAACTATGGCTAATTATAAAGAGATAAAAGGATTTAAAGTACAAAGTTTCGCAGCAGATCCAGTCCCTACTGTTGCAGGTTGGACATCAGGCGGAGCTTTAAACACAGCAAGAAGAGGATTAGCTGCTGGAAAAAGCGCACCTCAAACAGCTGGTTTGGCATTTGGTGGTTATGGAACTGCATTCTCAAACTCAACAGAAGAATATGATGGATCTTCTTGGACAGCCGGAGGAAATATGGGAAACGCAAGAGGTAATTTAGGGGGCGCTGGCACACAAACAGCAGGTTTAGCGTTTGGTGGAGTTAATCCACCATCAACAGAAAAGGATTTAACTGAAGAGTATGATGGTTCCTCATGGACAGCTGGAGGTGCTTTAGCAACAGCAATACAATTTAATGGTGGCACTGGAACTCAAACAGCAGGATTAAGTTTTGGCGGTGAACTTGGACCAGGTCCAGCCACGACTGGAACCGAAGAATACAATGGAACTTCTTGGACAAGTGGAGGTGCTTTACCTGTTGCGAAAAAAGTTATGGCATCTGCAGGAATTCAAACAGCAGCTTTATCTATTGGAGGCGCTGCAAACACTACAGAGGAATATGATGGATCTAGTTGGTCTTCAGGTGGCACTCTACCGTCAGTCTTAAGTAATGCGGCAGGTGCAGGAATTCAAACATCAGCTTTAGTTGCCGCTGGTAATGATCCGGGAGGATATATTGCTACAGCTGCTATATATAATGGTTCTTCATGGACAGCTTTACCAACTTCAATGGCAACTGCTAGAGTTCAAGGAGGCGGATCTGGAACATCTACTAACGCTTTAGTTTTTGGTGGAGAAATTTCACCTGGTGCTGTTTCAGCTTTAACGGAAGAATACAATGATAATTCAGAACCAAACAATTTTTTAAACATTGGACAAACTTGGTACAACACTACAGCAAAAGAATTTAAATATACTAACCAAACTTTCTCAGCTTCTTGGGCAAGTAGTGGTAACCTTGGAACAGCAAGAGCTGGTGGTGGACAATCTAAAAACGGAACTTATAATGCTGTAGTTCACTTTGGTGGATACACTCCTCCAGGAGCGAATGCAGTAACCAATGTAGAACATTACAATGGATCTTCTTGGACAGGTGCAACAGCCTTACCAACAGCAATTAGAAACTGTGCTGGATGCGGTACTCAAACAGCTGCTTTATCTGTAGGCGGTGTAGGTGACCCAGGAAATAGTTTAGAGTATAATGGCTCAAGTTGGACTGATGGTGGAAACATGTCAGGACTTACAAGTGTCCCAGGTCAAGCTCTTGGACTTCAAACAGCAGCTTTAGCTTTTGATGGTGAAGAGTCAGAAGAATATAACGGAACAAGTTGGACAGCAGGCGGAACACCAGCTCGTGGTAAGATACAAGGACAGGGTATTGGAACACAAACTGCGGCACTAGCTTTTGGTGGTGAACCAGGGGCTGTGGCTACAGCAGAATATTATAATGGTACAAGTTGGACAAGTGCTCCATCTATGAATAACGGAAAACAAAACCAAGCAGGCTTTGGAACTCAAACTTCAGCAATAAGTGCAGGCGGAACACCATCACCATCGGCTGTTTGTGAAGTTTTTAACGGTTCAAGTTGGTCAACAACATCTAGTTTAAACACAGCTAGATCTCAAGTAGAAGGAAGTGGATTAACTTCTAATGGTATGATTGCAGGTGGTTGGATATCAGCCCCTACTAATGTAACTGAAAATTTTGAAGGCAATGATGAAGTAACAATAAAAACGGTAACAACAAGTTAATATGGCAACATACAAAAACATAAAAGGAACTAACGTTCAAAGCATAGCTGGAGATCCACCAAGTCCAGTCAAAGGACAAATTTGGTATAATTCAACAGCTAGAGTTTTGAAGGGAGAGGTTTTGGCTGATGCCACTTGGGCATCAGGTGGAGCATTACCAGCAGCTAGACAGTCTATACCTAGCTGTGGAACACAAACATCTGCACTTGCAGCTGGAGGTTTTGCAACTGGAAGTTCACCTCCTGTAGGAAATGTTAAAGCAGACGCTTATGAGTATGACGGATCATCATGGACAGCAGGTGGCACTATGGGAACAGCTCAATATCTAGGAGCGGCTGTAGGAACTCAAACAGCTGCTTTTGTAGCTGCTGGAAGAGTTTATACCCCAACTGTAGCAGCTAAACCTGCTACTGAAGAATACAATGGCTCAAGTTGGACAGCTGGCGGAGCTTTAAGTACAGCGAGATACAATGCTGCACAAGGTGGTACTTTAACAGCGGGATTTGTAGCTGGAGGACAAAGTAGTCCCTCAGATGCTTTTACTAACACAGAAGAGTACGATGGAAGTTCTTTTTCAGCTGGAGGAGCTTTAACTGCAGCGAGAGCTGGTCTTAGTGGAACAGGAACTCAAACAGCTGGTCTAGCTTTTACAGGTCACACACCAGGTAATCCAACGACTTATGTATCGACAACAGACGAATATAACGGCTCTTCATGGACAGCTGGTGGAGCTGTAAATCAATCAGGAAAATTTAGAGCAGGCTTTGGAATACAAACAGCAGCAGTAGGTGCTGGTGGTTATAATTCAACTAATTTAACCGCTACGGAACTTTATGATGGAACAAGTTGGACAACTAATTCTAATAGTTTACCTAAAGCGACTAATAATATAAGTAATTCTGGATTAGGAACTCAAACAGCTGGTTTGGTAGTTGGTGGAGGAAATCCAAATCCAACAACAGATACATTAGAATTTAACGGAGCAGCTCCTGCTACGGTAACTATTGATGTTGATTAGTATTTGACTTTTATTTTTTAAAAAGATATAAAGAAAGTAGAAATGAATAAAGAATATAGCAATATAAGACCCTTAATAGAAAAAGAAGAAGACCATCTTCATAATATTTTACCACAAGAAGACGTGGCGAAATTTAAAACCATGGTGGGTGAACTTAGAGATACTTGGACTAAAAAACAAATTTTTAGAACAGAGACAGAAGCTAGAATATCAGTATTACAAGATTTAAAATATCCAACAAGAGCAGCAAAATATTGGCAATGTGTTAGAGAACAAAACGTTTTTTTAGAAAATTTAATGACTTTGTCTTTTGATTACAGAAGAAATGTAGCTAAAATAAAACAACTTAAAAAGAAAGTTGAGGAAGAAAAAAACGAATATAAAAAAGAACTTTATGAAATTGATCTTGATGAAAAGATATATCAACAAGCTAGTTCTGAATTAGTGGCTAAAGATAGAATGAGAGAATTAAAAATGTGGTCTAAATTAAAAAAAGAATTTAACGATGGAAGTTTTGATACTAAAGACGTTAATAAACATCAGCTAGACTCTTATGCTAAAATTATGCATAACAAAGCGAAAACACTTACTGAGGGGTCTTCTCAACCTGAAGTGTTTAATGTAGTTGGACAACTAGAAACAATTAAAAGGGTTAAGAAAGATAATGAACTGGGGCACGATAAAAAACAAGCCATTCCAAATCAAGGAGTTGGTGCGGTCAAGCCAGAGTAAAAAAATATTTTTTCTCATGGCCATGCCAAGATCAGGCAACACTTTGTTTGCTTCGATCATGAACCAAAATCCTAAAGTAGCTTGTACTGCTAATTCAATAACATTAGAAATAATGAAAGATGTATTCTTGTTAAAACAAAGTGATGTGTTTAAAAATTATCAAGACCATCAATCTTTAGATAATGTTTTGAGTTCTGTTTACTATAATTATTATAAAGACTGGTCACAAGACGTCATTATTGATAGAGGGCCTGCAATGACTGAAGGTAATTTTATGTTACTTAAAAAACATTTGGGTCAACCTGTTAAATGCATTGTTTTATGGAGAGATCTTTTAGATGTTCTTGCTTCATTTATTAAATGGTTTGAGAATGAACCTACGGCCTATCCCCATCAATATGGTAAAAAAAATATTGGAGAAAAATTACATATGTTAATGAGTGATAAAGGATCTATTGCGAAAGAATTAAAAGGTATACAGGCTGCAATGAAGCCTGAGAATCAAAAAAATTGTTTCTTTATTAGATATGAAGATTTAGTCACGCAACCTGAGCCAACGATAAAAGGCATCTATGAATTTTTAGAAATGGACTACTATTCACATCGCTATCACTCGATAGATCAATTTAATTTAAATGGTTTAGGTTATGATGATACTGATCTTGGTAAAAATCTCCATACAATAAAAACAAAAGAATTAAAGTTAGAAGAAAACCCATATAAAAAAATGATACCGCAAAGTATTATTGATCGATACGGACACATAAAATTATGAGAATATTAGTATTTGGTTTACCTGGATCTGGAAAAACAACCTTTGCAAGACAGCTGTCAGCAGGTCATGCTTATTTTAATGCTGATGACGTGAGGAAGATGTTTAATGATTGGGACTTTTCTTCAGAAGGTAGAACGAGACAAGCACAAAGAATGGATTGTTTATCTGCGCTAGTAGATGGTCATGCTGTTATAGATTTTATTTGTCCTTATGATGCAGACAGACAAGAATATGATGTTAAAGTGTGGATGAATACAATTCAAAAAGGTAGGTTTGAAGATACTAATCAAATATTTGAAAAACCTAACTCTTGCACTTTTGAAATAAAAGACTATAATTACGATCATATTATAAAGATGATAAAGCAGAAATTATGAAATTTAAATTTGTTTGGTTAGGTCAAAGTGTTTTAAAGTTTGAAGTGCCTTTAGATATATTTGTTGCAATTAATCAAACGTATGAGTCTAACCTTAAAACATTGAAAAAAGCAAATAAGCAACTAGTGGGTAAAATAGAAAATGAACACTCTTTATTTTATCAAGGTGAGGACACGTCAAAAATGAAACCCCACAACAGACTACCTCAGAATGTTTTAAATTGGTTTGAATCAATCTATAAGTTCTATTTAAACTTTAACAAAATTTCAGAATACAAAATAAGATTAAATTCTGTATGGGTTAATGAAATGAAAGATAATGAATACAATCCAATTCATATTCATCAAGGATCTTTATTTACAGGCTTGTCGTCGGTAATGATTTTAGGTCTTCCCTCTCATTATGGAAAAGAATATTCAGCAGAAGACAGACCTACAAACGGAAGTCTTCAAATATTAGGAAACGTGAATGGTCAGTTTGCTCATGTTGATTACGCACCTAGAATACAGCTTAGAGATTTTTATGTTTTTCCTTATGATCTTAGACATTCTGTTTATCCGTTTAATTCTACAAATGAAGTAAGAAGAACATTAGCAGCAAACTGTGATGTACACTACAATCCAGTTAACAATAGAGGTATAAGTGATTAGAAAAGAACCTTATTGGAAATCATACATTGTTGAAACTACTACACCTGTTTTTACTCCAGAACAATGTGATATTATATCTAAAGTCGGAAGATCTTTACCTCCACAAACTGCAGAGGTTGGAGGAGGACAAGGAGGAACTGTTGATACTAAAACAAGAATATCACATATTAGTTGGATTCCATTTAATCATCCAGAAGCTAGACCTATGTACGATAAACTTAATGAGGTTATGTACATGACTAATAAAAGACATTTTGGTTTTGAAAACATGGAATTAAACGAACAAGCTCAGTATACAGAATATCCTGAAGGTGGTTTTTATAATTGGCATATGGACGCTGACATGAATATGTCAAACGAACCTCCGGTTAGAAAAATATCTATGACTTTAATACTATCTCCTGAGCAAGAGTTTGAAGGTGGTGGTTTAGAAATATATAGACCAGGAAATATCATAAAACCAAAACAAGGTCATGCCTTATTTTTTGCAAGTTTTATAAACCATAGAGTTGTTCCTGTAACAAGAGGAATTAGAAAATCATTAGTAGTATGGTTTGGTGGAGAACCTTTTAAATGATCAAAGAAGCTTTCTTTCCCACTTTTGTTTACGCGGAAGACTTTAATCTTGATATTAAATTTTTAGCAGATCAAATTATAGATTGGTCTAAAAAAGACGAGGGTCTTACTAAGACAAATGTAAAAGGATGGCATAGCAAAACACATATGCACACGATGCCTGTATTTAAACCTCTTGTTGATGAACTATATAGAATGCAACGTGAGATATACAAAGAAGAGTTTTTAGATAGAGGGCCTAAATTAGGAAATATGTGGGCAAACATAAATTACAAAGGTGCTTTTAACAGACCGCATGTGCATGCCAATAGTTTATTTAGCGGAGCATATTACATAAAAGTTCCAAAAAATTCAGGGCTCTTAAAATTTAATGATCCTAGGCAAGGAACACACTTTATAAAACCTTCTAAAAAAAATGTTCAAATACCTTTATATCTAGCACCAGAAATTAATATTGAACCTAAAGAAAACAGGGTCATAATGTTCCCGTCTTGGTTAGAACATTGTGTTGAGGTAAATGAATCAGATGATATAAGAATATCAGTAAGCTTTAATTTTTTACAAGATGGCTTTTAATAAATATACAGTTATAAGAAATGCAGTATCATACGATTTAGCAAACTTTTGCTATAACTACTTTTTACTTAAAAGAGACGCCATTCGTTTTATGTATGACAATAATATTATAGCAGAGAACGGTTTACATGGAACATGGGAAGATAAACAAGTGCCTGGATCATATTCTATCTATGCTGACCATGTTATGGAGACTCTGTTAATGAAGGTCTTGCCAATAATGAAAGAAAAGACAGGCTTAAATTTAATACCCACTTATTCTTACGCTAGAGTCTACGAACATGGTGCTGAGTTGAAGAGACATAAAGATAGACCAAGTTGCGAAATATCAACTACTCTTAATTTAGGTGGAGATCCATGGGCTATTTATTTAGACCCAACAGGAGCTAATAATGTCATTGATGAGTATAAAAATATTCATAAACCAGGAGCCCCAGAAGGTGTAAAAGTAGATTTAAACCCTGGTGATATGCTTATCTATTCTGGCTGTGAATTAGAGCACTGGCGTAAGCCTTTTGAGGGCAAGCTGTGCGGACAAGTATTTCTACACTACAACCATGTAGATGGAAGGTTTGCAAAGACCAATTTGTATGATAAAAGACCTATCTTGGGCATACCCAAATAACGTTGATCTACAACGCGATTTAATATAATCTAAATAAAACAGGAATTTCTATGCTACAAAAATTAGGCTTTTTGCCGGGATTTAATAAACAAGTTACTCCGACCGGGGCCGAGGGACAATGGACTGGAGGAGATAATGTCAGATTTAGATACGGATCACCAGAAAAAATAGGTGGCTG
>Ga0208790_1001438_pt1 | contig 10420 bp, 12 predicted proteins | sample 10_taG_FD_184083 | JGI IMG/M metagenome (GOLD analysis project Ga0208790, IMG submission 184083) | Marine viral communities from the Subarctic Pacific Ocean - 10_ETSP_OMZ_AT15264 metaG (SPAdes) (version 2) | ecosystem: Environmental > Aquatic > Marine > Oceanic | place: Pacific Ocean | collected... | reverse complement strand
TAGACCCACGAAAAGAGAATCATTCTATATATAAAGAACAGGCCGAGTTTTACAGTAAACATTTAGGATTTTTCGAAAATGAAAAAAAGTCAGATTTTATATGTGAACCAGCTGAGGATGTAGATTTAAGTATATATGAAAGTTACTTTGATATAGCATTTACAAGTCCACCATATTTTAATGTAGAGAGATATAGTTATGATGATACTCAAAGTTGGGTGAGATACAAAGACATTGATGATTGGAATGAACAGTTTTTACAGAAGGCGTTAGGTAATATATGGGAAACAATTAAACCAGGAGGATATTTATTAGTAAATATAAGTGATGTAAATGCTTCGAGTAAAGGTAAAAAGTCAAAAGGATGGCTACCAATCTGTGATCCTATGAATGACTTTTTAGATACATTTGAAGATAGTGAATATCAAGGGTGTATTGGATATGAAATGGCAAAAAGACCGAACTGTATCGGTGTTGGAACTGCCAAAGTAACAGAAGAAACTAACAGAAAACCTGAATATATATTACCAGAGAAAGAAGGATTATTTGGAGAACCGATTTGGATATGGAAAAAGTTGTAAATGGTTTCTGGTATGGACCAGAATTAGGTGAACTTGAAAAATTATGCATTGATTCTTGGATAAAAAATGGATATGAGTTTCATCTTTGGATATATGACGATATAGAAGTTCCCAAAGGTGTTGTTGTAGAGAATGCAAATCATATAGTTTCATTTGATGAGTATTTTACTTACAACGAAGGTCATTCAAAAGGAACACCTGTAGCATTTTCAAATTTATTTAGAGCACAATTACTATATCAACGGGGTGGTTTATATGTTGATTTAGATGTGTTATGTTTAAAACCTTATGATTTTAATAAACGATTTGTATTTAGTGAACAAATAGATACTGGACTGGATGGGGATGTTGCAACTTGTATTTTATACAGTGAGAGTGTAGGAGAAGAATTATTTACTGATTGGACAGATTGGATTACGGCAAAGAAAAATAAAACAATATCACATGGAGATTTAGGACCAATTTTATTTACAAAATTGATTACATTGTATAATCTAAAGGAATATGTTTTACCAAAAGAATATTTTTGTCCAATAGATTGGCAATCACTTAAAGATATATTTGATTATAAAGGAGATTCATACGGAATACATTTATTTGGTAGTCTATGGGATGAAGAAGATTATAAAAATATTGGAAGATTAAATGGATTATGATAAAATAAAGATTAATAGTGCTAAAAACAATGGTGATATTGTTGAATATTTTTGCACTGAAGATTTTTTTTCAAAGAAAGTGTATAATAAAGCGGTAGATTATATATCTGGTATTGATAATTGGGAAAGAGCAGATGAGGGGTTTTACAAACAATATCGTTTTTCTTTAAAAAGACAATTAGATGGTCACAATCACCGAGGGTTTAATTACATTGTGGAAGATATGAAATTAAAAGAACTTGCACAGAAGTTAGAAGAAGTTTATAGTTGTGAATTAAAAAACTTTACTCAAATTAGGGTTCAAAAACAGGTGAAAGGAGATTTTATTGGTTCTCATGATGACGGTGGGTGGGATGATTTTGTACCAGAAGATTGGCCTGATTACGAAAAGTATCCAACAGCACCAACTACTGATACTTTTCCATATATTAGGTTACTCTGGAGAATTACAGATGATTATGAAGGAGGAGAATTTTATTTTTTTGACAATTTCGTTTTACCTAAAAATAAGAATAGTTTGATAGGATTTAGGACCAATCGAAACTCCCATCATGGTGTTACTGAAATAAGTAGTGGAGAAAGAATTAGTATACTTATAGATTTTTGGTCATCCACTCAGACTGATGATGAAGGCGAGTCTGATTACTATTTTTTCAGGTATTGATATATTTATAAGTAGATAAAAACGGAGATTTATTATAAGGAGTAGAAATTCCTACAATGAAAGCTAAAAATATTGTTCAATGGAATAAGTCTAAAAATAAAAAGAAAAGATAAAAAAGTGAGGTTATAATGTCGTGGTATGAAAAATCTGATATTACAGATAGTAAGGTGGATGATTATAAGAATATAGATAGATTAAGATGAGAATAACACAAGGATATGGTTCGCCTGCAGGGAGACTTCGAGGAAATGAATTTTTTCGGTATTGGAATTTACGAGAATATGATAACCCAGAAGAACCTGTTGTCTTTTTTGGGTTATATCCTGATTGGGATGGTGAAATAAAAAAAATGATGAATACTTCTCAGGATATGAAAGTTTATAATAATCATAAAGGATTTAAAGTTTTATTGTGTGGGTCACCTGAATATGAAATGGGGTACTTTAATAGGATAGATAAAGAAAGTCTCAATTTGGTAGCAGTAGATGATTGGGAAGTTAAAGCTTGTAAGGCATTAAAATTACCTTATAAACATTTAAAGATACCATATTTTGATTTTGATAACTATCAACCTACACCATTGGGCGATAAGATTTATTCTCATATAGTTATGGGGGAAAAAGAAGGAGAATGGGGCCAACAGTTTAATTGGTCATTTAAGTATGAAAAGTTGATGAAATTATTTGGTGAAGATATGTTTTGTTTTCCAAAAGAATGGGTAATGGCACATGAAATGTTACCATATTTTAATCAAAGTTTTGTAAATATAAAACCACATAAAATTAGAGGTTATGTAACTTCTTGGAAATTAGGTGTGATGGGTAGGAATACAATTACTGTTAATACTGAAGATGCACCAAACTTTATTCATTATAGTACCGATGATGAGTTAAAACGATTGGTTGATGAAGAATCTAAAAAGATTGGAACTATACAGAATGAAATTTCAGAAAAAACAAGAAATTATTTTCATCAATCTGATGATTGGTTACATGAGGATTATTGGAAGTGAAGTTTATATTATTAGGAACATCGAGATGTGGATCACACTTGATGAGGAGATATATTCGTTCACATCCTAAGTTAGATTGTATAACTGAATTATATACTATGAACATTTATGAAGATACTTGGGAAGATTATTTTAATAACGAGGTTGTTGATAATTGTGGTGTAACACTTTTAGCTGACTGTGCTTATTTTAAAAATGTTGAAAACTATAATTTAATCGTTTTATTAAGAAGAAACATATTTGAACAAACTCTATCTCATTCTTTAATGGTAATTAGTGGTTCTGAAAGACATTATATTGATGGGAACGAAGATATAGATAATTCAACATATACAATTAATGTTCATGAATTTAAACACCTTTATGATATTTTTGTAAAACAAACACAATATCTAATTGATAAAACAAATAATAGTAATAGAGTTATACTTTGGTATGAAGATATAATACCATATAGTCAAACTGGTTGGACTGCGTGGATGCCTAATAAAGAAAGTGCAAAACTATGTAAGTTTTTAAATGTAGATTGGTGTAGGTTAAGTGCAAAATCTAAAAAAATAGGACAATATGATAAGATAATAAATTATAAAGAATTATATGAAAATTGCAATACTACAGAGTAGTTATTTGTCTTGGACGGGTGTATTCGAGTTAATTAATTTAGTTGATAAATTTGTATTTTTTGATGATGTACAGTATACAAATAGAGATTGGAGAACAAGAAATTTAATAAAAACAAATCAAGGTAAATTATGGTTGTCTGTTCCTGTTTATAAACAAAAAAGGGATACTAATATTATTGATATAAAAATTTGTAATGAAGTAAATTGGAAAAGAAAACACTATAAGAGTTTTTGTCATCATTATTCAAAATCTAAGTATTTTAATGAGTATAAACATTTGTTAGATTTTTATTTATTAGATTGGGAATATCTACATGGGTTGAATAGATATACTACTGAAAAAATATCGAGAACATTAGGTATAAATACAGAATTTTATTATTCAGAAGATTTTGAAGTAAGTGGTAATCCAACTGAAAAAATTATACAAGTTGTTAATCAACTTGGCGGAGATACTTATGTTTCTGGCCAGACGGCCAGAAATTATATTGATGAGAGTTTATTTAGTGATATAAAATTGGAATACATGAAATACAAAACAAAAAATCATTTTACAGTATTGGATAATATATTTAATAATGGAGTTGTTATATTATGAATCCATATGTAGTTGTAAAAGAATTTGAAAAACAATTAAGTGAATATACAGGAGCACCATATGTAGTTTGTGTTGATAGTTCAACTAATGCATTATTTCTATGTTGTTATCGTTTAGAAGTGGATATTGTTACTATTCCTAAACATACTTATTTGTCTGTACCAATGTCTATTGTACATGCTGGCGGGGAAGTTGAATTTGAAGATTTAGAATGGAAAGGAATATATCAATTAAAACCTTATTCTATATGGGATTCTGCAAAAAGAATGAAACGAGATATGTATATTAAGGGTAGTTATATGACATTATCTTTTCATATGCAAAAACATATACCAATTGGTAAAGGTGGTGCAATTTTATGTGATAATAAGAATGATTATGAATGGTTTAAGAAGGCACGATATGAGGGTAGAAGTGAAGTTTCTTATCATGAGGATGATATTGAATTTATGGGTTGGAATATGTATATGACACCACGAGATGCAATTCGTGGAATGGAATTAGTTCAAGATTTACCAGATGACAATAAAGATTTGATTGAAGATCCACAGTATAAAGATTTAACGACTTTTAAAGTTTTTAATATTTATAAATAGATAGGAGATTAATTATGAAAAAAGTAAATTGGAAATCAAATAGAATGTTTAAGATGGCAGTTTCTGGTAGTATAGTTTCAGGATTTAAAAATGAGAATTTTTTAATCAGACGAAAAAAGGGAACTGAAATTCCTCGGTTGAAGGCTAAAAATATTGTGCAATGGAAAAAAACGGATAATAAAAAGAAAAAATAAAAAAGTGAGGTTATAATGTCTTGGCATGAAAAAGCATCGGTTACAGGATTATCTATTGGAGATATAGTCTTATCCTATGATATTACTCAGGATACAATAGTAGAAGCAGAAATTATTGATAGTGTAGAAGAATTTTATTCAGATGGTAAAGAAACGTTTGATATATCTACTGGTGATTATGGTATAAACTTAACTATTTTTCATATAATACCATATTATCGTGATGGAGAATTAATAGAAGATAATAGTGGTACAGTTCAGGTTGGAGACAGTTTGATATTAATAGATGAAGATGAGTTGAGTATATCACGAGAAACAGTTACATCTATTACAGAAGGTGTTACTGATAATCAGGTTGTATATCATCCAAAATCTTCCAACGGATATTATTTTGTGAATAGAATTTTGTTACACGATTAATAAGTAAATAAATAATAATGGTTATAGTTCATAGGGATCACGGAATTTATGGTCTTGACGATGATACTCAAACTTATCAAAAATTATTAAACGGATTTTATCATCCTAAATTTGAGAAAATATTAAAATCAAAAAATATTCCTTACCATATTATAGATTATGAAAATTACGAGGGTGATTATTTTGTAGGTCGTTTTGCACACGCACTTCCCGACAAAGAATTACACTCTAAGTGTTTTGATAATTTGTATAATCATTATGGTGAAAATATGTGGCCAAATAAAAATGCATATTATTACTATGATGACAAAGTTAGACAATATGAAATTTTGGAGAAGTATGGAATTCATGTTCCAAGTATTATTTGTAATGATTTAGATGAATTGTTAAAAAATGTTACTATTGGAATGGTTATTAAATCCACATATGGTGCGGGCTCTGATAGTACTTTTTATGTGTGGAAAAAAGAACATTTAGATAATATAGAAGAATATATTTCTAACTGTTATAATAGTGAAAATTTCTTTCCTTGCCAAATTCAAGAATATATTAATACTGAATATGAAAAAAAGATAGTGATAACTAATGATGAAATCTATGGTTGTAAACAAAAGTTATTAAAAGAATGGGAGTATCCAAATCAATTTCCGTTCAATTATGGTAACGAACATTGGGCAAACCGTAAAGGAAACAAGATAGAATCTTTAATTGAAAGTGAGTTTAGATTATTAGACACTATTATAGATATTAAAACTGAACTTAATATACCAAATTTAAAATTTGATATTATAAATGAAAAAGTTATTGAATTTACTTATATGTATGGTGAAATATTACCAGAAACTTCTAAATATGTGTATTTTGATATGAATATTAAGTCTTTTGCAGAAAAAGTGGTGTCTGTTAATGATTTTGCATATAAACAACCTAATTCGGTATTAAAACATTTAGGTCTTGTATAATGAAATATCTATTTGTAATTTATACTGATATAGAATATAAAAAATATTTAGAACATTTTAAGAGTCAAGAGTTTTATAGACAGATTTGTAATGATTCGAATATTGAAGTTATAGAATGGGGTGCAGATTTTCATACAGACTATAAGAATTTACCAATAAAGACTCAAGAAATGATGAAGTGGTGTAGTGAGAATAAAGAGTATGATTATTTAATAAAATGTGATGATACTATATTTGATGATAAGTGGAGTCATTACAGAGAAAAACTTACACATGAAAATATCTTCGTAAATGGTAGAGATGGGTTTTCTTATAATTGTGATAGGTGGGGAGATAAGAAATGGACTAAAGTATGTGAGGACACCAAAGATGATTATTGGGGATTGAATTATTTATTTAATTCTGAAGAAGTATGGAAAATATACTTTGACGGACATTATGATAAAAATGAAATAGATTATAATTTAAAGTTTATAAAAAATGATATTCCGTTTTATGAAGGTAAATTTTATATGATTTCGAAAGATTTAAGTATATTTATAGGTGGACAAGAAAAGTTCGCTAAAAACATGGCAAAGAATATGCCAGGAGTTGAAGATTTAATGGTTGGTTATTTAGCAGAGTCGTTTTAAATGAAAAAGGTTTTTGTAACATTAGCAAACAAAGAATTTTTACCTTATGTAAAACCATTAGAAGTTTGTGCAAAAGAGGTTGGAAAATGGGATGGAGATTTTGTTTGTATCACAGAAGATTCAGAATTTGTTAAAAAGATTCCAGGGAATCCAACTATTCATTTTTATAAAATGTTTTTGTTTCATGAGTACTTTAACCAATGGGATTGGATTTTTTATTGTGATTTAGATGTTATGTTTTTAAATAAAATAGATTTAGAGTTAGAGAGTAAGGATACTGATTTTATTTATGCAAATAATGATAACTTAAATTTTAAAGAACAGTTTGAACCATTTCCAAGTGAATTGGAACATTTAACAGAGAAGGATGCATTTCAGAGTTGTTATTTGTTATTTAATAAGAAATTTATAGATAAAGATTATTTTACAAAATTATATAATGATTATTTCTTATATAATGAATATACACATCCTTTAGCCAAAGACCAATCTATTTTGAATAGTGTATTTGTTGATAAATGGAAAGAACTTGGTGATAGATTCGTTAATCGGTGTCCTGTTCTGAATGGGGTTAATTGGGATATATCAAAGTTAGAAAATGGTTATTATGATAATACGGATTATTCAGATAAGATATCTGTACATTTTTTTAATTTTTTTCAGCCATGGTCAAAACATAATTTAAGGTTTTATCCAATATGGAAGGAGTATAATGACAGATTTTAAAGTAGATATATATTTTTCTTCACATCGAAATGGCAATCATAAATTTTATCATGAGAATGATAATCTTTGGCAAAAATATAGTGTAGTAGGTGGTAAGATAAAAGGAGAGTATAAAGAGTTTCACTCTAATGGTGCTTTAATGAAAAGGGGTACTTTTTCGGATGGAAAAAAGCATGGGAAATGGACAGTTTATCATGATAATAAACAACCATGGAAAGAAGTACATTATAAAAATGGAGAGTTGGATGGAAAATATATTGTATACTTATTTAATAAAAATAAATCTATTAATGGTAATTTTAAAAATGGGGAACAAAATGGTAAGTGGAGTTGCTGGCATGATAATGGGAATAAGGATAGTATAGGATCCTATAAAGATGGTAAAAGGAAAGGAAAATGGACATTCTTTTACGATGAGACAGATACTAAATGGTATGAAGTAGAATATAAAGATGATAAGAAAAATGGTTCTTATGTTTGTTGGTATAAAGAACACGATGGTGAAAAGTTTTTTATTTCACATACGGGAACTTATTTGAATGGTTTAGAAACTGGACTTTGGGAATATTATAATTATAGTGGTTTTAAATATGAATGGGGAAGTTTTAAGGTAGGACTGAGAAATGGAGAATGGACTGCATATCATCCAAATAAAAAAATTCAGGGAAAAGGACTTTATGAAAATGGAAAAAAGGAAGGAACTTGGACTTACTGGTGGGAAAGTGGAAATATTGAATTTGAAGGAACTTACCGAGGTGGAAAGAAGAATGGTGTTTGGACATATTGGGATCAAAAAGGAATAAAGACTAAGAGTGGAAATTTACAAGATGAAAATGAGAATGGAATTTGGACTAATTGGTATAAAAATGGAGTTAAAGAATCAGAAACAACTTATGTGGATGGTAAATTTAATGGATTATATACTCAATTTTATGATAATGGAGAGAAATCTTGGCAGGGAACTTATAAGAATAATAAAAAGAATGGTAAGTGGGTTTCTTGGTATCCAAGTGGAAAAAAACGAACAGAAGAAACTTATATTCTTGATAAATTAAATGGATTTCAAATTTTTTACTTTGAAGATGGAAAGATTTGGAAGAAGGGAAAATATATAAATGATAAATTAGATGGAAAATGGATACATTTTCATGATAATAGAAAGAAAAGTTCGGAGTTTGAATATAAAAATGGAAAACGTGATGGTGAACACAAGATTTGGTTTTATACTGGACAACTCGATGTAGATGGATTTTATAAAAATGATAAAAAAGACGGAGAATGGGAACTTTGGCATACAAATGGAACAAAAAGACGAAAAACAATTTATAAAAATGATAAAAAAGTTAATGATATAAAGTGGGATGATACAGAACATTTGGTTTACGATGTAAATTATAAGAATGGAAAAGAATATGGTAAAAGTATTACGTGGTATAGAAATGGTAAAGTAAAATCAAGTAAGACGTATAAAAATGGTAAGTTAGAGGGAAAATATGTAGATTATCATTTTAGTGGAAAAGAACTTAGTAGTGGAACAATGAAAGGTGATGAAATGCATGGAAAATGGAATTTTTGGTATCATAATGGACAGAAAGAATGTGAAGTTGTTTGTAAAGATGGGAAACTTATTGATGGTAAAGTTTGGGATGATGATGGTAATAAGAAAAAGAGTATAAGATTTAATTATCAGAGATGAAATATAAAAAAGTTCCAAATAATGAAAATGTAATAGAGATTGATGGAAAGGTAGTGCTGTCATTTGATTCGCGATATAAAGAATATCTGAAATGGAAAGATGAGAATCCTGATTTAGAAAAAAAATTGGTAGAAGAATTAGAACAAGAAATAGAAAATAAACGATTATATAATAATGGAGCACCTCATGTTGTTGATAAACGTAGTATGTGGTATAGAGAAGATGGTACTTTAAAAATTGATGCGGAAATAAAGGATGATAAAAATCACGGAGAATTTAGTCTATATAGCAAGAGTGGTAAGTTAAAATCAACAGAAACTTTTACGAATGGAATACTGGATGGAAAATATAAATATTATTATGAAAATGGAAATTTAAGACAGAGTGGTTGTATTAAAACTTATAAGAAGGATGGAGAAATTAAAACATATTCGGAAAACGGAAATTTAATATTGATAGAAGAGTTTAAAAATGGTAAAAAACACGGAAAGGTGAAATCTTATCATCAATATAAAGATTCGGTAGGTAGGAATAATAGAATTGAAACTTACAGGGATGGTAAACAAGATGGATTATGGACTTCGTGGTATGAAAATGGAAAGAAACAATCAGAAGGAAATTACAAAGATGGGAAAGAAGATGGATTATGGACCGAATGGTATGAAAATGGACAGAAAAAATTTGAAAGAACTTACATAGATGGTAAACAAGATAGTTTATCGATTCAGTGGTATGAGAATGGAAAGAAGAAGTCAGAATGGACTTACAAGGATGGGGAAAAAGATGGATTATGGACAGATTGGAATAACAATGGAAAGAAGAAATATGAAAGAACTTACAAGGATGGGGAATTAGATGGATTATGGACTGGGTGGTATGAGAATGGACAGAAAAAATTTGAAAGAACTTACATAGATGGTAAACAAGATAGTTTATCGATTCAGTGGTATGAGAATGGAAAGAAGAGTGGTGAAGGAACTTACAAGGATGGGGAATTAGATGGATTATGGACTGGATGGTCTGAGAATGGACAGAAGGAAATAGAAGTAACTTTAAAGGA
>Ga0208790_1001436_pt1 | contig 10443 bp, 10 predicted proteins | sample 10_taG_FD_184083 | JGI IMG/M metagenome (GOLD analysis project Ga0208790, IMG submission 184083) | Marine viral communities from the Subarctic Pacific Ocean - 10_ETSP_OMZ_AT15264 metaG (SPAdes) (version 2) | ecosystem: Environmental > Aquatic > Marine > Oceanic | place: Pacific Ocean | collected... | reverse complement strand
TAGATAAGTTAGAAGATAGTAAAAATCCTTTAGCTAATTAATTATGTAAATGGCAATAAAATTAAAATTAGTTTTAAAGTGGTTTGTAGATTTATTTAAAACCAGATACAAAATAACAGTATCTTTTAACAAAGAATATGGAGATGCTGATGATAAATCTTATATATCAAAAAAAATTATTACTAAAAAAGAAAAACATTTAAAGTTTAAAGATGAAAATAATAATTTAATTGAATATAGAAGTGCATCAGGTCTTAATTATATTATAGAGGATGTGTAATGAATCAAGCATTAGCAGGAATAATAATAGTATTAGGATTTCTAACTTATTATTTATACAATCAAAATCAAATACTTACAGCTAATAACATGGCATTAGAAGGTGCTATAGCTACACAAGAAGAAGCCATACAAAGTTTGCAAGATGACTTTGAGTTACAAACCACACAATTAAATGAACTTAATTTAAAAAGTCAGGCTGCTCAAAGAGAGTTAAACAGATACACACAGTTTATACAAAACTATGAATTAGCAGCAAAAATATTAGCTGATCCAGTAGAAATGCAGAGGAAAATAAATAATGGAACAAAACACATTATGGAAGACATTGAGAAAATCAGCGTTACAATTGATAGTCTTGATGACGATATGCAGTTGCAGTCTTATTCCAACTAAACAAATAGAAATATCTGCAAAACCTCTAGAGCGTAAAATTGCTCATCCTGTTATGCCAAGAGAAATAGATTTGCATGAACCTATGTGGATTACTATTACACCTGAGAATGTAGATGAGCAGTTAGCAAAAATAGAAAAACAAGAAGGTGAATTAGTTTTTCTGGCTATGACAATACCTGACTATGAGGTAATGGCATATAATATGCAGGAGTTAAAGAGGTATATAACTGAATTAAAAGAAGTTGTTGTTTATTACAAAACAGTAACAACACCTAAATCTAAAACAGGGGATTAAAAATGAATATATCAAGAGAAGGAATAGAATTAATAAAAAAATTTGAAGGTTGTGAGCTAGAAGCTTATCAAGATTCAGTTGGTATTTGGACTATAGGATATGGTCATATAAAAGATGTAAAGAAAGGAGATAAAATAAACAAAGATGAAGCCGAACATCTTCTAGAAGAAGAATTACCTGAATATGAAGGCTATATAAACGATATGGTTAAAGTGCCTCTCAAGCAATGTCAATTTGATGCTTTGTGTGCTTGGGTCTATAACTTAGGACCTACTAATCTACAAGAATCTACCTTATTAAAGTTATTAAATGCAGGTGATTATCATACAATACCATCACAAATTAAAAGATGGAATAAGGCAGGAGGGAAGACTTTGCAGGGATTAATAAGAAGAAGAGAGGCTGAAGCTCTTTTGTTTGAAGGCAAAGAATGGATTGAGGTTTAATATGCCTTTAGCTAAATATGTTTTTAAACCAGGAATAAATAAGGAAGGAACTAACTACTCAAATGAAGGTGGTTGGTTTGATGCTGATAAAGTAAGATTCCGTAAAGGCAAACCTGAAAGAATAGGTGGATGGACAAAGTTTTCTACAGATGATTTTATAGGAACTTGTAGAAAATTATATCCGTATAAAGCAACAAGTGGTGAAAACTATGTAATTTTAGGAACACACCAAAAATTATATGTTTTAAATGGTTTTAATTATTACGATATAACACCTATAAGAGCAACAACTTCTGCTGGAGATGTTACTTTTTCTGCGAGTAATGGCAGTTCAACGATAACTGTAACCGATACAAGTCATGGTGCAGTAACGGGAGATTTTGTTACTTTTAGTGGTGCTGCTACTTTAGGAGGATTGGTTACTGCTACTGTATTAAATCAAGAATATCAAATAGATTTAGTCACCTCAGCGAATGCTTATACAATAACAGCTAAAGATACTTCTGATGCCACAGTTACAGCGAATGCGAGTGATTCAGGTAATGGCGGTAGTTCTGTAGTAGGTGCTTACCAAATTAATTCAGGTCTAGACGTTTATGTAAGAAGCACAGGCTGGGGTGTAAATACTTGGGGAGCAGGTACATGGGGTGAAGAATCTGATTTATCTTTAACTAATCAATTAAGATTATGGTCTATAGATAATTTTGGTGATGACACTATAGCAGCTCCTAGAGGGGGTGCTTTGTATTTTTGGGATAAATCAGATGGTTTAACTGCAAGAGCAGTTGCTTTATCAACAGAAACAGGTGCTAGCGATGTGCCAACAATTTGCTTGCAAGTTATGACATCAGATGTTGATAAACACGTTATTGCTTTTGGCTCTAATCCTATAGGTAGTTCTGCAATTGATCCTTTGTTGGTAAGATTTTCAGATAGAGAAAGTGCAGTAGATTGGACTCCTACAGCTACTAATCAAGCAGGTGGTGTGCAGTTGTCACAAGGTTCTACAATAATAAGTGCATTAAGAACTAGACAAGAAATACTTATATGGACAGATTCAGGTATTGTTTCTATGCGTTTTGTTGGAGAGCCTTTTATATTTAGTTTTACAGAAGTAGCTGAAGGTGTAAGTTTAATATCGCCTAATGCTGCAACAAATGCCAATAATAGAGTGTATTTTATGGATCGCAGTGGTTTTCATGTCTATTCAGGAACATCACAAAGATTGCCTTGTACTGTGTTAGATTATGTTTTATCTGATTTAAACCAAGACCAGTCTCACAAAGTTTTTGCTGGTTCAAATGAAGGGGTTAATGAGGTTATATGGTTCTATCCTTCAGGCACTAATACAGAAATAGACAAATATGTTTTGTTTAATTACTTAGAAAATACTTGGTCAATTGGTACAACATCAGATAACTTTGTTAGAACTGCATGGAATGAAGCATCTATATATGAGAATCCAATAGCAGCTAGCAAAAATAGCAGCACAGTAAATACAAATTATATATATAACCATGAAATAGGTCATGGAGATGGTAATGATGCTTTTACTGCCTATATAGAATCAAGTGATTTTGATTTAGCTCCTGATGGAGAAAACTTTACTTTTATATCTAAGTTAATACCTGATATAGAATTTAGAAATCAACAATCAACAAGTGATACTGTTACTTTTACAATAAAAGGTAGAGATTATCCTTTACAAGATTTGTCTACTTTACAAACTATTAACGTAACTCCAGCTTCAACTTTTGAAAATACTAGAGCTAGAAGCAGACAAGCAGCTATGCGTATATCTAATTCATCTAGTGATTATGGTTGGCGATTAGGTGATTTAAGGTTAGAAATTAGACCAGATGGGAAAAGATAATGGCTGATATCAAAACGATAGCATTACCAGCAGTAAATTTAGATTATGATGCTAATAATGAAGCTGTTACACGCAGAACTATTGAACAAGCGATAGAAGATATAAATGTTAAGATAACAAACATACAAAGGATGCAATCAACAGTTACAAGTAAAGCTTCTAAACGACATCAATTTTTATTAATGGGGTTAAAACATGGCTGATAGCTTAAAAGTATTAGGTCAATTAGACCCTGCTGCAACAACTGTAACTACGCTTTATACAGTGCCAGATATGACGCAGACCACAATTAGTTCTATTATGGCAGCAAACAGAACAGGTTCAGCCATAACATTTAGACTAAGTGTTCATGTGGCTGGAGCAGGTGCAGATGATAAACAGTATTTATACTATGACAAATCAGTTGCAGCTAATGATTCATTGGCTATAGTTATAGGTATAACACTTAATCAAACAGATGTATTAAAGGTTTATACAAGTGCAGTAGATATGAGTTTTAATGTATTTGGCTGTGAAACAAAAGAGGAAAGATAATGGATATTAAACAACAAACGCAGAATGTAGCAAACCAAGGTCGCTATGGCGATACCATGCTTATGCACGTTAATCCACAAGAGGTGCGAGGATTAGCACAAGCAATGCCTTTAACTGTAAATCCACAAACAGGACAACCAGAAGCATTCTTACCTTTTCTAGCACCTTTATTAGGAAGTTGGTTAGGTGGCAGTCTTTTAGCTGGTAAAACAATAGCAGGAATGGCTTTAAGTAAAGCAGCAGCAGCAGGTATTGGTGCAGGTCTAGCACAAACAGCAGTTACAGGTGATATTAAAGAAGGATTAAAAGCAGGTCTTACATCAGGTATGTTTAGCAGAATATTAGGTGGAGGAGCAGAAGCACAAAAACTAGCTGAAGGAACTGCACAAGCTACTACACAAGCCACAGATACTATAACAAGTGGATTGTTAGAAAATCCTAACTTAATTGCTGAAGGCACAGGTAGTCAATTTGTAGGTCCTTTAGCACCTGGAGCAACTGCTCCTGCTGCACAATTAAATATTGCAGGACAAAATGCTTTAGCTGCAGACCTAGCTAATTTTGAACCTTTTATAAGTAAAGGTGGTGCAGATGCAGTTGCAGCATATTCTGGCAATATTCCAGGACCAGGTGCAGCTACGTTTGGAGATGATTTTAGTACAGTATTTTCAGATGGAGTTGGACAAGGACTTTCTAATATTGGTTCAGCAGTTATGAATGACCCATTAGCACGAGGTACATTATTAACTACTGGAATGATGTATGGTATGGATGCGACACAAGCAGACTACGAAGAACAAATGCGTAGAATGGAAGAAGAAAGGTTAGAAAGAAAAAGACAAAATGAATTGATGAATCCTGAACCTATACTTTTCTCAGCAGAAGGAGGAATAACTGGTTACGATCTTGGAGGCATGGTAAGAAGTAAATTTGGCGACTTGCCTGATAATATAGGTGGAGAATTGCCACAAATTTATGCTCCAGCAAGACAACCTTATCAGGTTAATCCTAATTTTATGGCAGGTTTTTCACCTGAAACTATGTACTTTAGACCTGAAACACTTTCTGCACCAGCATCAGGTTTGCGAGCAGGAGCACCACCAGTTAATGAGGCAGTGCCTTATGAAGGCTCGCAAGGTGGGTATGGTGGAAGACAGGCTTATATAGCTCCACAAGTATCTATTGACCCATATGCTGCTTATACAGGTGAAGCACCAGAAGGATTAAAATTTGGCAAACCACTTAGACCTGTATTTGAAAAACCTGAATTACCAGACCAAGGACTTGTAAATCCAGGAATACCTGATTTTGATGGACCTGTTGGATTAGGTGGAAGAATAGGTATTCCTAATATAGGAAACTTAGATATGCAATCAATAATAGATAGTCTTGACCAATATAATATTCCTGAAAGAGAAATTGGTTTAGGTGAGTTTATGAATCAACAAATTACACCATATCTTGATAATACTATGAATATTGCACCTACTTTAGAAGTTGCTCCTAAACTAACTGACATGAGCGAAGACGATCTTCAACCTTTTATTGACGCAAGAAATGAAGCTGGAGGAACGGACAATATGTCAAGAAGTGTAGATAATTTCTTACTTAGGTCAACTACTAGACTTTTAGAAAATGCAGGAATGATTCCTCCTTATGAAGATTCCGCTAATAAATATCCCATAAATACAACTAAATCCGCAGACGTTGTGCAACCTCGTACTCTTGGTAAACAACTACTACCAGGCACAGACAATGGAATAGATATTTCTCAATATTTAGGTGGTGATAATAGAGAAGATACATTAAAAGGCTTACAAGGTATTTTTGGTCCACAAGTAGAATATGCTACAAGTCCAGTTGAAGGCTCTAACTACATGATGACTGCTGAAGCATTAAAAAATCGTGGCATAACTCCACAAGACACAGGTAAAGGTATTTTTGGCAAAGTCAAGCCATCAGCTTTACCCAAAGGTTATTATGAAAGAGCAAAAGAATATTATTCTCAAGGTATGGCAACACCAGAAGATGTTGAATATTTAGCTTCTACTCCAACACACAAAATAACAGGTAATTTGTACGACTCGGTTTTACCTAGAGGACCAAAAGCTAAAGCATTTCTAGCTGGTAAACCTGAAGCTTTAATTGACCGAAATAATTTAATTGAATATATGAAAAATCAAGGGCTTGAACCTGATTTTGCAAGTGGTGGCGATACTGGTTTATTTAGTGATCCTGTATTACTTCCTCCTACTATGCCTATGACTGCTCCAGTAGCTCCTTTTGGAGTTACTCCTATGCCAGTAGATATAATGCGAATGTCAGTTCCTTCAAATCCAAATTTTGATGTAAGTAATTTAGGTCAATTTGATTCTGGAAATATGCAAGCTAGTGATTTTTCTTTTGCTGGTGGTTTTACTCCTGCTTCTACTCCTGATACTCCTGTAAACAATCTTCAACAACAAATTGATGCTTCTACTCCTGGTTTTGTTTCTCTTCCTTCTGATCCTGTTATTGCTCCTCCTCTTCCTCCTATTCCTGTTCCTACTGAAGCAGGAGCACTTGCTGCTGATTTAACTCCTGCTCCTGTTCTTACTCCTGCTATTGCTCCTGCTTCTAATTATGTGGGTGGTTTTGGTTTTGGTTTCGGTGGTAGAAATGCAGAAATTCCAGTTCCTGATATTTCTCAAAACAATCTTCAACAACAAATTGATTCTTATACTCAAATTATGCAAGAAGCAGATGGTATAAAACAAAATTTAGAAGATTTAAAAGAATCAGAACCTGATTTTGCAGGTGGTGGAAAAACTTTATCTAAAATGGGATATCAAGAAGGTGGTATGACAGATATGATGAGTGACCCTTTAACTCAAGAAGTTGCTAGGTTTATTTTGGGTGAATCTGATAATGAAGAAGCTTTAAATATGTTTTTAACTAAGTATGGAAATGAAGCCTTTATGGAACTTAGAGAAGCTGTATTGCAATCTATAGTTCCAGGTGCTCAAACAGAAGGTTTAATTGCAGGCGATAGCGAAGGTGGAATGGATGATGACCTTAGAGGAATGATAGGGAATAAAGAAAGAATAGCCGTATCTCAAGACGAATTTATAGTTCCTGCTGATGTAGTATCTATGTTAGGAGATGGTAGTTCAAATGCTGGTTCTCAAGAACTCTACGACATGATGGATAGAGTTAGACAAACTAAAACAGGAACTACTAAACAAGCACCTAGATTAGCTAATGCAGGAGGACTATTGCCAGCATGAATGAGCCAGCAATAAATCAAGAAGCTTCAGGTATTTATGAAATATCTTTAGTTCCAATAGAACAAATGCCTTTAATTTGGTCACAAGTTGAAGGATTTTTAAAAAAATCTGCTAAAAGATCAGGTGGCAGAACAAGAATTGAAGATATTTATTATGATTTAATAAATAACCAATCTCAATTATGGATAATATTTGATACAGGAGATTTAAAAATAAATGGAGTACAGATAACTTTATTTAATGATTATCCAACTGGTAAAAGAATGCTTAATCTTGAGCATACATCAGGCAAAAATATGCAAGATTGGGTCGAAGAAGGTATAGAAGTAATGATGAAATTTGCCAAATCTAATGGATGTGAAGGATTAGAAGGTATGGGTCGTCATGGTCAATGGAATTGGGTCAAAAACAAAAGAGGCTGGAAGAAGCCTGCAACATTTTACGAATATATATTTGAGGATGATAAATGAAAAAATTTAAAGGTGGTGGTGGAAGTTCTGCACCAACAGAACAAACTGTATATAGCACAGACTTACCTGAATACGTTGAGCCGTATTTTAAACGGCTATTGCAACGTGGAGAGGCTGAATCATTACAAGGATACACTCCTTATGGGGGTCAAAGGCTATCTTATTTTTCGCCTGATGAATTAACCAGTCAGGCAATGACAAGAGGATTTGCTACTTCAGGCACTCCTCAACAGTTTACTGATGCGTCTTCTAGATATGGTGGCACACAAGGCTATGCTCCACAATATCAAGCAGGACAATTTGACCCTGGTTATGCAGCAAGGACTAGAGATTCAGGTTATCAAGCTGGACAAATAATAGGTGGCGAATATGCACCTATGGGATATGAAGCAAATTTGCAAAGGTTTATGTCACCCTATCAACAGAATGTTATAGACGTAGAAAAGCGTGAAGCAATGCGACAATCTGACATAATGGGTAAAGGAATAGGTGATGCAGCTACAGCTCAAGGTGGTTTAGGTGGTTACAGAGAAGCTATACAACAAGCAGAACGAGAGCGTAATTTAGGACAGCAACTAGGCGATATACAAACTAGAGGCAGTCAAGCAGCATTCCAATCAGCTCAACAACAATTAGCAGCAGAAAGAGCTGCTGGTTTAGGTGCAGCTCAATTAGGACTACAACGATTTGGTGTACAAGAAGGAGCTAAACAAACTCAAGAACAGTTAATGCAGTCTGCTATGCAAGCAGGTGAACAGGCAAGAATAGATGCAGCTAAACTTGGATTGACAGCTCAACAACAAGAGGAAGCAGCAAGACAACAACAAGAAAAGTTTGGTCAAAGTGCATATGATATGTCTAATCGTTATAACTTAGCTGCTGCCCAAGGATTAATGGGTGCAGGACAAACTATTAATCAAGATGCTGTATCAAGGATAGCTGCATTACAAGGAATAGGTTCACAGCAAAGAGCATTGAGTCAGGCTAGTATGGATATGGGCTATGAAGACTTTATGCGTCAAAGAGACTATGCTCAAAATAGACTTGGTATGTTTAGTAATATATTGAGAGGTGTTCCAGCTACTCCACAACAAACAGTTAGTCAATTTCAACAACAACCAGGATTATTTCAACAAGCTATAGGAGCTGGTTTAACTGGCTTAGGATTATATAGAGGATTTGGAGGTGCAGGATAATATGGCAAATTTAGTACAATTAGCAAATGAATTAGAGTATGTGCCTAAAATGCAATTGGCAGAAATGGCTCAAGACCCTAATAATAGATTTCCACAATACTTAGTCTTGTCAGAAATACAAAGACGAACTTTAAATGAAAGGGCTTATGCAGCAGCACAACCTCAGCCTACTACTACAGTAGCAGAAGAAGTGGTGCAAGATTTTGTGCAGCCCAAGGGTTTGCAAGCAGGTATACCTTCTGAATCAGCTCCAACTGATGCTTTCTCTTCAGAGTCTATGGGTATGCCTGCCTCTGCTCCTCCAATTGGAATGGCTGGAGGAGGAGAAACAGTTATTGATAAATGGTTCGGAAATGAAATACTTAATCCTTTTGTAAGCGATACAGGAACGGCAAAATGGTATAATCCTGTTGCAGGTCTTCCTCATGTACAATATAACAATCTTATGGAAACTGGCGAGCCAATGCAAGGTTTGCCCTTAGATTTTAGTAAGGACATAAATGAAGAATTAGGATCATATACGCCTAATTTTAATTTGGAAGAATACGAGAAAAAAAAGCTGGAAGAACTTGAAAGGCTTTATGCAGAAAATCCACAAGCATTTTTAGTAGATTCTAGCAGAAAAGCATCTGGTTATTTAAAAGGTGGACAAACAACAAATCCTGGCTTTGCTTCTCTTCCTCCTACAAAAATAAATCAAGCAATGTATGGTCTTGAAGGTATGGCTAACAAATACGCTAATCCTTATAGTGGACCTATAAGAAGTACATTAGGTGCAGTAGGAAATATGAGTATCGGAGATAAAGTAGTTGATCCTAATACTCTTAGTTTTTTAAATAAAGCAAATAATACTTTAGATAGAGTAGTAAGTGGCACAGTAGGTGCTTTAGTACCTGGAGGAAGTACACCATTTAGAGATATGCTAAAACGCAAGAGAGCAAGACAAAGCAGAGGACAAGAATCTTATGATGAAAATGTAGAAGCTTTAAGTAGGTCTGATGAAAGAAGTGATAAAGCATCTGGTGGTTTAACTGGTTATGCCAATCAAGGTAGAACTGCTTTGCCTGGAGTTTTACCAAGTTTAACTCCATATGCAGCATCTGAAGCCGAAGAATACGAAGAAGATGCTAATTCGTTAAAAGAAAGTTTTAAAAATTCCTTTCTTATGGATGCGTTAGTAAATTACATGATGCAGCAGCCTGCAGTTTCGTCAAGTCTTGATGCAACCATGGCTCTTAATGATATTAAAAAAGATGTTGAAGAATCTGATTATTCAGGACCTACAGGTGCTCAAATTGGAGGAGGTTTACTTGCATTAGCAGGCTTATTACCTCATACAAGAAGGATTAAAGCAGCTGGGAAGTGGGGGAAAAATTTATATGAAAAAACAATAAAACCTTTTATGAAAAAACGATATGGAGCTCAACCTGCATCATACCAATACACATCAGGTGTTAATCCTATTGTTGGCTCACAGGTTGCTGGATATACACCTAAAATGAGTGCTTTGAGACAAACATTATTAGGAACAGGAGAAGGTAGATTTGTTCTTTCAGCACTTCCTATAGGCTTAGGCACGACTCTTATGTCAGGTTATGATTGGAACTCTGAAACAGGTGAAATAACAAATAAAGATGGTAGTGAACTGACAGACCAACAAAAAGATTATCTAAAAATGTTGCAAGAAA
>Ga0208790_1001435_pt1 | contig 10444 bp, 10 predicted proteins | sample 10_taG_FD_184083 | JGI IMG/M metagenome (GOLD analysis project Ga0208790, IMG submission 184083) | Marine viral communities from the Subarctic Pacific Ocean - 10_ETSP_OMZ_AT15264 metaG (SPAdes) (version 2) | ecosystem: Environmental > Aquatic > Marine > Oceanic | place: Pacific Ocean | collected... | reverse complement strand
ATCTACAGTTTTTAAACTGTTATCTACTAAGTTCCTAATAGAGTCAACTTGCTGTTGTGTCTTTAACTGAGTAGCAGGATCATATACTTCAAAATCTAAAGTAGTACCACCTAAACGTTTCTTATGGAGTTGAGGCGCAGTGGGTTGTCCACCTTCAGGAGCCTGTTCAGCTTCTTCAGTAGCTTGCCTTATTTGGCGTTGTGGTGATATTTGAAATGAGTTAGTCATTAGTTACCCAATTACGGTTTCAACTGAACCACCACTTAATATGGCGTTTGCGTCCTCTACAGAACGGCCATGATCTTCAGCCCAACCTGCAGCATCGCCTGAATCTACAGGATCTTCTCCCATTGTTCTGACAGGTTTAGAAGAGCTGTCTTGATAAGTCTGCTGTTGAGGTCTGTTAGACATATAGTTGTTATAAGCTCCCATTGCTGCACCTGCTATATCTGTAAAGCTTAGACCAGCAGAGACTTGTGGAGTCATTGGTCCGTACATTTCTGTAGGTAAAGGAGACTCAGGTTTAACTGGATCTTGGAAAGGTCTTGGTTCATACAAACGTACAGAGTTAGATTTGTTCTTAGCTGAAATGTTTGCAGCTCTCATAGCCGCAAGCTTATCACCAATACGAAACTCCCTAGTAATCAATCTATTACTAGCGTTTTCCATATACTGTTGATTATATGTATTATGTATTCTCTCTATACTTCTACCTACCTGACCACTTGATACTCTCTTTACAGAATCTGATAAAGCTTTCTGTTTAATTGTCTCTAATTGCATTGTGTCAGCAGCTTCTTCTTCATAGAACCTAGCGTTTAAATCTGCGTACTCTTTACCTAAAGCTTCTGTAGCGTTAATAGAAGTTTCAGTTTTTAGCTTTGCTGCATTTGATTTCAATTTATTCTCATACTGCCTTAGATCTGATACATATATCTGAGTTTTGAGGTAGTTCTTTTGATCTACTGTGTGCTGTCTGAAATTCTGTTTATCTGTTTCTAATTTCTTCCTTATAGCATTCTTACTGTCTTGTTCCCACTTAGCCCAAGCTTGTCTATAAGCTCCAGTTTTCTGAGCTGAAGTGCTCAGTATATTCATTCCGAAATTCATATAACCGCCCATGGCTGGTGATAATAGATCCATTACTGATACTTCCTAGCGACATCAAAATACAAACCAGTCCATTCTAAAGCAACAAACTTGGCTTGATCCATGCTGTCATTGACTACTTCTATCGTAACTTGATCATTCTTACTTTGTACAAATGATCTGAATTTAGCCTCATCGAAGTCAGAGACTGAACCCACAGTGATGTTGGCATTCAAAGGATCTCTACGGTCAAATTCATAAGTAATCTTACTTCTAAATTTAGGTGTAACGTCTACCTGGAAGTACCTAGCATCATTGTAGTAAACATCCACATATCGTAACTGAAGGCGACCAGTACGATTACCAATAAAAGTGTTGTCCGTCGCAGTTTTTGAATAGGGCATGAGCTGAGGCGGCTCAAACTTGAAAGCAAACTTTTCACCAAAGATCCAAGAACTAGACGAAAAATCTCCCAAACTATTAAGGGTGAAAGTATTAACACCCGCAGGCACAGCATTAGCCACGACCCAGCGTTTTTCAATTTCGTTAGCATCGTTCTTATCCTTCTTGATTACTACGAATTGACTTTCATTTACTGTGTAGTATGGCAGCGTAACTGTAGTTTTATTCGTCAAGTTGTTGTAAGCAAACGTGACGATATTACCTGCACTAACAGCTACATCAGTCTCAACACTACTAGCCAACTGTCTGTCTAAAAGGAACAGGTCTTTACTTTCTTGTGGTGGTCTAGATGCGTTAAGAGCTTCTAAGTAGTATCTTGTTTGACTATTCTCTGTATATTTAGCAACGGTGTATAAAGTACCCTCAACGAAATCAGCCCAATACAAGCTCTTATTAGGGAAGGTCCACTTAGACCAAGCATTCTGTCTGTTGGTTAAAGAACCTCCAGAAGCTTCCCAGAAGAATTGATAAACATATAAAGCATCAGGATCATCTGCACTTAAAGCTATTAGATATTGATCTGTTCTACTTACAGCTAAGGAGTCTATGTTCTTTGGAATGTACTTAGGAACAGTTTCTGTAATAACTGCTGTTTGACCAAGGTTGATACCAACAGTACGATCAGTTGTTATAAAAGTATGTAGTCCAGTGTAGTCACCCTCTTTAACAGGGAATATGACCTGTGGACCCACTTGTTGTGGCTTAACGTTAGCTTCCATAGTAATGGAGCTTATACGGCCTACAGAGGCTGTCTCAGGGCTGAATGTGACGTTATCTCCTGAATATAGTCTGAACTGATTCTCATTAGAGAATAGAACTAACTCATCCTGCTGTTGTAAAGCGTAGTTAAGTACAGCAACATCATTACTAACTGCTGTTAAATCAATAGGATCGTTATCTCTTACTTGTAAAGCTGATTGTTGCCAGAAGTTATAGTAATCACCTGCTTCACTGAGGATTATATTCTCTCCACTAATGAATCCTAAACGGTTTTTAAAGAAGACAATATCGTTAATAGCTTCTTCTTCAAAAGAAGGTCCAGGTAACTCATCAGCATCACCAGCTAAACGTAAAGTCCACCCAGGAATTTTAACTGTGGTAGAGCTATCGGTATAATCACTACCGCTAAAAGGTTGAACAGTAAATCTAGTTAAGCCATCATCGTTCTTGTAGTAAACAAAAGCATGAGGCATTGTGTTGTCATCTAACTTTCCTTTAGCTCCCCAACCTCCTTTCTCTTCCCAAACACCTCTACCATAAGTACCTGCTACAGAGGTATTCTCAGTGTTAAACGTCAGATAATATGAACTCTGGTCTGCTGAACCATCAGGTGCAACAATGATTTGATAACCTTCCCAAGAGGTTTGAGGTAGTTCAACAATACTTGTAACCTGACTAGCAAAACCACTCATAAGAGTGTTACCTCTAGCGTCAGATACAACAAACTTTTTAAATGATCTAGATGCGCTTGCTAACCCTATAAGTATTTGAGAGTCAACTGTTGAGAAGGTTAGATGGTTACTAGTGTCTGCTGTATTAATGTCAGCAGCTAAGTCCGTTGCAATAGTTTGAGTACTTACAGCAGTACCAGAAGCTAAAGTTGCTGTAGTTATATCTGCGTTAATAGTATCTCCATTATCCAGTTCAATTGCTACTTCATATTTAGTGGAATAGTCAACCAACTTCACCCATATCTGAGCCTTAATAGGAACATAAGCATTACTGATATATCCAATGTTGTATCTAGTTAAAGTCTCAGTAGCATCGTAAGCAGTTTTCTTCTGAGTATTAGTTATAAATACAAAATCCTGAAAAGAAGTAGCTCTAAATCTATCTCTAGCTCTACCTGATCCTCTGAAATATTCAAGGTTTGTAGTGGTAATACCTGCAAAGGTTTGTTCGACTGGTACAACCGTAGGGAGAATACCACTTATAGGTTCCATATTCGACAAGCCTGTGACATAAGCACGACTAGCCTCTGCAGTCATTGTGATGCTAGAACCTGACGCTGTACAGTCTTTATCAATAGTAATTTTATTAGTACCTATCTCCTTAATAACAGAACCTGTTGGTATATTTGTACCGCTAACAGTAGCTCCTACAAATAAATCAGTAGTACCTCCTGACGATATTGTTATAACTGAAGAATTATTAACTGTAGTTATAGTCTTGGTTACTGTATAACTATCATCAACTATTGCTAAAACGAAGCGTTCATCAGTACTTCGGTTATATACGTAGTACCAAGCTTCATCCCATTTAACAGTACCAGTAGGAGCATTACCTCCATGATTAGTTGTTAAAGTATCTATCCGTTTTACAGGGACACTACCTAAGCGTTTCTTAAGACCTTCTACTAAATCACAGTTAGCATTCTCAAGACTCTTAGCAAAACCAGGTAAAACAAAGCTGGTTGCTTGTTGATTGACTCCTTTATTAAGAGGACCAATAACTTGACTATAAAGTTCTCTAGACATTAGAAGCGATTCAGAATATCAGGACCAAATGTTGTTAATACACGACCACCATACATATCATCAGGACCACTAATGAAGTTATGATTTTGTGCCATATCCTCTGTACGTCTTAAAATTTGAAGTGCTTTCTCTTCATCATCAGATGTATAACTTTCTATACTACTAGAGGATATTAATCTATTTGCAAACTGTCTTCCAGCTCTAATCATTATGTATCTTTTACCTGTTTCAGGTACATCATCCCAAGCTAACTCTTCTACAAGTTGAGCTATTAAATCAGTAGTCGAACCAGTCAAAGCTACACCAAGACTACCTCTTAAATCATAAGTATTTTTAACACGATCATATAATTTAATACCTCTCAATACAAAACGTTGGGAAGGGTATGAAATAGGATTAAATCTTACAGCAAGAGTATTACTAGGAAGAGAACTATGACCATTTGCATCTAAAGGAATGTTGTCATAAATCATCGTGTTCCAAGACCAACCTTCTCCTTGAACTTCTGTACTCACCTCTTCTAACACTCTTTCTGCTAAAGCAGCATCACCCGTTAGTGGTGGAGTTAAAGAGTTTAAAGGTGCTTCTCCCACAATGGAAAGAAGTGTGTTAACTGCTTGTAGTTTTGTAGTTGCCATATATAAACAAAAAGGGGAAACTTTACGCCTCCCCTTATTGTATGCGGTTTTAGTAACTATTTACCAAGGGTTGCCATCATGAAGTAGCGATACTGCACAATCAGGACGGAGGATACCGTGTCCAACTGCATAGCTTGCGACCATCATGGTGCTCTGAGTCATTGCTTTGTACTCAGCCCCAGTCATCTGCATATTGAGATCCTTAAGAGCAACTGTTCCTACAGCTTCTTTAGTGAAGCAGAGGCCAAACAAGTTGGTAAGAGTTGAGGTGTTACCCTGCTCATCTTGCCAGTAGTCGTTAGTTCCTGCTGCTGCAGATCCGTCAGAACCATCCTTACCATTGATGTAGTTAGGACGCTCACCTCTGGTAGTAGCTGCTTGAGCTGCTGTACCTGAGTAGGTATTGCCATAAGAAGCAGATCCAAGGTTGTTAGAAGTCCTGACTGTGAAACCAGCAACACTAAGAACGTTATTACCCTTGAAGGTTCCGTTAGTACCACCTCCACCATTCCAATCAGTGTTAATTGCACGATCAGAATTGAGAAGATCATAATAAGCGCCTGGAGATAGGACAACAATACGTCCATCCTTAGGTGCATCTTTCTCATCAAGTACTTGGCAAGCCTTGTAGAGGTTTTCTACAATCAGTTCACCTCTAGCGTTGCGGTTAGCAGCACCGTTAAGGTTGATACCTGAGTAGGAAGTTCCACCAGGAAGCTTAGCAAGTGTGAATAGACGCTCACCAACTGTAAAGGCTGAATTAGTACCAGTACCAATAGAACCAATCGGGTTAACAATAAATGTTGCTGCACCGTTAGTTGGAGCTGTTGTTATAACAGCATAGGCTCCAGAAGTTTCACCATAAACAACCTTACCAACAGCCCAATCAGCTAGTTCAGCAGTTTGGAAGTTAGCAGAAAGTGTAATGGTGTTAGTACTTACAGAAGCGTATGTACCACTATTCAACTGGAAGATTTTGTTATCCCAGTCATCAACACGTCCATCAGACTCGGAAGCTGTGAGGAGTGTACGTACTAGGCGTTGATCATAGGATCTTGAGAGAGCACGTCCTAATTCACGACTATAAATCGACCTCACATCCCAATGGAGTTTGGCTTCATCTAAATCATAAATTGAGGCATCTGCAATAAGCAAATCGTCAATCGTGATGATTTTCTCACCAGTCATGCCTTTGTTACCTTGGCCTGTGATCCAATCTCCTGGCCTATGATATCGACTTGAAAAACGACCCGTAATTGGGAAGCTGGCCGATTTGCCTGAGGAGATGGTTCTCTTTTGAGTTAAGTCTTTGAAAATTGTTTCTCTATTGAAGACCGTTAGGACTTCTCCAGAAAAGATTTTCAGAAAATTCGCATTCTCTTTTTCGTAGTTACCAGCGGCAGAGTTAGCGTTATATTGAACGCCATTAATACCACCTAACCTAGAGATGCTCGAAAAATCTGGCATCGATTTGATTGATTAAATGTTAAAAACGCTCACGACACAACTGCTGTTATCTCCTCAGAGGCAACAATTCTTACATAAGCTTATTTAATATTAGCCTAATATCTAGGTGTTAGTACGTCTGATCTACCAATCTTCTCCTCTACGTCTCTTGTATAAGCAGTGTCGTGTAGGTAACGTGGATCATTCATAGCAGCTTCCACTTCCTGAACTGAGCGATATACATCACTAGTTTTTCCAGATAAACGTCCATCTAGTAATGATGGCTCATAACCTTCTTGCTGTTGCATAGCAAAGTACATAGACTGCAGAGCATTTCTAGCTCTAGTAAAGTCTCCACTATTCACCTCTGAGTTATATACCTGAATCTCCTTAGGATCTAAATTATCTTTAGCCCATTGGCCTAAAGCTTCTAGACCCTCATCACCTCCTATACTTTCGATGATTGAATTTTCATCAGCTTCACTAAGAGGTTGCTGTTCAACACCACCTACAACATCTCCTGCTTGAACGTCTTGATCCTCTGATTCATACTGCGTATCTTGCGGTACTTCCTCAGTTCTATCTTGGCTACCAAGTCTCTTTTCAAGTTCTTGGTAAGCCTGTAGAAGATCATCAGCGGATTTAAACTTACCTCCAATAAGTTCTTCCTGTCCCTCCTCTTGTGGTTCTTTGCCATCAAGAATTGCTTGATCTTGTTCGTTGTAGGCAGGAGTTTCATTAGGAAAAGCTCCTCCAGCGGTGTTAATCTCCATAGTTAGCCGATACGGATTGATAAGTCAGGATAAATGCTAACGCTTTTTTTGGCTTTAACAGCATTTAAATACACATCATAAGTCTGAGGCTTCTCTTCTTTTAATTGCTTTAATAGAAGATCTAACTGCGTAGGTTCCTTTTTAGGTGCTTCAGGTTCTTCAACCTTCAGGGGCTGCTTCTTGGGTGGCTTGGTCTGTCCTGATAGAGTCATTTTCTGCTTGGAGTAATTGAGCTTGTTTAGCAGGATCATTGTTAGGATCTTGCGCTGCAGCTTGTTGTTGCATCATCATAGCTGATTGCTGCTCTTCTTCCATTAGTTGCTCATCTGACTTGATTAGCTTGTAAGTATCTAGACCATCAGAAGCTGCCAATCTAATTATTAATTCTCTGTTATTTACAAACTTAGTCATACCTTCTGGACCAATAGTTTGAGATAGAGTTGTTATAAATTCAATCAACTTAGCTTTATCATTACCTCTCCCAAGAGCATCTAGACCAGTTGTAATACGGGGAGTTACTACCCCTTTAGGTAACTTAGGAAGACTACCACTCTTCTCCATCAGTGCCATCTTTCTATTAACTAGTGGTAGCTGTAGTTCTACAGAAAGTATGGAATAGACTCCTCCTAAGCCAGCCTCCAATTCCTGTGCAACCATTCTGATCTCTTCTGCTGTGACTCTATCCCTACCTTGAGCACCAGCTTGGATTGCACTATTAAGTAGGAAAGCAAAGCTTAATCTCTGTTCAATTCTTGCAATAGTATTCAGGGCAACCGTGAGGTCAGCCTGTTTATTCATCTGCAGTGGTGCTACGTCGTTAGGATTACCAGCCACAATAGAACCATTAGCAGCTCTAGCCAGTGAATCGGGTCGTGTAGTTCCATTTGGATTACATAAGAAAATTATCTTAGCTGCAGCGGCTGAACCTTCGACAATAGCTTTTGACAGATACTCTAAAGATTTGAGATCTCCTAGTAGCTCTTCGCAAAAACTACGACCATAGGCTTCATGTGCCACACGGTAAAGTCTTAGCGGAATCCAGGGAGCCTTCTCAATAGGTACTGAACCTTGCTTACCTACCTTTTTACCGTAAGCTTCTTGATGCCATTTACACCTATTCTTATCATAATCCCAATCAATATAGGTATATAAGAAAACAGTTTTATCTAATAAAGATCCTTCTACATTCTTAGGTGCAACACCATCTGGTAATACCTCAGGATTAACTTCTTCTCTAACAACTACCTCAAGAATATTTCCTTCTGGATCTCTATTAAGAACAAAAGATTTAAGAGGATAAACTCTAGTACCTTTCTCTGTTACATAAAGTAAAGCGTTACCACCTATAATTAAATGCTTTAAAGCTTCAAAAAGTGCAGTACGATCTCCTGACTCTTCAATGTTACGCATTACTGCACGTTCCATTAAAGAAAGCTGCTGTTCAAATTCAGATTGCAGATCTTTAAAGTTATCTAATTCTTTCTGTAGTTTTATATCATCTACAGATAATCTAAAAAATGCTTGGTTTGGAGGTAGCAATGCAATTAAAAGTTTTGCTGCTAAATTATTTACACCTCTGGCTCCTAAACCTTGGAATGTAGTAACTATTTTGCTATATACTTGTTTACCTGAACTTCTATCGTTATCAGTTATAAGAGTAGGTAGAGTATATTTACTGCACTCAATAGCACGATCTAAATATAAACTCTTTTCAGGTTCTAGATATTGATACCTAGATTCAGCAGTACCTTTATACATTTGTTCCTAACCCTGTTGCAGAACTACCAGCCGTATCTCCAGTACCTCCAGTTCCTAAACCTGAATCCATACTCAGTTTAGTTCGCATACTTTCAGGAGTACCACGTTTAGCTGTTCGTCTGGTTTTACCCACAGGAGATCCTTTCTGTTGTCTAGCTATAGCCGATTGTAGCTGCTGTTGGTGAATCATTAGGTTTGATTGTGCAGACTGTTGCTGCATTTGCAACCTAGATTGATTAGTTGCTTGCTCCGCTGCTGTTACTGAAGCTGCTGTAGCTGCTCTACTTGTTTCTATTTGTGTTTGGAATTGTTGCGCCCTTTGTGCAGCATCTTGTTGCATCTGTTCTATTTGAGCCTGTGCTGAGGCCCTAGCTTGAGAGGTACGTTCTCTTGAAGCAGCGGCAGCTTTTCTAGCGTTAGATGCAGCTACTCTTGATTGATATATAGATGCACCAGCGATTAAACCGCCAGCGATCATAGTGCCTGTAATTACAACCATTTATAGCCCTCAGTTGTACTTGGTTTCTTCTTGTAGTCTAAACTGATCTTTCAAATGACGTACAACCGCCACCTGTCCAGCAGTAAACCAAATAAGTTTCTCTTCCATACTAATATCTGGAGCCTTATCTGGATAGGTCTCTTCTAGATATTTGATTATATCCTCAGGTATGAACGGTGTCATTTAACCGATAAGTAACTTACCTGGTTTATCCTTAACACCTTTTGTTTTACTCTTAGCAGAACCAGGTTTACCTAAACCAGCAACAGTTCCAGGGCCTTTAACTATAGTAGAACTTACACCAGGAGCTTTTCCTCCTTTTTGATTCTGAAGGGCTTTCTTAGCTGCGGCTGCATCTAAAGTAGCCTTAGCTATTTTCTCAGATTGTAGTCTGGACTTAGTAGCTGCAGTCTGTTTAGTAGCATAAGCAACATTAGCTGCTCCTTCTCTTTGAGCTTTTGTAGCGGCTGCAGCAGCTGCTGTTTGAGCACCTCTAGCAGCAGAAACTTGAGATTCTCCTTCTTTTCTTTGTGTCTCATAAGCAGACTTACGTGAAGATATGTTGGCTTCAGTTTCCTTAGTTACTCTGTCAAACTCTGCTTGAGCTGCTTTAGATCCTGCTATTTCTTTCTCTGCTTCCCTTCTAGCTTCATTTTCTCTTTTAGTTTGACCAGTTATGTCTCTAATAGGTTTAGTAACAGTTCTTACTACCCTTCTAAAGAATCTACCAATTCTCCATTCAAAGAAAGTTTTTGCCAGATCTACTTCTTCCTCTTCCTTTTTATGGAAATCGTCTACCTCTGCGTAAGCATAAGCAAAATCATAAGGATTAAATAATCTATCAAACCAATTTTTGTTACGCATAGCTAGGTAAATCCTGATTGCTTGTTTCAAAAAACGCAGGCATTCTAGCTCTTTTAGTGTCAGAAAGACCCTCCGCCTTTCCAGCATACATCAGATTATCACTCTGATCTAGCCAGAACTGCTTGTTAAGATAACGGTCTTCTGAATTACCTAGAGGCTGTAATACCCAGTTAATTGTTGCTTTCCTTAGTTTATCTAAAGATGGACTAGGAGTCCAACCCTTTTCTCTACACACAAGACTATGACCACTTACGTGAATGGTCTCATCACGGCTGATATCCGCTGATGTAACCCTCATCCCAGTGTCTCCATTGAATCTGAAGAAAGGCAGCAACACAAAAAAGACAGCTTTCTCAATTACAAGAGCTTTTAAAACTGTGGGATCAGGGTGAGCCTTCCAAGCTGCTTGAAGTCTAAAAGCTTCAGCCTCAGCTTTCT
>Ga0208790_1001428_pt1 | contig 10471 bp, 8 predicted proteins | sample 10_taG_FD_184083 | JGI IMG/M metagenome (GOLD analysis project Ga0208790, IMG submission 184083) | Marine viral communities from the Subarctic Pacific Ocean - 10_ETSP_OMZ_AT15264 metaG (SPAdes) (version 2) | ecosystem: Environmental > Aquatic > Marine > Oceanic | place: Pacific Ocean | collected... | reverse complement strand
CCATCACATTCTGGATGCAATGCCATTTCACGATATCTTCTTATGAGATCATATTCAGTTCTATAAACACCTTCAATGTCTACATAAGATCCATAAAATCCACTACTGATGTAATTATCAACCCCGTCCTCATTATTCTGAGGAACGGGGGATACTACATTAGGATTTTGTTTTTCCTTTTCAATTGAAAAACCAAATAACCTGGCCATATTATAAATCCATGTTTATTACTATTATAGCACTATTTATCTGATATCTTCACCGCCAGCCGCAGGAGAAGTACCTTTATAGGCTTCCCACCACTGAACTTGCATTTCTACAGTAAACTCTTCTAAAGTATCCGTAGTTTCATAATTCAGATCAATCGTAGATAGATTTGTTGGAAAAATATCCCAAAACTTATACGACCTTAGAATACCACCATCACGATCTAACTGATGAACCATAGCATCTTTCTGATACTCATCAGGATTTTGAATTCCTGTAGCATCTTCCATGCTGTTGATGACATTCATCCACTTTTCAAAAGCAGAACGAATTACAAAATCAACATCATTAAGAACTGTAATTGTCCATGTTTCGAATGTTCTATCTCCGGCGATTTTTAAAATACGACCTCTGAATGGAACTTCAACTGGGGCAATTGTAGATGCAGGAAGTGCTGCTGCCTTAACTAAAAACCTTGATTTTTGCAAGGTATCATTTTGAACGGCAACTGCTGTAGGAAACGCTAACTCAACCTCAAAAAGATTCGGCCTAGCTCCACCACCAGTTAACTTACTTTTAAAGTCACTGATTTTCCTTAGTGGAATACTGTTCTGTTGAACTCTACTTGGCATTGTTTGTGGACCTCTTAATTAATTAAACGTTACCTATTACTTCTTCAAATGCAACGCCAGTTCTAGTGGCGATGAAATTAAGACCAATGAAGTTGATTGACCTTGCAGGCTTAATGTATATATCTGCAATAAACTCATTTGCGTCAATTACAGCACCGGTGTTATTTGTTTCATCACAAATAACAACATAATCAGTAATTCCTCGTTTTGCCTGAACATCACGTAGGAAAGGTTCAACGATGTTCACAAAGTTTGTTCTTGTAATTTCATCATTGAATTCAAAGAGTTGATCTTTTGCTGCGGCAGAAATTGCATCTTCAAGGAAGAGGAATAATCTACGAACATTAATACGATCAAATGCAGATGCCTTAGCAAATGCAGTCTTATCACCATAAAGGATAATTCCAGCACCAGGTGAGAAAATTACCGGATTAATACGTGCAGAATAAAGACGATCTCTTTGTTCTTTAGCAGGATTATATGCTAATTTCACAGCATTAAGAATTGCACCTCGTGCAGTACCTGCTGGTGAGAACCAAGGGAATGCGTTAATATCCGTCCTGGCACACAATCCAGCAATATCACCATTTAGAGGGATATAACGGAATGTATTGTTAAACCTATCATAGGTATACTTGTATCCACTATCAAATACAGCATATGATGAAGAAGTTATGGGTTCAAAGAAATTAATTACATTATTTGTAATTGCTGCATCACTCAATACAACATCTACAGTGGTTTGATTAGGATTATCCGTAATCATGGATGCTCTATAAGGTGAAATAAATGCAACTGCATCCTTTCTCAATTCGGCCACTTGTATCAACTTAGTGGCAAGTGCTCTGGACTCATCCTGACCACCTTTGGCAGATCCCATTAATAAGAAATCTACATCAATATTAGTATCATTGGCAAATAACTGATATCCACTAACTAAATCATCTAATCCAGAATTAAGTGCTCCGGTTGTAGTTATAGTAGAAACACCACTATAATCTTTACCATCACCCAATGTAGTATTTAAATTACCGAGTGAATTGAAAATGATGCCTTCAGCATCTTGATCCCATCCACCATCAGCAAATTCAGTATATCCACCAGCATTAAATCCAGTGGTTACAACTCCTGTTGGTTCACCACCAGCAAAGATGTTTGGTGAGTTTGTTTCAATATATTTTCTCCACCAAGAAGGAGATCCGACAGAGAACTCAGCGTCCTTTGCCTTAGAAAGTGCTAAATGCTTTTCAAGAATTGTTCCAGCATTACCGGTAATACTTCCATTTCCGTCTATCACAACAACATGAACTTCATCAAATCTTGAGCCTCGTGCAGAAGCAAATTCAGATGTTGTTGGACGTTCTGCTAAAGTATTCCATTTAACAGTAGTGGTTGTAGTTGCTCCACCTACGGTTGCAGTTGACATCTCAAGTTCCTGAGAATCAAACCAATCTGTTGCAACACTAACTGTAGGATTTGCTGTTGAAAGTCCAGCATTAGTACGAACCGTAAGTGCTCCTTCAGTTCCAAACTTATAGATGCTATTATAATCTTGTGCTGTTTCAGTTCCTGCAGTAGATACGTGAGATAAGAACTTAACATCAACATGTGTTGATCCTACCTTCGTAATAATCCCTTTATAATAACCATTAAGAAGTGTAGTCGTTCCGGCACCAGTTCCAGTATTAGAAACTACCGTACCATCCGGTACTGATTGTGTAATTCCCATACCAACAGCAAGAGTATTACTACTTGCATCGGTTACAGAACTTATGGATAGATTTTGATCAGCAAAACCATCAATAATTCCAATTCTAATTCCATTAGCCCAAGATCCGGGATTTCTGGCAGCAACGGTTACCCCAGAAATACTATTCAGATCATAACCCAATTCCTCATAGTTTTCAGCACTCTTAATACGTACACTAGAAGCAGTACCTACAAACGCATTCTTTACTCCAACGCCAGTAGTAGAGTTATAATCATCAGCTCTTATAACACTTAATTGTCCCCCATATGCCAAATATGCCGATGCAGTTAACCAAGTTTCATACTGTTTATCAGTCTCATATGGTTTCCCAAATGTATTTAATAAATCATTTTCATTGTTAATCAAAGTAGGTGTCCCTACTGGACCTTTAGCAAAAGGCCCCACAATTCCACCTATCTTATCTGATGTAGGATCAATTCTCCCCAGAGTTAAATCAATCTCCTTAACCAGAATTCCAGGAGATGCTAGATTTAGTGGCATCTTGTTTTCCCCTCGCAGTCCAAATTTATTCTAAAAATATTTATTAAAATATCTATTTACATGTAATCCCACATGTAAGAACGGTCTCCATATTCGTCTAAATGCCACGTATCACCGTCTTTATCTACAAAACTTTCATCTTCTAACCCTGTTTCAATGAATCCAAAGGGGGCCATATCCTGTTCTATTTGATTTCTTTGGTCTTCATAGATCCTTTTACGAACATCATTGTCCGTCATTTCTTTAAAATAATCTTGTGCACATAGCCATGCAAATATAACTAAACACATCGCAAGATCATCATTAGACCCTTCTTCTGCTTCAAATGAATTATGTTTTTGGGCAAAAGTTGTTAATTCTGAGATAATATCATAGTCCCATAAGAGTATTTTATCGTCCTCCAACATAGTCTTTAAGTTAGAACAACCCAACTTTTTAACTGCAGCAGTTGTTCTTACACCAAGTTGAGTTTTCTTTCCAGAAAATCCCTGACCAACAATTTGACCATTTCTTCCTCTCATGGTAGCCATTAAGAGATTTTCATATTCAAGATCATATTGAAGAATACTTGCTACCTGATCCCCAATATCATTCACTTCTATTAATAAATATGACTCATTATATCCTTTTGCTACATCCATAATAATATTTGGAAATAACATAGGTTTAATTTCATTATTCCTATATTTGGCAACTACTCTATATGGAAATTCGGTTATATCAAAAACCAGAAAAGCAGAATAATCATTACCCAACCCTCGTGCCACATCAACCGTCATTATATAATTATGATCTTTTACCGGATCTTCATAAATATCCAGACCAGCATTTCTCTTCTTAGGTTCTTCATATACCAGATTTTTTAGTTTAGTAGCAGCAATTAAAGTATTAATAGATCCTAAGAACTCACACTCAAACTCAATCTTAAACTGTTGTTCAGAAGTATTAGCAATAGTTTGTTCTTTCCAGACAGAATCTCTACCAGGAACTTCACTCCAATGAACTTCAGTGGGGATATACTCATTTTTACCCTTTTCACTATCGTGCCACATGCGGTAAAAATGATTCATACCCCTTGGGGTGGAAACAATAATTACTTTAGTACTTTGTCCAGACGAGATAGTAGGATAAACAGAGGCAAAGAAGTCATCAGCAATGTGATTCGGGATGAACGCGAACTCGTCAAGAAAGATGACATTATAGGATCCGCCTCGGACAGCAGATGAAGAAGTAGAGTTTGCCGATATTTTACTCCCATTTTCTAACTCTAAAGAACCTTTATTCCATGATATTATACCCTGCTGCATCCATGTAGGCAAATTTTCATATGCCAATTGTAACCTTCCAAGTAAATCTCTAGCAGTAGATGCTTTGTTTGCTAGAATTGCTATATTGACATTATCATTAAAAACTGCATAATGCAAAAGATATGAAATACAGGTAGTAGATTTACCAGTCTGACGTGGCATTTTACATATATTAAATCTATTCTCATGAAACCTTTCAATCAATTTCTCTTGGAAATCATACATATTAAATCCCACGAGTCCCTCATCAAGAGAAACAATTTTTATGTAATTTCTTGCAAAATATACAGGATTGTCCTTACACTTAAGAAACTCAATAATCTGTTCCTCAGTATATTCAATCGGAGTATTAGCTCTCTTTAAATTTGGATTACCAAGATATACATCATTAGCAGACATAATTTAATCCTTATTATCCAAAAATCCTTGCTTTAACATTTTTGAAAGGTCGGATGTTGATCCTACAAAGACTGCATTATTAGTAACATTATTAGTAGTTTTATTAACTTCTTCATCAACTTCTCTAACTTTTTTCTGAAGATCCATCAATTTATCCGTACTATCTGCCACAGATTTAAGAAGTTGGCCAGCAACTTCATAGGCTCTTGGACTAGCAGTTTCACCTGCAACTTCCATTATACCATTAATTGCTTCTTGACCTTTTTCAATTAAGGAGTATAAATTAGCACGAGTATATTCATAATCTTTTTTAACCTCGTCCGGTTTTGGGGCTACTTCAATCTCAAGAGAATCATGTGCTTTTATGATATCACTTTGAGTATTAAGTGCTTCATCAATAGGGTCATAACTAGACATAATAATTAAATATCCTCTTGTCGTGTGGGACTATAAGTTTTAGCATCACCCAAATCTTGCCAATTTTCACTAAATCCAAAATCATCACCAGGTCCAGCATCTGGAGGAACTGGAGTTACGGTATACCTCATTTCACGTTTAGCCGTCTTAGTATCAGTAGTTCCATATATATCTGCCTGAACTTTCTTAATAAGTCCGTCGGTCGTATCCGCAATAGGTCCAAAGAGATAGGATTTTGCAGTAAAACTTAATGTGTATATAAGTGCTCTTCTAGTGGAAAAATCTCCCTCATAATCATCTTGAAATGATATATTATCCAATACTATAGGAATATCTCTTTTCTCCCCAATAGAACTAACCAAATCAACAGTTAAATTATAGGAAGGTTGAAAATAAGGTAATATTTGCTCTACAATTTGCAATGCATCATCATTTAACTTTGTAAAAATACTCAACTCAAATCCAATATTATATGGAACGGGCATATATACTTTTTTCAAATTAGTCCCATCAGACGTTTTAAATGTCTGTGTTACACCTGCTTTTCTGGTGGGATCATATGTAATATTATTCATTTCAAATGACATTCTAGGCAATGTTATCTGAACCGATTTATTTAATTCTGCTTGTTGCTCCAATCTTGCAAGAAATTTTTGAGCAGGTCCATAGGATAAAGGGACTTGCATTTGACCTGTGTCATTATGCCTAATTCCAATTTGATTGAATACACTTCCGAAAGAAATGATAGTCTTGCGGATAATTTCGTGATAATAATAAGTTCCTAGCATTATACTTGACCAAATGGGTTGCCTTCACTAAAGTCGATAATCTTATCTGCTTCAGTTTCGAGTATTTCGTTCTGATCATATTTATCATCAAATTCAGATGCCATAATATAATCAACGGTATATCGTGCTCCAGAAGTAGCTCCAATCGCTATATCTCCGGCAGCAAATGTACCATCAGTAGTTCCGAGTTTTAGAATACCCTCATCTAGATCCCAAGTCTTAACTCTACCTATAGCACAAGAAATAGAACCACTGACTTCTTCATTAAGTTCATAGGTTCCAATACCTGTTATTGTTGGTGGTGAACTTACAGTTGCAATTGCTGTACCAGCAGTATATCCGATACCAGCATCAATAATAAGAACCTCTGAGACAGTATTGGCAGCACTGACTAACACTCTTCCACTAGCAGTTACGATACCAGCAGCAGGAGTTGGACTGGTGAAATATAAGTCAGGTGCAATAGGATAACCAGTACCAGGAAGAAGAATATTAACAGTTCCGATTCCTATACTATCAGTAACTAGTGATGCAGTTGCAGCTGCCCCCACTCCATGGTAACTTGTAATACCATTAGTTGCAGTTGTTGCTGTACTTACTATAGTGACAGTTGGTGCGACAGTATATCCAGCACCAGTATTTGTTAATAATATCTCTTCAACAGAGTAAACATTATTTACTGATGTAGTGATAGCAACCGCAGTGGCATTATTCCCTGTTGGTGATGTACTTATGGCAACTGTTGGTATAGTAGTATAATCATATCCATCATTATTCAGATAAATTTTTCTAACATAACCACTGGCAATATTTACTCCTAATTGTGCAGTTGACCCAATAGAGATCATTTTCAACTCAGTCATATAACCATATTTCAGTAAAGCATTATCAATTTCTTCGTTAGATGTATATTCTTGATCCCATCCACCTGCTTCATCTTCAAGTTCAAAGAGTTCACACTGTAATTCATATACATAATTTTTATTAAGTTGATAGAATGGTTTTTCATGTTCTACAAACTTTATTTCAAACATTCTTTGCCCTAATGGGAAATATATTAAATCACCTTCTCTAGGTCTACTTGCCACATCAATTTCATCATCAGGCATTGTCAATAAAAATGGAGCAATAAAATCTTCAAATCTCTCTCTTGAGATTGTTACAACCAAATCATCCTTTAAACTCATACCAAATTTAGTCATTATATCCCCAGCACCTGTATACCCTTCATAGGTATTCACATATGCTTCTATTGCAAAATTATCATTAAATGTGGAAGATTCTACCTCTCTAAAGATATTATCTGTATTAATAAGTTTTCTGGGTAAATATACAACCTCAATTCCATACATTGATAACTGTTCATTAATCAGGTTCTGAACTAATCGTTGCTCAGAAGCAGATCCTTGGAGAAAAAATGGATTTAATGGCATTATCTTATCCTATCAGATCCAGAGGAGGTAACTCGTATTCACTACTCATTTTTTCTCTAAGATAATCTATCTCTCTCTGTCCATCATCATATATTTCTCTCCCATTAAATTCAATTCCACCAGGCAATTTAACTCCTCTAAACTTAATTAAATTCTGGCCCCACTGTCTCTTAATTAAGGCAGTCAAATATAATTTAAGGAACCTATCATTATAGACTTTTGTAAATTCTGTAGGATTTAATGCCCTATAACAATCCATAACAAAATAAGTACCAGCATCTTCTGAAGCCCAATCAATATCCAAATATAATCTATCTTGTCTTTGATTAAATCTTATCTGCTTATCAGTAGTTAATAAAAAATCTATATCTTCTAGATAAGTTTTTGTCATTGCATATTGAAGCAATTCGACAGAATTAAAATAATATAAATCATTTAAGAATAACTGGTATTTAATACTAAACATTCCACCAGAAATAGAACTAGTATCAAATTTAAATATCTTTTCTACACCAATTACTGCGTCTGGCACTTGTATAAAATTAGAATTTTCATACCAATTAAATGACATAGTTCCCACACCACTCACATTAGTAGAATTAGCGGTTGTAGTAACAATACCCACACCAGTCGTAGGATCGGCCTTTCCTCTATCAATATCTTCTTGAGTTACTTTGTATTTTAAATACATTCTCTCAACACCATCAAAATGACGCTCATGAAAAAGTTGAAGTGCGTCATCAAACAAATCATCTACTTGATCATCATCAACATTAATCTCTAAAATAGGAGCTCCTAATTGTCTTAGACAATAATCTTTGAGTTCTTGTTTAGTCGTGGGTTTTGCCATTAATAAGTACCTCCATCAATTAATCCAACAAATTGAGTAGCAGTTATAACTCCAGTTAAGTTAGTGTCAGTACCATAATAAGCTACTGAAGTTACTGAAGTAATTCCTAAAATATTTGTGGAACTATTTCCTTTAATAATTCCATTCGTTCCATCGCTGTATATTTGTAGGTCATTTCCATCACCAAATGCAATTTGTGCAAGATCATATAACTTGAATTTACTAGTAGCCTGATCCCATAATGCCTCATATGCTGCACCCTTAAATTGCACATCATTATTCAGTGTAGAAACACCAACAACGGTCAATCCACCACCGGTTATTCTAACTCCTGATCTTGCAGTTATAAGGCCAACCGAATCTATATTAGTTACATCTTCTTTAGTTAATGTTCCGGCAATAGAAACATTACCATCAAACTGGGCATCCCCTACAAAAGTAGAAACACCAGAAACATTAAGAGTATCTAACTCAGTCTGACCATTTACATCTAATTTAGCAGTTGGTAGAGCTGATCCAATACCAACCCTATCAGTGCCACCATCAGAAAAGATTAGATTCTCATCATTTAATCCTTCAACACGAAAATCGCAATTATTACCACCATCATTAACTATAACGGTATCAACAGTTGCTTCTTGAACTGTAAGTATACCTTTACCACCAGCATATAATTCTATTTGGTCATCAGTAAATGCAATATAGGTATCAGTATCACCTGTATGCTTAATATTACTTGCTACAAATACTTCCCCGCTTACATCAAGAGTGCTATTAATATCAACAGCAGCACCAAATGTAGAAACACCAGTTACATTTAATTGATTGAAAGTTGCACCAGCATTTATATCTACACCACCAGCAAATGTAGCAATACCAGAGACATTTAAGAGGTCAGTTTCAGTGCGTCCAGTAACATCAATACCTTCGGCAGTGGTAGCTACTTTCTCAATATTATTATAAAATAATTTTACATCTTGATTCTTAGTAGCTTCAAGATACTTCTCAGTATCATCTGCTATTTTGAGTATGATCGAATCACTACGAATTTTAAGATCATTAGTAGAATTTTTTATATGACTGCTACCTGAATGCCATATCTCAAGATCATCACTACTTCCAAGTTGTAATCTGGCAGTATCAGTAAACTTTAAATCATTTGCAGAAGCATCCCAGGTCATATTCTGAGCACCAGCAGCACCCTGGAAAACTACATCAGCATTATTGAATGTAGTAACACCAGCAACTACTAATTCATCTAAGTCAGTTTGTCCATCAACATCTAATCCAGCATTAATATCTACAGCAACATCAAAAGTGGATACTCCTGCCTGAACTGCAATACCACCACCAAATGTAGCAATACCAATAAAGGTAGAAACACCAGTAATCTTTAAATCTGTAAATCTATTTGGTGCAACCTCAATAGCAGCTTCAATTGTTGCTGTAGTTGTTGAATCAAGTGATGTAATATTTTGAAGTTCTCTTGCACTACTGATTACTTGTGTGGAACCTATGCTAAGTGATTGTACACTGGTAATTCCAGAAACATTTAATCCTCTTAAAATATCAACAGCAGCATTAATATCAATTTCATTTGAAAATGTTGCTATTCCAACAACTTTAAAATCTTGCCCTACATTTAAATTCTTTGCTACTCCTAGACCACCACCAACAATTATAGCTCCAGTAGTTGATGATGTAGAATCTACAGTTCCTGAAAATGTTGTTATTCCAGTAGCACTACCACCACCAGTAAAGATTAAACCATCTGTATCGATGGTATCGGTCATATAGAATTTTTCATCAGACAAATTCCAAACTAGAAGTTGTCCATCTATTGTTGATCGTGTAGAATCAATGTCAGTTAAATTGGTTAATCTTGTTGGTGGCGCAGAAGCGTTGGATAATACACGAATTACATTTTGAGATCCAATTCTATCGTTTATCGTTGGCATTACCTCGTTACCCCGGCTCGTACTAGTGCTGATCCTTCAACAGCTTTATAATCTTTTCCACTAGTGGTTATTTTTACATCATAAACATATCTACCAGGTTTCAAACTCAATGTTTTTGCTGCTGTCATTGATATAGAAATAATACCATTTTCAGGTTGTGATATAGTTGTCCCAAAAGCAACAGAGGTAGAACTGGTATAATTCTTCCTCAAATGAGCTGTTGACGCAG
>Ga0208790_1001426_pt1 | contig 10478 bp, 12 predicted proteins | sample 10_taG_FD_184083 | JGI IMG/M metagenome (GOLD analysis project Ga0208790, IMG submission 184083) | Marine viral communities from the Subarctic Pacific Ocean - 10_ETSP_OMZ_AT15264 metaG (SPAdes) (version 2) | ecosystem: Environmental > Aquatic > Marine > Oceanic | place: Pacific Ocean | collected... | reverse complement strand
GCTGTTATTTCTTCCTGTTGAACAAATCCTTGTCGCACACCATCAAGATTGCGAATAGTTTTGATAAACTCCCAATATTTTGGGCTATTTTTTACTAATTTTAAATCTACCACGCATCCACCTGTGAACCAAAAGGACTCCTGCTGTTTAGCCAATAATGAGTTAAATAACCACGGGTATACTTCCAACCTTCGAGTTCTAGAAGGGGGTTAAGACAACTACCAATATCTAAAAATGTATTATTTGAATTATTTTTAAAACATTCGTAAATAACGAAATTACTCAAACTAGCAGCAGAACACAATATAATATGATTTTCAATATTGTTTTCAGCAATATATGTTTTAATTTCCTCTACTACATTATAATCGTTTATCATACAATTTGTACCTATTTCGAATGTTTTTTTAACCTCGAAAGGAAGTCGTGAAGTATTCGCCATTTCATTGACAACATAAATCACATCTCTATTTGCAAACAAAGGAACCATTTCCTCAATAAACTTGCGATAATTTGCATTAATCAACACATTTGCAAATGTGAGATTAGTCTGATTTCTCTCTAACATTTCTAATTGCCATTCAAAGTTTTGCTTGCCAACGTGTCCGTCCGTTGCAGTACAAATGCCTTTAAAGTAGTTCTCTTGATTATGCTTAAAGCATTCAATCAGCTTCTCTCTATAAAACTGATCTCTTTCTGGGATGAATTCTTTTTGTTCTTCTTTTGTGTAACGATTTGGTCCTTTAATGTCTCCAGTGACATAATGATTATCCGCCAAAATAACCGTCTTATTTTGCATAATGAATAATTCGCCATCGGAGAATCTAGTGAAGGCAAAATTTTCTCCAGACTTAATCATTCCTAATAATTTGTCAAATTCTTCTTTGAAGTTTTTAGACATTATTCGCTCCACTTTGGATAAGGCTTGTTGTTCGCTATTTTAAATGCTCTTGTAAATTCATCTGGCCATTCTTTTTTTACGATACCATCAACAATAGTGCGAGGAGGGAGATAAACACAAATATCATTTGCCAAACAATAGCTTAAAAGTTCAATCGTTTTATATGAATCTGTGTGTTTGGAAATTCTAACTTCCCATTTAGTATTTTCTCTGGCTTTGTAATTTCCGTTTAAAACCTCTATGAGCAACTCAACAGTCAAATTATCTGCCTTCGCAGTGAATTCTTCTTCAGTAGTGCTGTGAGTGTCATATATGAATGTTTCAGTTTTCAAAATATCACCACCATCTATTCGTTCGCCTATCTGCATCATAGAAACACCCCAAACTCCAGAGTTTAATATCCTTCCCCACACCAACGACGCACCCCCTTGAATATAAGGCAAGATGGCGCCGTGGTTGCCAATGACTTCAAAAGAATTTATTATATTTTTCGGAACGATTCTGGAATCCCCTAGAGTTACAATCATGCTAATGTCGTTTTTTTGACAAAAATCATAACAATCATCCCAATTCTCAGACTTATTCAGAGCAATACCATTACTAGCACAGAACTCATCCAATGAAACAGAATTAACTTTTCCTGCTAAATTCTCATCTTTTAGACCAAATACATATAAAATCTTATAGTTTTGTAATTCTAAAATCGCCTGCATGCCATTTAACGTTAACTTAGTAGCACCAACAATGGCTAACTTAGTGATAGAATTGTCTTTGCCCATTTTTTTGCTACCTCATTATATCCTTCGTGTGTGAAATGAACACCATCGATTAAATACTCTCCAGTTCCATCCATAGAGCATGTCATAAAGTTCATCTTTTTAGATAAATTCATAATACATTGATTATATTTTTCAATATATTCTCTATTAAACATATAATAAGGACTAAATTTTAATGTTGGCAATGTTGCAACAATCGGCGTCATACCATTAGCTTTAATAGAGTTAATTATTTGTCTCAAATTGTCTTCATAAATATGAATAGGAGTTGGAATCTTAGTATCATTTGTGCCTATCATCAATAAACACATCTTAGCTCCTTTATTCGACTTTAAAATATGCCAACTTCTTCGTAATAAATCAGAGCTAGTTTCTCCATTTATGCCATAGTTGTGGCAAATATAAAACTCACTTGTCTTTTCACTTAAAATCTTACCCAATTCAGCAGGATATGAACGGCCGTATCTATCTCTGGCGCCGTAAGTAAGTGAATCTCCTAAACACACAATTTCATTCCAAATCATTGTTAATCTCCTTGTTTTATTTTTATTTTATTAACAGTTTCCCAATTACCATTTAAACAATTCTCAATGCACATATCTCGTTCTGTAAAAAACTGAACATGTGAAACTGCATGATTATTTGATGTAGCTTTAGAGTCTACTCCCAGTTCGTATCCAAGCAACGAACTATGTAATTCTCGATCTTCGGGAGGGTGCGGTGGGCAATAAGTTTGTATACCTCCATATTTTTGCGCAGTATATGAAAAGTGCATATCTTCTCCATTATCCCACGTAGGTGGCATTTCTCGCCACAGATAAGGCAACCATTCGCGTTTAAAAAACCATGCATGGCCGACATAATCTACTCTTTCCGTTTCTAAATTTTGTGATGGCCATCCGTGGCGATAATACTGCGTTGCCTGAGTGCCTGTCTGTATATAACCGGCGCCGCCTAATATACCTTCATTTTCTTGCAACGAATCGATACAATTTTCATGCCATTTCGAGCCAGGAATGGTATCATCATCATAAATCGCAATATATTCCGTATCCGCTAATAATGCTGCGGCAAAGCGTCCATAAAACTTCCAATTATAATCATTATGAAACACTCTATCGGCTCCTAAACGTTTAAAATCAAAATCTTTATTGTCTTCGTGATAATTTACCCACACCCATATCTGTTTCGGTGGATTTGTTTGATTCCTGATCGCGTCGATTTGCATCTTGAGATTATATGGGCGGCGGTAAGCATTTAAAATAACAGTAATATCACTATTAACAATAGAATCATCGTCATATCTTTCATTAAAAATATTCTCCTTAATCTTATTATATACCACAGTACGATTAAACCGTACAAATTCAATAAGCTCTCTACCTTTATATTTTTTAAACCAATCTTCTGAAATACATCCATTCAAATTAGTGGTTTGCAACTTGCAATCGAGCATTCTTGCTTCAAGTAATACTCTATTAAAACTCTCTAATACTCGCGGGATGTACATATACGTCTTATGTGAAGATAGTTGCTCGATAAATTCAGAATAATTCTGAGAACCAATTAATGTATAATTAATGTTTTTATCCTTACATCTATTCACTGCTGCTGCTGTATTCTTCGTTGGATTGCTACTATTAACAATCGAAACATCATCTTGCTTCTCATTATCAAAATTCTGTTCGATTATTTCTAATTGTTCATCTGTCCACAAACTCATTCCAAGATTCACAACATTATTAATCTTCAAATTCTTCTGAATAACTTCTGAGTGTATTTTTGACTGAGCGAATACATTTTTTGCGCTGGCATAGAATATCCTATTAATAATTCGAGAAGGATGAACGATATAATCTTTATACCCAGACGGATCCCTTTCGATAATATATTTATGATCATGCTCTAAGATACTATATGAATCTGGATATTTGATTAACTCCTGTTTCTTTTCCTCGGAAAATGCTACAAAGTTCGATATCACAAAATGAAATCCACACTTACGATATAAGCTAATATGTTTTTCGGTAATATCTTGACTTTTAAACTCAACAACTTTAACGCCGTCATTGCGCAATAAATCAATAAGGATGCTGTCATATATTTCAGCACCCCCTTTAACATCGCTAGCGAAAAAATCAGCAATAAATACTATCTTATTCATTATTCAAATTCTATCATCTTTTCTTCTTGTTTTTCTGTATTCATCCCCACAGCAGCACATACAGCAGCAACCATTTGAGCATTCTGATTCTCTTCTGAGAGGTTTTTGTGAAGGCGCTTGGAAAGTTTGACTGCTGTTGTTTTTGCTTCTTTAAAATTGGCAAAACATTCTCTCATTTTTTGTTTTGCTGAATGTTCTCGTGGGTATGCCCACATTGAATCTTTGATAATAACACCATCCCAAAGCACATGTTCTGGAATTGGTTGTATATCATATTCTACATTATAAAATTCTGACTTTCCTGTTTTCTTATTTACAAGAAAATCTAAATGTCCTGACCAACCTGGAGCAATAATTGGCATTTCTGAATATGCTGCTTCGAAAATCGGCAATCCAAAACCCTCACCGTGTGTTAAAGTCAACAATGATTTAATTTTTGGATGCACAAATAACGAATGAATCTCATCGTCGCCCATATCACCGTGAAGAAGATATACCTTGCATTTATGCTCAGGCGCTTGTTCAATAATAAATTTTCTCAAATCATGAAACACCTTTTCTCTATCCATTAAACAATTTTTCGCCATATTTGTTTTCACAATTAATCCAACTTCTTCATCTTTAAATTCTTCGATGAACCATTTAATTGTATTTGGGACATTTTTTCTTGGACCCATTTGCGCTAAAACTAAAAAATTAAAATCAAATTCTAAATCTAAAGGTAGTTCTGGGGTGTTTTCGAACTTCTTAACGGGATAATTCACTGTTGTAATGGGCGTTTCTAGCCGCAATTCAACCGGTTGATTATTCTGTTCGTTTACTCCAGTATAAACTGAATTTACATATGTATTTTTTGAATGATCTGAAACTACTACAATTCCATTCATTTCATTGCCTTTTTGGATCCATTGATGTGATACTTTCGTTGTTTCCATGCCGGCAGTAAATCCAACATTTACTGGCGCTATGTTTTGCCATTCATTTGGAATGGTGATCTGAAAAGATACATCAAACTGTCCACCATGTTGAATGAAAGCAATTGTCTTCTCTATCGTTGTATCAATCCATCGGCGCTCTTCAGTATCCTCACACACCCAAGATGTTTTACCCCACTCTATAGGTTGAATAAAAATATCAAATAAATCCTCTCGTGAACGCAACGCTCTCAGAGCAAATCGTGATTGCTCGCCATATCCACTACGAGTATGAATTGGTGCTTTAATTAATATTTTCTTCTTCATGCTACCTCCATCAAATGCCAGCGTTTAAAGTTTTTTCTATTTTTCCACGAACCATGCCTCTCAGCAATATCATCCATAATCTTTACCCATCCCTGTTCATATTGTTCAAACCCATAGTTATCAATAACATGTTTTATTCCACCAGTGGACATTTTAACATACGCTTTCTTGCTTACTTTCAGCGCTTTCTTAAGGGTATTAGTAAAATCTTCCTGGGACATTCTATCTTCATAAATATAAGGTACCTGAAGAGAACCGATAATTGCTTTTGATGCCGGTTGAATACCCCATCCAAACCAATCTTTACCATCAGTAACTTGCTCCTGTAAACCACCAGTCATATTAACAATAATTGGTGTACCGCAGGATAACGATTCAAGCGTTGATAGTCCAAAACCTTCAGCATCGCTAATGTTAATCGTGAAATCTGCAGCATTATACATCGATGCAAGATTAACTGCATCAACCTTATTTGTCGATAACAACACCTGTCCATCATTAACACCAAGATGTTCAATGATGTGTGGTAAATCTTGTCCATGTTGATCGCGGGCGTCTGTGTGCATTAACAACATTGCTTTATCGTGCCCAACTTCATCCAAGAACTCCTTAAACCACCAAACCAAAGTTCCACTTTGTTTTCGGCGGGCATTTCGGTTATTCCAAAAGAATATCTTCTTGTTTGGATTCTTATGGTTAATAGTGCTATTTAAAATTCTTTCTCTAATCACTTGTGTCTGTGTTTTTTCTTCATCTGTTTTTGCCATTTTAAACACACGAGAATCTACAGCGTGTGGATGATATACAGAGGACACAGTTGGGGCAACTTCCTTTACAACCTCGTGAGTCACCTTTGAAATGCAAACAACCTCATCAGTCGAACGATAAAAAATACCATTGTACACCGGTGCTGGGAAATTATCCCAAACATGATAATATATCATTGGTATTTGCGCTCTCACTTCATTTTCAATTTCCCATAACCAACCAAAAAAACGTGGATCAGTCATAAACCAAAGCATATCTGGTTTTTCTTTTTGCATTATAGAACGAATCATTTCATGATTACCGTATCCATCGATTGGAAAAATACGCCATGCTTCTCCGTATGGATCAACTTGTTGAGGTTGATAATCTTTATGCTTCACAGCACCTCCCAGGCAAACAAACTCATAGCGCCCTGTCTTTAAGAGCGCTTCAATCATATACTTCGTCTGAGTGCCAACGCCGGAAGGCGAAAGTGGGTGATCCGCTAATACTAGGATCTTCTTTTTATTTGTCATTAATATTCCTCATGGACAATGTTTTGTGTGTTTAAATTTACATTTATAGCAAGACATTCTATTCTTGATATAACGATTCTTTTTGATATTGTACAACGCCTTGTTCAAAAGTTTAAGAGCATTTTCAGTTTTTCTTGGGCCACTGGTGACTCTAAAAAACTCCACCCTATTATATTTTGCTGTTCTTTTTAAGAGAGCAAAGTGGGTTTCTATTTCTTTCGGATCGACTTTAGTAGCTTTAGCAAAAAAATGCTTGTACAGTGTCAATTGATAAGTAGTTAATTTATCACTTTTCCGACGAGCATCCCAACCCCACGAACAAGTTTTCCAATCAAAAATGTGAATCTTGCCATCTGGTGTTGCAACAATAGCATCAATAAAACCCTTAAATTTGTATTCTTCTTCACCTTCTATAGATTCTTGGAGTGGAAACTCAACTGCTAATACTTCAAAATTGTCAAAGTATTGTTTCAAAGCATTTTCAATTTCTGGAAGAATTTGCTTGCCTTGCGTCTTCATTTGTTCGACAAGTTTATCATCAACTTCCACATCGTCGTCTAAGCTGACGATGTTCTCTTTGAACTGCTCTAAAAAATATTCATCGTCATTGATGTTCTCTTTTAAAAGCTTCTTCTCACAAACACTATGGATAGCAGAGCCAAATGCAGTAAAAGCATTTCCTTTGAATCCATCAATTTTATCGATTCGTGTTAATTTGTGATAAAAGGCGCAAAAATCCCAATCCTTAAGCGCCGAAAATGATATATGTGACATAAACACCCCAAGTCATTCCACATAATATAACACACAGATCTTTAGTTGTCAAGTTTTTCCTCATTCTGGAGTAAAAATAATTTCTTATATAACTGCGGGCATGTCTTTCTTAAGAAGTTATGATCATCATTTAAATAAAATTCTAAAAATCCTGTCGCAAAATATTCCTGTAAAGAAGTTGGAGCATATGCGGAAATAAACACACCTTGCGATATCGATGATAATTTACCATACCCTACAGTTTTGTACAAAAATTCGTCAAACTCTTTATTATATTCTACATCCATAAAGAAATTTAAAGGTGCTTTATACCCCTTCGCCCAGAGCATATCGTGAAGATATTTTCTCTTTCTCAAGAATTCATCTTTAATCTTCTGATCAGCATAAACTTCATATCCGTATACATTTTCAACTGAATGGGCTAATTCATGGATAATTTTATCAAACATCCCTTCGGTATCTGGTTCAGCATTTGTGATGTGCAATGTACCATCTCTATAGAAAGCACTAATATCTTGTTCTTCGAATTCTTCAAATTGTCCAATAATAATCATTTCTATTTCTGATCGAAGATGAACTGGAACAATATCTTCTATTCTTCCGATAATTTCCTCAACATCAATATCATCATTAATTAGAGCATCTTTAACATACACATGAATACCACCAGGGGTATAAAAATTATTCAACTGTTCTATTAAATTTGCTTGTGTGTTCTTTAAATAATCTATCAGCATCGTCTAATCCCGTTTGGTAACCACGGAGATAATTTTCTTCTGCCATTGCATATATAAAATCAGGAAACTCAACCGCTAACATCTCCGCGATCATATTAACTGTCACTTCTTCCTGATCCATTTTTCTTCCCACATATTCAACTAAATATTTTTTCAGATCTGAATCCTTAATCACTGGCATTGCCAATAATGGATTTGTGTGGGCTTCTTCTTCTGTTTTTGTTTTTTCACTCATTTGTTTTCTTTCCTTATAGTATTTTTGACGCTAATGTCGCTAAATTAGAACGTTCGCCTTTTCTGAAGGTTACATGTCCCGATATTGCAAATTGCTTAAATTTCTCAACTGCGTGCGCCAAACCGTTTGAAGTCTCGTTCACATAAATATTATCAATTTGTTCAATATCACCAGTTAAGACAATTTTTGTTCCTTCTCCTATTCTCGTGATAATTGTTTTGATTTCGTGCATTGTTAAATTCTGTGCTTCATCGATAATAATGAATGCATTTGAAATGGAACGTCCACGAATATATGTCAAAGCTTCTATTTCTATTTTACCCTTATCTATATACATTTGTAAAACATTTTTATCATCTCCCAGTAAAAACTGCAAGTTATCCTGTATTGGCATCAACCATGGCAACATTTTTTCTTGCATCGTACCGGGCAAAAAGCCAATATCTTTACCAAGCGGCTGAACTGGGCGTGAAACTATCACTCTAGAATACGGATTCTCACGCAAGCCAATAGTCTGTTGTAATCCTGCTGCAATTGCCAACAAACTCTTTCCACTTCCAGCTTTTCCGACGAGAGAAACCAGCGTCACTTCAGGATCCAAAAGCAAATCAATTGCGAAGGCTTGTTCTTTGTTTCTTGAGTAAATTTTCCAATCAGGTATCGTCTCATGAACAACTTTTTTCAACGGTGTCTGGTGGTTGCTGAAGCGCGCTATAGCAGACTTTTTATCATTAGCATTGGACACCATTAAGACATATTGGTTAGGGTGAAGAATTCCTGTTATCTCATCTTCGTCGATGAAGATTTTATCATCTTTATAGAACCTATCTATTATCTGATCATCAACGCTATGAACAGTAAAACCAGCATAAAGTTCCTCTGATGATACTATTACTTTATCTGTATCATAATCTTCTGATATCAACCCTACGGAATCACTTATCACCCTCATATTGATATCGCGAGATACGATAATCATTTTCCGTTTCGGAAACATCTCTTGCACTGCCTTTGCGGTGGCAATTATAATATGATCAGCGCTTTGAATATCTAAATCTGGAGGGAAAACACCGGTATTCAAACAATCATATGACATTACTTTTAAAATACCTTTTCTTTTTCCCAGTCTAACGCCTTTCTGAAGACTTCCTGTTTCTCTGAGTTCATCAAAGATACGGATTATCCTTCTGGCATTACCGCCTACAATATCTTGTCTCTTTTTATGATTATCAATTTCTTCAAGCACTTTCAGAGGAACAAAAATATCATGATTATCAAATTTGAAAATTGATTCCGCATCTGTTAAAAAAACACTAGTATCTAACACATAATTCTTTTTAATTGCCATTGGATCCCGTTAATGGTTCATATTAAATAGTTATTTTTTTTGTTTTTCACTTTCTCTACAATCTCCTCTTCATATATAAAAGTATTTACATCGTTAGGAAATTTAAATGGTATATGCCATTTTTTTCTCAACACATCAACTTCTGCAGAATAAATCAATTCTGCTTCCCAACCTGCAGGCGATGGCCAGTTCATTTTTTGTCCTTTAAGCGATTTACTTTCTATTCTCTTCAATAAACGAACGTGTATCTTTGGCATCTCTTTACAGCAATTGGATTGAACTAATACAATATCTTTTTCTTTAAATTTTGTCATAATAAATAATCATTCACGTTCCTCTATCAAGCGTTTATCTATCAGAATGTCTAATTGTCGCCCTAATTGGTGTAACTTCTTTGATGTCTTGTTTTTCTTGGCGTGCTCTTTTTACCAATTCCGAAGAACTTTCTGCTTTGTTAACCCCACCAACACCCCAAAGCATCTCAATTCCAAGCGACTCGCATACAGCTATTTCTGGAGTGTTTGTTTTTCCTCTATCGCCACCGTTCGCAAAATATGTTGGCTTAAGACGTTTAATAGCTTCGCAAACTGTACCATCGGTATCATCAACCGAATCTACTAGTACGACACCTTTGATAGAATTCAAAATCTCCTTTCTTTGTTCGAATGTCATAAAAACAAATCCCTTTTTGCGATATAACCACTGATCAGAATTTGCTACAACAATAACATCGCCAAATTTGGCTGCGTCTAAAATTAATCTAATATGCCCAACGTGAACCGGATCGAATCCTCCCGACACAAGAACAGTTGGTGTATTTTCTCTTTCACTCATAATATACTCCTATAGTGTTTCTAAATTATTAATAATATAATTCTCAATTATTTCGATTGTCTCTTCGGGAGAACCTGTTTCAAAAGCTCTTCCTTGTGGTTGCAGATATTTAAATATCTCATAGTCATTGCCGGCGGATCCGCATCTATCCCCGACAAACCAAAAATCCCAATCTTGTTCAT
>Ga0208790_1001424_pt1 | contig 10489 bp, 12 predicted proteins | sample 10_taG_FD_184083 | JGI IMG/M metagenome (GOLD analysis project Ga0208790, IMG submission 184083) | Marine viral communities from the Subarctic Pacific Ocean - 10_ETSP_OMZ_AT15264 metaG (SPAdes) (version 2) | ecosystem: Environmental > Aquatic > Marine > Oceanic | place: Pacific Ocean | collected... | reverse complement strand
GTATCCTTGATTTCCTCCGAGAGATGATCAAAAAACATAGGATCTCGCTCTTTTAATTCCGCGATATTCATTTCATTTCCCTTCCTTATTAAATGGTGCAACCACTTTCATATGCTTTGCAATTAACCACTCGCCACCTTGGTTTTTCGGGCGCTTGAAAATCTCATAGTCCTTGATTTCCACTTGATACCATACGCGCCCCTTTTCCGTTAGGTGCGGCGCATTTGGTTCCGCTCCGGCATGCCATCCTGGACGCTTTGCGAAACCCTTTGTGGGATGATCCTCCGCTGGCATCCATTCGCCGATGGGAACACGCTGGCTCCGATTTATAAAGAGTGGTCCGATGGAACCATCCTTGCGTTGGCGGAATAATTTGTAGGCTTTCATCTCGATTTTCTCCTGTGGTCTAAAGTGTTGCAAAAATACCACACTGGTTTTTTGTGTCCGTCTTGTGATTATAAAAATAATGATATTTTCAGGGATTGCAATAAAAAAATGTCATTATATCAAATTAATTCGATTGTGGTCTAAAGTGTTGCAAAAATACCACACTCATACTCTTATACTCTCAAGTTCCACTTCGGAGACCCTCGCACCCGCTATAAATAAATGAACGCGCACCCGCGTAGCAATAATCGTGCCACTTTAACCCCTTGCCACATGCGTACAGCTTATGGGGTCATGTGTGGTACGCATGGGTCCTGGCACAATGGTTGCCTTGCAATTCCCGTGCCAACTCCCATGTGTTTCACTCATGCCCCCATGCGTTCAGGACATCCCAAGTGGCATAAATATTGCATGGGAAGTCATGGGGGGGACCCACTGGCGGGTTAATAATTTTTATACACTCTCAGGCCCACATGGGAAGCAATTTGAGGGGTCAAAAGGGGGTAAAATTAGTTAAAAGATAAAATAAAAAGGTTGACAAAGGAATATTTCCGGGGTATCCTTCCTAAGAGGGTTGACTTTTGATTTAAAATATGTTATAATATAGTTATACTGTAGTCATTACTTAAGACCTCTTAAAGCCCAATGTGGTTACCTTTATTATTTACACTTTAACCAAACATCCACCCTTAAGACATCTTAAGTAGTACCCTATTGAATGATTTAGTCTCTCTCTAGTTATAATAGAGGGGTAAAACTAAAGGATAATAATTATGTCTCCCTCCTCATCGTCCCCAATAAAGCCCCCAGCGGCATCCCTCACTCCACCGGTGGAAGAGGTAGAGCAAGAAGAGGGTAAGAGGAAAAGACACAGGGGAAACCCTAGTTTTTACAAAGGGATGCCCTCAATAAATCCAGGGGGAAGACCTAAGGGATCAGTAAATAAGTTTACGAAGCTATCCCGTGAATTAATGTCCTCTAAGGGACCGGAGATTGTAGATAAAGTCATTGAACTTGCACTTGAGGGAGATCGCCACTGTCTTAAAATGTGTCTCGACAGGATTATACCAGTATCTAAAGCTGTGGAAATTAAACATGAACACGAGGATCTGGGTATTAACATTATTGTGGAATCCGTCAAGGCAATCGAAAAACAAGAGGAAGATGAATTTAGGACTATTGAAGGGGAGATTATAGAAAAGGCATCGGACAATTCCTGATATTAATGTCACTCTTCATGATGCCCAACTTGAAATATTTAAATCCCCTAAGAGGTTTAAAGTAGCCTCATGTGGTCGAAGATTTGGTAAATCATATTTAGCGGCATGGTTACTAATAATCAAGGCTCTACAATCAACAGATAAGGATGTTTTTTATGTAGCACCTACTTTTCAACAAGCCAAGGATATTCTATGGAGTATCCTAAAGGACATTGGAAGGGAGGTGATCAAGTCTACCCACGAGAATACGGCAACGATAACTCTAATTAATGACCGTAAGATATATCTCAAGGGTTCCGATAGACCAGATACTTTAAGGGGCGTAGGACTTTACTTCACTGTTTTAGATGAATATGCCTCAATGAAACCGGAAGTGTGGGAGATGATCTTAAGACCCACATTGGCGGACGTTAAAGGGGGAGCCTTATTTATAGGGACCCCAGCGGGTAAAAACCATTTCCATAAACTTTGGATAGATGCCCAAAAAGAGGAAAATCAGGATGAATGGGAGGCATTCCAATTTAATTCCACCGATAACTCCTTTTTAGATCCAAAGGAAATCGAAGCCGCTAAAAGGACTATGTCCACCCAGGCATTCCGACAGGAATTTGAGGCTACTTTTGAGTCCTTCACTGGTGGTATTTTTAAAGAGGAATGGGTTAAATACGCTGACGATGAAATATTTGAGGATAATTCTAAAGTTTCCGGGCATTTTGTTCTTTCAGTCGATCCTGCTGGGTTTGAAAAGGCGCATAAGGAACGTGGCCTCAAAAGCTCTAAACTGGATGAAACGGCTATATCAGTAGTAAAAGTAGCCCAAGATGAGTGGTATGTAAAGGATATACTACATGGTCGATGGGGCATTAAGGAAACAGCGGAAAAGATTCTCAATGCCGCTGAGGAAGTCGAGGCCACAACGGTAGGTATTGAGTCCGGGGCATTAAAAAATGCAATCATGCCCTATATAGAGGACGAGATGAGAACTAGAGGACGTTGGGTAAATATTACCGATGTTACTCATGGAGGTAAGAGGAAGCAAGATCGTATAGTTTGGGCGCTACAGGGGCGTATGGAACATGGGAAAATTAAGATTAGGAAAGCGGAATGGAATCACCATTTTATTTCCCAATTGCTTGATTTTCCAAGTGCGCTCTCTCATGATGATCTACTCGATTCATTGGCCTACATTGACCAAGTTTCTGTAGCGGATTTTGCACAATCAATAGATTTGGAAGAATGGGAACCATTTGATAATGTCTCTGGATACTAAACAAGCCATCTCCTATAATGATCCACATGCTGCCCTAAGCAGTTGGGTAATTGGACGAGTTACCCAGTGGGAGGAACATAGAAATACAAATTACCTACAAAAATGGGATGAATACTATCGTATCTGGAGAGGTATATGGACCGGAGAGGATAAAACCAGGAACTCAGAAAATTCCCGTCTTATTTCCCCAGCCACACAACAAGCCATCGAAGCAACCGTAGCGGAACTAGAGGAAGCTATCTTTGGTAGGGAACAGTGGTTTGATGTCCGGGACGATGTAAATGACAAGGACACTAAAGATGTAAGTGTTATCCGTTCAAATCTTCAGGAAGATTTAAATAGAGCCAAAGTTAAAAATTCCATTTGTGAATCACTTTTAAATGCAGCTATATATGGAACTGGGATTGCTAAAGTAAACGTAAGTGAGGAGACAATTAAGACCGCTAAGGACTCCCCTATACCGGATACCCTCACAAGCGATACTGTAGTATATGAGGAAAATGTAATTACAGTTAAGGTTGATTCCCTAACCCCTAAGGAATTTGTAATTGATCCCACAGCACAAAGCATACAGGAAGCTTTAGGTGTTGCACAGATTGTAATTAAACCTAAATACGAAATCATTGAGGGAATTAATGATGGAATATATGAGGATAAACCTCTTGGAAGCTATGATAAAATTGATCTTGGATTTGATGAGGAAAACAGTAGCGTTACCACAGATGACGATAAGGTAAAGATTACGGAATACTGGGGTAGGGTCCCCGCTAAGTTCCTTGAGGAAAAGAAAGACTCCTCCCTTGGGGACCAATTCGACTATGACGAGGATGAGCTTGTGGAAGCCGTAGTGGTCATAGCTAATGATAATGTAGTCCTAAAGGCGGCGAGGAACCCTTATATGATGGGGGATCGTCCCTTTGTATCCTACCAACATGATCGTGTCCCCAATAAGTTCTGGGGTAGAGGGATAGCGGAAAAGGGATACAATCCACAAAAGGCTCTTGATGCGGAACTCCGCGCTCGTATTGATGCTTTAGCACTTACTACTCATCCGATGATGGGCGTAGATGCCACAAGACTTCCAAGGGGAGTTAAGTTTGAAGTTAAAGCAGGGAAAACTATCCTTACCAATGGTGATCCAAGACAGACTTTAATGCCCTTAAACTTTGGTTCCCTTGCTCAAAGTACCTTTACGGAGGCAGCGGAACTGGAACGGATGGTTCAAATGGGTACTGGTGCTATGGATTCGGCAAATAGTAACTTTTCCAATCCTAGGAATTCCACCGCATCAGGGATGTCCATGCTTCAGGCCGCATCCATTAAGCGTCAGAAACGTACCATAATGAATTTCCAGGAAAACTTTTTAATTCCAATGATTGAAAAAGCTGCTTGGAGATATATACAATTTAATCCGGAGAGGTATCCGACAGGGGACTATAAATTCTTTGCCTATTCCTCAATGGGTATTATGGCTAAGGAACTGGAGATGACACAAATGATCCAGTTACTTTCCATGACACAACAAGGAACTCCACCCTTTGCAATAATGCTTATGTCCATATTTGAAAATAGTTCCATGTCCAATCGTGAGGAGATGAAGATGGCTATCGCACAGACGATGCAACCGGATCCACAGCAACAACAGTTGCAACAAATGGCACAGCAAATGGAACTTCAGAAGGCTCAAGCGGAAATCAAGGAAACGGAAGCATCCGCTATGAAGGACTTTGCTCATGCCGCTAAGTTTCAAAGTGAAGTTCAGGATAAGACTTCCGAAAATACTCTGGTTAAGGAACAAATGGATATGGCGGAAAAGATGGCTAAGATTGAAAAACTTAGAACTGATTCCGAAAATGTCCAATCGGAAACGATGCGTAATATTCCGGAAGTGGAACATCTACAGTCCGAAACAATCCTTAATCTAGCCAAGGCTCGTATGGAAAATAGAGGAGGAAACTAATGAGTATTTATCGTTCCCCTCTTGAGGATGATGAGGGAGTATTTAAAATTGAGTCAGATTTAGGTAAATGTTCTAAGTGTGGTAAAGTAGGATGTACTTGTGGTCCTGATTGTTCCTGTTCCCAAAATAGTGAACAAAAAAAATTAATTCAATCCTTTGAGGAATGATGTTAAGCGATAGAGAGTTTTTGGAAAAACGATTGGAATTATTTACCATGGAAGCCTGGAGTCTCTTTACGGAAGAGTTAAACGACATGGCGGAATCTATGGAAAATATTCAAACTATCGATGATGAAAAAACATTATACCTCAGAAGAGGCCAGGTGGATATGCTAAATATGATTATTAATTTAGAGGAAACCACCAAATTAGCGTTGGATCAATTAGAGGAATAAAGTCTAATCCCAACATTTATTAACTCCACAATCTTTATAGACGGAGGTTAGCATTATGAGTAGTGTAGTTGTAGAGGAAAAAGTTGAGACACCAGAGGAATTGGAACAGTATTCCAATATAAATGAAGAGGCTCCCCAATTAGAGGAACAACCTCCGGAAATACCAAGTAAATTCCAAGGGAAATCAGTTGAGGAAATTGTCTCATCTTATGAAAATCTTGAAAAGGAACTGGGTCGAAAGGGTCAGGAAATTGGAGAGTTAAGGCAATTAACCGATCAAATTCTGAAACAACAGGTTACCACTCAAACCGAAACCGCTGAAGAACAAGAGGAAGAGGTTGATTTCTTCGATGATCCTAACCAAGCAGTTAGTAAAGCCATCGAAAATCATCCAAAGTTTCGGGAGTTTGAGGAGCAGCAAAAAGTGCAGACGGCACAAGCAACAACTCGTCAACTTGAAACAGCGCATCCTGATTACTTGGAAATTGTAGCAGATACTAAGTTTCAGGAGTGGGTTAAGGAGAGTCCTATACGGACCCAACTTTATGTCCACGCACATAATTATGATCTAAATTCCGCAATGGAACTTATGGGAAATTGGAAGGAACGATCATTAATTACAAACACCGCAAAGGCGGAAGAGGAAAAAACCGCCAAGCGGAGTAGGGCATTAAAGGACGGAAAAGCCGTATCCAGAGCATCTTCCGAAGCCACAGCCGGTAAGAAAATCTACCGTAGGGCTGATCTAATCAGGCTTAAAACAACGGACCCTCAGAGGTATGAAGATTTACAGGACGAGATTTTATCTGCATATTCCGAAGGTCGAGTCAAATAACCTATAAAGAGCTAAAGGAGAAATAAAATGGCTTTAGGTACTAATCAGCAGACCACTACAACGGCTGCTAACTTTATTCCGGAGCTATGGTCCGATGAGGTCATAGCCGGATATAAAAAGAACTTGGTACTGGGTAACCTAGTTACTCGTATCAATCATAATGGTAAGAAGGGGGATACTATTCATATCCCAACTCCTACCCGTGGGTCCGCTAATGCAAAGGCAGCTAATACTCAGGTTGTTTTGCAGGGTGATACCCATGCAGTAACTAACTTGAGCATCGACAAGCACTATGAATATTCCGTAGTTATTGAAGATATTACGGAAGTTCAGGCTCTCTCAAGTCTCCGTAGATTCTATACGGATGACGCAGGATATGCTTTGGCTACGCAAGTCGATACTGACCTCTTTACTATCATGGAGGGTCTCCAGGGTGGTACTGTAGGAGGTTCCGGAACGTCTTTGTGGGAAAAAGCAAAGATTGGTAGTGACGGTACTACGGACTTTGTTGGTGGTACTTCCAACGCTGCCGATATTACTGATGCCGGTATTCGCGCAATGATGCTTAAATTGGATAACGCTGATGTCCCTTCCGATAATCGGGCATTGGTTGTTCCCCCAATTTGCATGAGCGATATGCTTGCCCTTAACCGTTTTACGGAACAGGCATATATCGGTGACGGTAACGCCATCAAGACGGGTAAAATTGGACATATTTACGGCATGGACGTATATGTTTCCTCTAACTGCCCAACCGTAACCACGACTGACTCTGTATCTGTACGCATTGGTCTAATGCTTCATAAAGATGCAGTTGCTCTTGTGGAGCAAATGGGAGTTCGTTCCCAGACGCAATACAAACAGGAATACTTAGGTGACCTGTTTACTTCCGATACTATTTATGGTACGGGTGAATTGCGTGACGATGCCGGAATCGCATTTGCAGTTCCCGCAGCCTAAGTAAAATAGAGGGGGCTTACGGGTCCCCTCTTACTTGGAGTTTATTAATGTGGCTAAAGTAATAACTATGGAGGAGCTTTTATCTGGTTCATCTTATGATATGGAACTGGATAAAATTAAAAATAGAATAAAGAGCCTCTATAGGGAAATGCTTACTAAAGTCTATAAAGCAGCTAAACCCGGAGCTACACTTAAGTCATTAGAGGATTTCCTTGATAATAATGATATAGACTTTGGGGATGAGATTGATTCCGAATTTGATGAGGAAGTGGAAAGTATAGAAAATATAATGGAGCAACTTCTCAAGATTGATGAGAGTGATCCAGTTTCCGAAAAGCAATCCCTTAAACCAGAGGTTCCACAGGGAAAGGAACCAAAAAGTAAAACACATGATAAACTTAAGGAATTTAATACCAAGGCTTTAAAGATACCCACAGGTGGTTTATTTACACCAAGGGACAAACATAGTTTACCTAAGACTTCCGCACTACCAACTCCCAAGGGATCCATAAAACGTAAAATAGACGATGATCCAAAAGTAAGTAAGGAAACTCTAAAGGCTATATGGGATGCGGAACGGAAACGCTTGCTTGATTTAGTGGCGAAGAGAAATAAGGAACATGGAGTTATTCTATGAAACCCGTAAAGATGAGGAAGGCCGGTAGATTTACAAAAAAATCTAAGGGTAAAAAGATTAACGATAAGGAACAAAAAAAACGTAATCTCATTAGATGGTCTATGGAGAAAAGATTATCATGAGGCGAGGTGCTACTAGACCCTTAATAAAACCATTCCCCAAGGGTAGGCAACATACTTGGCAACAACAAAAGTTGTTTATGTATCTTTCCGATAAATGGGAGGAAACAAGATCACCATTCGATTCCGATGATGTAGCATTATACGGAGATTACAGATCACTATATGGACAAGCAAGATACACTTCAGGGAGTTAAACAATGACTGATTATGCTTATGACGATAAATGGTCCACAAAAAACGCATTAGCCGATAGTGCCGCATTGAAGGTTGTGGATGCCGATGAATTCCACACAGAGTTTGGATTGATTGAAACCGCTGTAGCTACTAAATCCAACAAAGCAAGTAACCTTTCCGATTTAGCCAGCGCCTCTACAGCAAGAACTAATTTAGGTGTAGCAATCGGATCAGACGTACAGGCTTATGATGCGGATAATGCTGTTAAAGATGTAGCAAATGAATATACCAAAACACAAAACTTCAATGCCACTGCTTTAACGGACGGTGCCACAATAGCTTGGGTTGCTTCCGATAATCAAGTATGTAGTGTTACTCTTGGGGGTAACCGCACAATGGCTGCACCTTCCGCTCTTGTCGATGGTGGGTTTTATCATTTAACTGTTATTCAGGATGGTACGGGATCCAGAACTCTTACTTGGAACGCTGTATTTAAATGGCCCTCCGATACCGCTCCGACACTTACCACTACGGCTTCGGAACAGGATGAATTTACATTCCGGTCGAATGGTACTAATTTATATCAAGTAGGCCAATCATTGGCAGTAGCTTAGGAGTAATAAAAGATGTACTGTATGTTAACTAAATCAGATTCAAGTTGGAAACTTCCGGTTACTTGGACAGGAAACTCAGGATCTAAAGTAGCCAAAAAACTTTTTGAACGTGATGAGCTTTACTATCAAAAAAATATTGTACAGCTTTGGACTTCAGAGGAACTATTTAATAAAGTTGGTGTAGTTCGTTTAGAGGAACCACATATTCCAACTGGTAAAAAAACCAGTGGTTCCATAGAGGACACGTTGGATGGGTTTGTAGTAACCAGGAAGGCACCTTGGATTGATGATCCCGATTATGTTGCACCGGATACAAAGGCTATCGCCAAGGCAGGGAAGATTAAGGGAATTAAATCGGAAGCGGAAAAAAGAATACTGGCTATAGCTCCGGAGTGGAAACAACGTAACTTTAGTTTCCTTCACAAGCAAGTCATGGATAAGACAAAGGCAGATGCGGAGACATCTACGGCAAATGCCGCCACAACGGCTTCTCAAGCCCATACAGATGCTCAGGGTGCGGAAGCTAACGCTAAGACTACAGCGGAAACTGATGGTTCCACGGATGAACAAAAGGCCGCATATGTAACAGCCCAGGAAACTACCAAGACTAAGGAAGCTGATTCCATAGCCGCCGCCGCTGCCGCCAAGTCCGCTAAGGACGCACATGATAAGGAAAAGGCAGTTATGGTGGAACAGGAAACCATGTGGGGTAAAGTTGAGGGTATCAGGAATAAATCAGATGAGCTAGAGATATCAATAGAGGGAATGGATGAGGAAGAAACAATACATAAGTTTGACGTATCTTTAGACTCTAACTGGGAATAAATAATGCTTATTATCCCTAGCGGAATTCCCTCATCGACGGGCTACACCATCGAAAACGCGGCGGTGTTCAATGACGATGACAGCGATTACCTGTCTCGCACCCCTGCTGTTGCTAGTAACAGGAAGACTTGGACTTGGAGTGGTTGGGTTAAACGCTCAGGTATGCCTTCTGATGAACAGCTATTCCATGCTGGATCAAGCAACCCTTATAGCTATATTAAGTTTGCAGACCAGAAACTAGGTATCTTTCTCAGAGATGATGGAGGGACATCTACTAGTCTAATATCAACACAACTGTTCCGTGACCCCGGAGCATGGGGGATGCTGACTGTTGTTTGTGATACAACGGAAGCCGTTAGCGCAGACAGGTTAAAGGCTTGGTGGAATGGTGTAGAGATAACATCTTGGGGGACGGAAACTAGAAGTCTCACGCGGAACTCAGAACCAGCGTTTAATGATAGCAGTCTTGTTCATTATCTAGGGCAAAGAAATGATGGTAATAACAACTTCGACGGCTACCTAGCAGAAGTCCACTTAGTAGACGGAGCAGCCCTGACAGCCAGTTCATTCGGTGAGACAGATGGAAATGGTGTGTGGGTGCCGATTGAGTATGCGGGTACTGCCGCTGCCGGGTCTGCTGTTACAGTAACGCATACAGCAAGCCCAGTTGATGCCAGTAACGCAACGGCATATACGTTTTCCAGTACAGATATAGGTACGGCTCATGCTAACAGAAGGGTTGTTGTAGGTACTACCGCAAGCACAGGTACTGCGACAGTTTCGTCCTTGACCGTGGGCGGCGTCAGCGCGACAGAAATAGGCACACTCCAACAATCAACAAGTACGGTTTCTCTCTGGAGCGCAGCGGTAGCATCTGGAACATCCGCTGACATCGTTGTTACTTGGTCTGGCGCACAGACACGCTGTGGCATTGGAGTTTATGACGTTAGGGGTGCTGCCGCTAGTGCATATACTATGATTTCCGGTACTGGCACAGTCTCAGGTACTGCCCATATTCCTGCCGGTAGTGTCGGAATCGGAGTTGCAATGAACAGCAATAGTGGAGGATGGACGTGGGCAGGGCTGACAGA
>Ga0208790_1001421_pt1 | contig 10494 bp, 4 predicted proteins | sample 10_taG_FD_184083 | JGI IMG/M metagenome (GOLD analysis project Ga0208790, IMG submission 184083) | Marine viral communities from the Subarctic Pacific Ocean - 10_ETSP_OMZ_AT15264 metaG (SPAdes) (version 2) | ecosystem: Environmental > Aquatic > Marine > Oceanic | place: Pacific Ocean | collected... | reverse complement strand
CTCTTGCAATAATCAATTAATTCTGTTCTTGTAGATGGTTGTGCCATTTACACAATTTCCTTTATTGATATTTAGACTGGACGAGCTGGTGCAATAAATCCTTAATTTCACCAATCTCACCTTTTAAATTGGCAAGATCTTCTTCCATATTTTGAGATTTTTGGTCAGATTGCTTAGCAGAATCACGTCGCGCAATATATTCATCATAACCAGATTTGTTGGTGTTTATGATGCTTTGCGTTTTAGGATCTCTCACTAAATTTGAGTGATCCTTTACTTTAATATATTCCATAATTAAGCGAGTGCTATTACTCTTAAATCTTTAGCTGAAGGTGTATATACCTGACTGGTTGAAGTCATTACAAACTTGATCCTATAAGACCTAAAGGTTGGCAATTCTTTTGAACTAAAGGTATGCTCAGACCACAAATCGTCCTCACTAGCAGCATTCTCTGGTAAAGGAACATATGCATCAGAACGACCACTACTATCCTCTAACTTAATCATTTCTCCTCTATCATTTAAATTATCATATCCAGGGAAAGGAGTAAATACGGGATCAAAATTATCTGATTCACTTATTGCATAGAAAGCACGAATATCTGTATAAGGATTCATGTTTGCATTTATAGTGACTTGTAAAGAAGTCGCTGCATTCTCAAGTGTAATTTCTTTAGAAATATACTGCATTGCAGTGGGGTCATTAGTTGCAGAATTTCCTCTCTTATCAGTAGCATAGTCATCAATTATACTATTAACTCTACTTGAAGTTAAAATAGTATTAATTCTTTGAGTGTCAATTATAGGTGATATTTTCGTATCACTAGACGCTAATTGAATACTCAATTGGAATGATTTACTACCCGGAAGAGCAGTTAACTTATTATTTTGATTAACCTCAGAACAGATAACTCTAGGAGTATCTACAAAATTCTGAGCATTAAGTGCTACTGTTTCCCATCCTTTATCAACGAAAGGAATTTCATTTCCACTAATACTCTTTCCACTCACTGTTCTAATCATGCCGGTCAAAGTTGTTCCAGGAACGGTAACATTTTGAACCATTGGTGTAATGATTTCAAAAGGCATATTTTGCGTTGCTCTAATATCATTTCCACCAGAGGACTTTGTACTCTTATTATAAAGTTTTGGCCATCCAGAAGAAGTAGTTCTATCAGTACCATCAGTATTCATTCCAACTTTAATGTTGTAAGAATCAAATGTAATTGGATTAGAAACCGTTACATCACTTAGATCATGTGTTTTATTAATTCTCTTAAGTGAAATTCCATTTAACTCATACTTATAAACAGGAGTTCCTACAGCATAATTCTTTGGATTGCTACCTCTTGTAATTATTCCACCCAAAGATCCAGAACCAGTACCAGTTGTAGTGTATCCAATAATTTCATTACCAATTTTTATATAACCAGAATTAGTAGTACCAATTCCAATATTTTCAAATGATTGGAAATTAGCATTGGAGTCAACAGATAGTGGTCCAGTATTGTCTGAAGTATAAGCCTCTGTCAATTTCGTTGGTTTTATATTAGATATTACATCAGATATTGCAACCAAATTATCAGAAGAATACATTCCATGATTTCTATGATTTACCTTTATATGTAAACCATCATTCACAACAACCAAATCATTAAACTGAACTCCACCAACATCAGACATATGTGACATTGTTGATCCACTACTTACCCAATTCAAGTCAGTAGTAATTCCTGATGAATTGATAAACTGAACAGTATTTGCAACTCCAGCAGAAACAAATTGTCCCTGAACATTTTCAATAACCAATTCACTTGTACTTCCAATTGATGTAGCAGATATCCTCAATGCAGTACCAAGATTATTGGTTCCGATAGTAGTTACTCCAAGAGTATCACCAATTAGGTATCCAGTTCCACCATTTAAAATTGAGGCAAATCCAACTGTTCCGTCATTCTTAACTTGAATATTAGCAGTTGCATTTCTACCAGACCCAGTAATTGTTGTCAAATTGACTCCATTATAAGTAAATGGTCCAGTATATCCAATTCCAGAATTAGTAACAGTAAGACTTCCAATCAGACTTCCAGCAGCTCCAACATAATTGCCAGTTGCATTATTATTCATTTGACTCACAATAACACCCGGTTTTAAATCGGGATCATTAATTGTTGTAGAAAGACCAACTCTTACTTTTCTTGAATTCATAAACAAGGAATCGGACATTAACCTTGGAATTTGTCCATTTCCTTTACCCAATGCTGGATTATAGAATTCTACAGAACCACTATCAACAAAATCTGCTCTATAAAGAACAAATTTCAGATCTTCCCACTGACTTGGTTCCCATGTAGAAGAGTTCTGAGACTTAAAGAGTGATCCTAGATAAGGTTGGTTTGAAATAAACGCATCTGTCAAAAGATCAGTCTCACCAATCCTAGAAATATAAACACTATACTTAGTTGAGTTTGATGCTACACAAATCGCATACTCAGTATTTCCGTCAAGATAAACTGGAGAATCAAAAGTAACTGCAGTTGCGATAGATCCATCTCCAGAAATATTAATTTGATCTGGATTTAGAATAGTTTCTCCAAATGGAACAATTTTTTGTGTTGGTGTTCCACCATTCATTGTTCTAATCTGAACAGTTACTGGAATATCAGCATCATCTTTAGATCTAAAGAATAGATCACATCTTGTAACAAAAATTCCAGTCTCCTCATCAACCAAGAACGATTGTGCAAGTGGATCATACCATTGTTGAACAACTAATCTTTTATTAAATCCTGTAGATCTTGTGGAAATAACCTGCATTCCAGTTGTTCTATTAACTGCATGCTCTTCAAATTCAAGTTTATTCTGAATTCTTGCATTTCTTACCGAAATAATATTCTCTTGAACCGTTTCCATGGTTCCTGTGGCAGTAAATCCTTCCTCAGAAATTGTGGATGCAGTTTCCTGATTATTTGCTTCATCATTAACAAAAGTCAGCATCTTTGTTCCAGCTTCAAATCTTGGATTGGTATCAATATTTGGGTTAGGAATAAAGAAACTACCACTTAGATCTGCAGATATATCAGATATTAATCTATGATTTGAAAGTGTTGCTTGAGCACCACTAGTTTGACCAGTAAAAGTCATTCCAGTTTCAACATAACCAAAATAATCGCCTTGGGCTTGCTCTTGTAATGAATAGGTATCAACATTCAAAATATTTGATGTGGAAGAATATGACTCCGAAAGTACCTGCGAAGTATATGGATTCCTAACATATGTTTCAGATGGAATATTGTATTCTCCTGCTCTATGATTTGATTGAGCAACTCTAAAAGTAATTCCAGGTCTTGCTGCTTTATTTTCTGGTCCAGTACCAGTATCATTAACTGTTCCTATTACAGTTTCTCCAACTTCAAATGTACCAGAATCCATAGAAATTTCAAGAAGTTTTGGAACACAATACTTACTTACATTTTTTCCATCAAAGAATGCATACAATCTTGTAAGAGGTTTAACCTTTTTGTTAACAAACTGAATATTCCTTGATCTCATAAAAGGAATAGCATCTCTGCTTACAGTCCTATCTCCAACTGATTCATTATCCCATTGTTCTGTGACAATTTTTCTTGACCCAGATCTTGATCTTACACCAGTGTCTCTAACTTCTCTTAGTGTCTCTTCTACTATTGTATCTTGTGTCCAGAACCTAACACCAAATCCCCGGCGGCCGCCCCGACCTCTGAATGTACCGCTCCTAGCACTAGATAGCTGAATTCTAGTACGTTTTGTTTGAACAACATCCTGACCAGTCCAATTAGTTTCCCATGCATTCCAAACAGTAGGAGCAAATCCAGTTTGAGGATCAACATTTTCAGTTTCAACCATTTCACGCATGGTTTCTTTATAATCACCTTCTGCTTTAATGATCTTAGCTTCTAGTCTAGTAGTATCAATCCAAGTATCAGTTGCGGGAGTTAATGTAAGTGAACCTTGCCAGAAACTTACCAAAAATGGAGTTACACTTTCAGTTCTTGTTGCAAAATTTTGTTTAAGCCATTCAACTTCAGCATAATCAAGAGTAATTACATCGGATGTTTTTCTTACATTAATTCCTTCTGGAGCAGAAAATGCTAAATCTGCATCAGGATCAGTATTAATAACTGGACCCTGAATAAGGTCAATTGAATTTGTATAATGTTGTGGTTTTAATGTTTTATTTGTAATATCAACGCTATTCTTATAAGGAAGACCATTTTCTTGTGCTCTTACACTAGTAAAATTATCAACAAAGAATCCAGACTTAAATCTATTCAATCCTTGACTATCAGGAACAAACATATTAGCAGTGTTTGTTTCAAGTAAAGATAGTGAAGTATAATATTCAAGGTTTTGAATTCTTTTTTCAAGTTGCCTAATATCACGCATCCTATATCTCTTATGCTCCATAAAATCAATTGAAGCTTGAGATGGATGATAAAGATATGGTGGCAAATCTACTCTTGCAATTTCTATTGCATTTTCAATAGATACTGGTGCTTCTGGTGCTTCTGCAGGGTCTCCATATTGAATTTGGAATTTACCATCTTTGGTGAGGAAAATTCTATCTACTCTTGGTAAGTAGAATGAATAAGTAAAATTAAGAGACTCATTAGATGCTAAAATATTCGGAGAATTGTTTCCAGTTTGATTAAAGGTTCTTCCATAAAATTCAAAAGGTGATCTTGCACCAGTTTCTACTGTATAATTAGAAACTTTTGGTCTAATATCAATTATATCAGTTACTCTCTCACCATTTACAGTTTTAATCTCTTTAACGTAATCAAATGATTCGCTATATGAATCTACAGTTGTTATATCACCTTCATCACTAGAATCAAAATAACCATTTGAAAAATAAATCTTTAATTGATTTGTTGGTGCATTAAATTCAGATTTTCTAGAAATTGATCCATAATCATAGAAAGATCCACGCTGACCCGCATTAAATGTAAAATGCTTTGAAATATTAAAACTAGAATCTGCTAAAGTAGAAACTGTTGCTTGAATTTTTGATTCTAAAAATTCTACAACTTCACCTTCTCTAAAATCATTAGAATTCTTTGGAATAAATTGAATTTGAGAAGAAGTGAGTTTTTGTGCAACAATAGCAATAGCACCACTATTCACACCTTTAATCTGCTCACCAACTATAAGGTCTGAAGTATCATTAGCTGGCCCAGAAATTGACGATAAAATAACTGTAGGAGCAGAAGGTTCAGTAACGTCAGTGGATTCATAAATTCCATGAATATTAACTATATCAGGAACATTTAAAGAAATTTTTTCATCCTGAACTCTTGTTCCATATGGATAATTTCCATAGGTTAATCCATCATCAAGTGTTCCATAACCTGAACCAGATCCTTCATTAAGTGATTTGTCAATTATAATTGAATTAACTCTATTTTTTCTCTTTTTCTTATACTGAGGTTTACTCTTTTTCAGAGTATAAGTCAATCTTGCTGCAGAATCATTTGCTCCCAAATTATAAATTTGAAGTTCTGTAGATGCTCCAGGAAAAGAAAACTGATCTCTAGTTAAAGATTCCGTAGTTCCGTCCGATCTTATTAGAGAATATCTTTCTTCAGTAAATGGTAAGAAAGTTTCATTTGTTCCCGCAAGAACAGATGATCCTAATTGGTTTCCTGAAATTGATACAGTAACAGATTTTCTTATATTAAGATAAGAATCTTCAAGATTTATTGTAGCTACATCTGCTCTTGGTAATGTTGTATAAAGTGTATTATCACTAGAAGAATCTAAATTTGACTGTAGTACTTTAAGATCTCGCACCTGGAATGGCAAACTTGGAATTCCACCATCATAAAGTTCACTAACAGTAGTAACTCCTGTAACTGTTATTGTACTAGACCCTACACTTACAACTCTGACACGCGAAGGAACGGAATACCCTACAGCCCCACCACCAAGATATACGTAACCATTAAATTCAATTAAATTACCTTCATAAAGTCGATTGGGAAAACCATCAAATGAAGAAGTTACTGTACTTATTCCATTATTATCAACACCAGTGAAAGTTGCAACACCAACCGTAAATTTATTATGTTGAATAACATTAGCACTAAATGTAGTTCCTACACCAACAACTCCACCAATATTTCCATGTACAGATGAAACATCAGATAGTTCATAACTAGTAATAGCAGTTGCAACTCTTCCATTATCAACTCCATTAAAGCTGAAAGTTTCATTTAACATGAAAGTTCCAGAATTATCATAAAGATTAAGAACATTAGTACCAAGTACATTATCCTTAAGATATGCAACTGCATCACTGTTTTGCCCCTTAATTACTACTGGAGTAGTTAATGTGATAGGTTGATTTAATGTAACTTTAGTAATAGTTTGAACATCATACAAAGAAAGATTCCATTCATTAATATCATCATTTGTAGTATTATATGATCCGGATTCCAATCTATAATCATAAACTCTTGCTACTCCAATTTCATTTCCTGCAGAAGTAAACTGGGCTGCCCCTACTGGACGATCTCTAAGACTGAGAACATAAGTATTACCAATTCCTACAAGAGGAGTTCCAAAAGTTCTATTCAATCTTAATGTAGATCCAGTATTGTAGAATACTGCTTCATTTTCAATAGTTTTTGTTTCTCTTGGTTTCGGACAATCACCATTTGTTGAGGTAATAGTTTCAATTTCATATCCTTTAACAAAAGCTTTACCTGGAGAAATCTGATAAAGTGCTAAATCACTAGCAGCAGGAGAACCTGCAGAAGTAAGTTGACCTTCTTCCAAAACTCCATTATTGCCTATTCCATCATTTAAAGATTCTCTAACCTGAACGTCAAAAGGAGTTACACAATAATCTCCAGATTCTGCATAAGTTCTTCTTGCTAATTCATCATTAACTATAGAATATGAACTTGTTTCTTTCTTTGCTCTTAATATACCATTTTCAACAATTGCTAATTCAACGAAATTATTATCATTTACATCAGAAATTGCTTTTTTGAAAAGAGATACGGATACTCTAAGTCTATCCGCACCTGGTGCTGCATAATTATTATATCCAGTTGCATTATCTGTTAAGGTTTCATCCTGATCAGACGTAATAATTTCCTCATTAACATAGAGACCAATTCTATATGATGGTGTATTAGCATATTGGTCTAAAATTAATGTTTCACTATCTACATTTACAAATTGTCCTCTAATAAAATAAACTCCATCAACTACTGAAAAAGCAGCGCCAACTGAAGCAGCCTCATTAGCGACAGTAATTGCAAAAGTTTCTCCTGCAGCAATTGAACTATTGCCAAGAAGACCACTCAAAATCGCCTCTTCAGCAAATAATGATTCTCCATCTATGAAAGTTTGCGTCTCATTATCCTGATTACTTGAAGCTAGATAATTTACATATAATGTTGTATTACCTCTTTCAGAGTCATCAGATATTAAAACATTATCTACATTGGCAGTTACTCCACTTGTCTGACCAGTAATTTTTAATCCAATTAATTGGTCAGCATAAGCATCTACAGGAACACCTTGATAAGTATTATTAAGTTCAATAGCACTATAATTTCTATTATATGCAGTATTTCCAGGTATTACTTTAGCACCTTCTTTAAAGAAGTGTTGTCCAAATCTTTCAACTTGATTTTGTAATATTGACTGTAAACTAGTTAATTCTCTAGCTTGGACAGGATATCCAGGTTTAAATAGTACCTTATGATAATTGTCAGTCGGATCAAAATCATCATAATATGGTGAAACATTTAAATTTGTTATTTGTGACATAATTCTTTAGAACTGCAATATGACCTTGATATCCTCTTTTTGATTAGCAGATCGTGTAACTGATGGTCTGTTGTCAACATAAATTATATTTCCAGAATCTTTTGCAACTTCTGGATCTGCAATTCCACTTACAAAAGATTGACCAAGGTAATAGGTTCTATTATTTATTACAGTAGAAACACCGGTAAAGGTGCTATCAATAGTCAATTCCTCACTAACAGATCCTCCAACAATTTTTAATGATCCACCAGTTCCAGGAGATGATGAAAATTCATTCTGAACAAATCCAAATTCGGGATTTGTTATTGCAACACCAACAGTATTAAAACCTGACATCGATCTATCTTGCCAGACTTTTAAAACTCCTGTTGCTTGATCATAATTAACAACTTTTGCAACAGCAGTTGTACCGGTAGAAACTGTTTGAGTAACAAAAGAATCAGACTCAAAAGTTGCCGAACTATAACCAATACCAGTTAATCTAAGCCCCTGTACTGCACTTGCTTTATCAAGTGCTAAAATTGCAGTTGAACCAAAGGATCTTGGATTTTCTATAAGACCAACTCTGGAAATTTGGTTTCCAGTAATAAAATCTGGGTTTTGAATATCATTCTCAAATCTAGAATATAATAGAACATTTCTTGTACCAAGTTCCCTAAAGATATCATATCCATGACCACCTTGTGGTGGAATAATAACATCAAATATTGGTCTAGTAGTACCTGTAGGAACTCCTCCTGCAACCAAATCAACATTTCCGTAAGTATATCCAGATCCTTGATTTGATATGACCACAGAATCTACTTGAGAATCATTATTAATAGAAACAGTGCATTCTGCTCCCGTTCCATCGCCATTAATTGGAACTCTTGTATAAACTACACTAGCAGTTCCAACAGATATTCCTCTATTTTTAATAACAACTGTTTTAAGAGAACCACTAACAGCATTATTACGAACTGCACTATAAGTATCTGAAGTCTCCCAATCATTTGGAACTGGAAGAAAATTAGTAGAATCGAATTTGACAATATCCGAAGGACTAATAGTATAAAGATATTTCCAAAAATATCCATCAGCACTAGAACCAGCCGCTCTTGGTTCTAAATCAACAAATTTTGGTTCATCTAGTGAAGGACTTCCATTTGGAGTTTCTGGTGCTGTTCCATTTTGTAAGCAAATATAAACTCTATAGTCGCTATTAATAACAAAATATGATGCACCATACAAATTAGTTGCACCTGATACTGGAGCAGTATTGGAAACGCTATAATCATGACGATACATGTCATAAGTATTACCAGATTTCCAAGTAAGTTTTGGAACTACTAGTTTAACATCTCCAGATGCAATTTTCTTAATTGCAATTATAGTTTCCCAATATTCACTTTCCTCATCAAAACTATCAATGGGAGAAGGTGGGTCATTATCCCAATCTGATTGAATATCCGTAGAATTTGGTAGACCCATAAAAGAATAATACGAATTATCTGTCGTGGTTATTCCAGCAAGAAAATTCCTTGCGTTCAAAATTCTAATTTGGTCGGTTATAATTGCGGCCATTTTTTATAATTTTTTAGTTATTTATGGTACGAGAACTAAGTGGGTTGTACCTATTCCCACAACAGTAAAGAGGAGATTGTTTCCAGATATTGACATTTGGACTGCTGTTGTGCCAGAACCAGTAATGAATCCACCTTGTGCAGTTACAATGCCGACACTCACTAATCCGTGAGAATAAGCAGTAAGAGAAGTTCCTACTTGTACATCACCAACAACATTACCAGTAAGATCACCAACAACATTACCAGTAAGATCACCAACAAAACTAGTGGCAGTTACAACACCAGCAACTCTAATACCTTCAGAATCTGTAGTAACAGCAGAACCTACAAGAGTTGATGTTGTGGCAGTAACAGTTGGAGAAGTAAGACCTTGAGCACTTACAGTACCAGCAAATGTTGAAACACCTGCAACATTAACACCAGTAGGCGCAATAGTTACTGCTGATCCAACTACAGCAGAGTCCATAGTCACGGATCCAGCTAAAGTAGAAACACCTGCTACATTAATTCCACTAGCAGCAAGTGTTACTGCAGTACCTACTTCTACAGATGTTGTAATAGTACTAATTCCTGACCTGAAATTAGCAATGGTACCCATTCCAGTAACATTAATATATTCAAATTCATTAGGCATTCCTGCTGTTGCAGCTTCAATGGTTGCTGTTGTGGTAGCATCTATAGCAGTAACACCACGAAGATCTACAACAGTAGCAATACCACTTATACTAATATTTGTAGCACCTATTCCACCTCTTACATCTAACATATAAGCAGGAATTTGACTACCAATTCCAACTTGAGATTCTCCGACAGTTATAGCACAAGTACTTCCCGTACCAATTCTTAAAGTAGTACCATCACCTATAGCAGAGTAAATTTCATCAAAATTGGCATTAACTTTTCCGCCACCTAATCTCAAGCCATCGCCTGTTCCATCATTAGCGGCAGAACCTGTATTTATTCCTAACTTTGCCATTGGTTAATTGACCTTTTACTAGTTATTTAGATTTTAAGCAATATAGTCTTTATACTTCAGTGGTATATTCCTCATCACATAAGAAGAGGTTGGAATGCCCGATACTCCATTTTGATTATAGAATGGGAA
>Ga0208790_1001419_pt1 | contig 10501 bp, 25 predicted proteins | sample 10_taG_FD_184083 | JGI IMG/M metagenome (GOLD analysis project Ga0208790, IMG submission 184083) | Marine viral communities from the Subarctic Pacific Ocean - 10_ETSP_OMZ_AT15264 metaG (SPAdes) (version 2) | ecosystem: Environmental > Aquatic > Marine > Oceanic | place: Pacific Ocean | collected... | reverse complement strand
CAGAGAAGAAGTTATTCGTTTACTTACAAGGTTAAATGAAAGACAAGTGTCTATCTTTAAACACATTGAAAGAATTGATAAGCACCTTGAGAAAGTAAACGGCAAGGTTGCCGAACATGAAACAAAACTTGTAGAAATTAAAACTTGGGGTGGTGTAGCGATGTTCGCAGTCCCTATAATCGTAAATATGTTAATGAGGATGATGTAATGGAATGGTTATCAGCAAATTGGGAATGGGTTCTACTGGGATTCATGGTTTTGGAGAAACTTGTAAAAATGAGTCCATCTGACAAAGATGATATTCTACTGGATGTTGTTTGGCAAGGTTTAACTAAGATGGTCAAAGGAGAAAAGGAATGAGTGTGTTTTCTAAATTCGCAGAAAGAAATATAAAAAAATTCATTGCAAGTAAGATTGGGAAATTAGGCAAGAAGGGCGCTATTCTTTGGGCAGTTGGCGTGATTGTAAAACATACACCAACAAAAAAAGACGATGCAATGTTTGAGGTTGTCAAAAAAGCACTAAAGAATTACTGATGCCAAAATTCGGAAAAAGAAGCAGGGGCAATATGAAAGGGGTTAATTCAAAACTCCAAAATGTCTTTAATGAAGTAGTTAAGGAATTTGATTGCACCGTGACGGAAGGATTACGAAGCCAAGAAAGGCAAAACGAATTAGTTGAACAAGGCAAAAGCAAAACCAAATTCGGGAAGCACGTTTTAGGCAAGGCGATGGACGTATATCCGTATCCTGTGGATTTTAAAGACAGGGATAGATTCCATTACTTTGGGGGGTATGTAAAGGGAATTGCAAAAAGTCAAGGCGTCAAAATAAGATGGGGCGGAGATTGGGATGGAGATTTTGAAACTAAAGATAATGTGTTTGACGATTTGTGTCATTTTGAAATTCTGGACTGAATCCTGCTTAACAAGCTAGCTCAATATAATATATGAGAACTAAATCTGTTTTTTGGTCACAAGAAAAACTAGATAAGGTCACAGAGATGTTGCTAAATGGCTTGTCCTATAGTCAAGTAGCGAAAGAGCTCTCTCTGGAGTATCCTAACGATGTTTTCACATCGGAAAAAATAAGACATTTAAAAAGGAAAGGGAAACTAGATATTCCCGTATCCCGAAACCTACAAACGGGATATACTAAAGACGGCATTCCTTACACATCTACGCTTGAAAACTTTGACATGGAAGATAATGTGGGCGATAAGCATGGTGACAATATTGAAGTTATTGGAAATTATGCAATTTTAGACTATAGAGGCGAAGGTAATCCAAAAACGCTTGAAGAACTATTGCTTTCTTGCGATGTTGATACTGAAATATGGAAGGTGGATAGATATGTTGTAAATAAGTGGGAAACGGCTATGAAAACGCAAGACGCTATTGTTCACAGACCGCTTTTCCAAGTAAAAGCTTGGCTTGTGCGCATTAAACCCGTTGAAGTAGAATTTCCACATGTAGTTCCTATTGCTCCCATAGAATTTAAAAAGCCAAAAATAAAACAAACACCGAATAAAAAACTTAAAAAAGCCCTAATTATACCCGATGCTCAATTCGGGTTTAGGAGAGATATAAACACGGGTGTGCTTGACCCGTTCCATGACAGGACTGCGCTAGATTGCGTTTTACAGGTAGCGGAAATAGAAAAACCTGATATTATTATATATTTAGGAGACATGCTAGATTTACCAGAGTGGTCGGATAAGTTTCTGGTTTCACCGGAGTTCTTTTTTACGACACAACCAGCTATAAACGAATTGTATTGGTGGACAAAGGAATTTAGACAGCATTGCGACAGATTTATTTATATTGAGGGCAATCACGAACTTCGTATGAGTAAGGCGATTTCTAGAAATATCATCGCCGCGTACAACCTTAAGCCAGCCAATGAGCCTAAAAAAATCCAAATGACAGTACCTACCTTGCTAGCTCTTGATGATTTGGGCATTGAATATCGCGGTCCCTATCCTTCTGGAGAGTTCTGGATTAATGACAATCTCAGGGTATCGCATGGAACTATTGCAAGAAAAGGAAACGCAGATACTGTTAAGGCAATCCTAGCACAAGCTAGAAACTCGGAAATAGTTGGTCATATCCACAGACATGAGATGGCGCAGAAAACAGTGCATCCTCGAAAGGGTATTAGAACATATGTGGCGTACTCCCCCGGAACCGTAGCTCGCATAGAGCCAAATATAGTGCCCGCATTTAGCGCGAGAAATGATTGGCAACAGGGTTTCGCTATTGTAAACTACCAAGACGGAAATGGATTATTTCAAATATCCCCACACAGTATTCACGAAGGAGTTACGCTGTATAAGGGGGGAGAGTTGCGAGCTAGAACGTCATTAATTAGTAAGCTTAAAAAAGCCCTAGCCCTATAAACAAATCACAATGTTCCCTGTTCTTTTTGTCAGGGCTCTCATTGTGGCATTTTCATCTATAGTTACTGTGCCAACAACGGCAACATACATAACAAAAGGGCTTGTATCACACCAAAAAGAGTAGTAAGTTCATGTAACCTATACAAGCGTATAATAATTAATACAAAGGAGTTATTTAGTGGGTACAGAATTTCTATCAGTTTCTCAGGTTGCAGAGAAACTAAATGTGTCACAGGGCACAATCAGACAATATATACAAACTGGCAAGCTTAAGGCTAGTAAACCAAATGGGAAAAATTTTATAATATCAGAAATGGAGCTTGTCAATTTTATTAAGAAGACAGAATACAAGCCATTCGCTACTATTTAATTATTAGTTCTTTTAGTTTTATGAAAGAACTAATAATTAAAGAGGTAGCAATGAAAGATGAAAAAAGCAAACAGCTTAGCTCGAAAAGAGTGCGCCAATTACAATGTGGGAAAATGTACCGGAGCCATGTTTAAGCGCATTGATGGCAAACTATCTGTTTTTATAGATGGGAAGTTTTCCGGTAAAGATTGCGTAGCTAATTCTGGAACATGCGGTTACTTTAATCACGTTGTAGTAAGGGGGGCAAGCGATGTTAATTGATGACGATAAAACCCTAAAGCTAAGAATTGAGAGAACCGAAAATACAACAGAAAAAGACGTTAAAGATTTTTACACTAGAGTTTACAAAATGGCTGAAAACCTAGGATTTAACGTCTTGCCTGCAAAAAAAAACGACAAACTACTAGCACTTAGGGGGGACATAGATGTCAGATGACTTGGATTTTTTAGATGAACTACAGGGCGAAAGCGTTGATAAGGACAATATAGTAGACATCCACGTAGACCAAATTCTGTGGATGATAGGAAAACTTGAAGGTGAGATAGCCGATATTCAGCAAAAGCAAGTTGAATCCAAAGAGTTCTACGACAGGAGAATTGATGCCATACAAAATCAAATCAATTATCGTTCAGCTTTATTGGAGTCTTTTATGCAAGGGCAATTCAGAAATAACGACAAGAAGACGTCTAAAATGCCAAATGGAACCCTTAAGTTGACGACTAGGCTCTCAAGAAAGTTCGGAGACGATGACACACTTATAAAATACTCATATGACAACGACTTACCAACACGGGTTTCAGAAAAACCCGATAAGAAAGCGATTATAGAGCACATAAAGAACACCGGAGATGTTCCCGACGGATACGAAGAAGAAGAAGAAACATCGTTTTCTTTCAAAACGAACACAAACAACAACCAACAACAGCAATAGAGGTTTGCTAACTATGAATAGCGTAGTAATAAAAAAAGGTGCACTGCCACCACAAAAAAGAAAGAAATTCACTAGAACGAGCAAGTATGGATACATGCACTCTCTAGATTTTGGTGAATATGCTGAACTCGGCAAGTTAAACAAAAGGCAATACAACACACTAGCTAACCGCGTTTGGTTATTTAACAAAGAAAACGGAAGAAAGCTAGGGATTCGCACCACCACTAATGGAGTGGTAATTTACAGGAAGGTTTAAGTATGCCTGTAAACATACACGGAAAAGAATACCGCACAGTAGCAGAGAGAATAGTCCTTCTCCATGAAAAACTGGAAGGGGACTGCTCTGTGACTACTGAAATTGTCAGCATTGACGACGATAAGGTCATAATGAAGTCCACTATAACACATGGTGAGCTCATTTGGACGGGACACGCTCTAGAAGTGTTTGGTAGCTCCATGATTAATAAAACATCGGCGCTTGAAAATGCAGAAACATCATCCCTTGGAAGGGCGCTAGCTTTTGCTGGATTAGGCGGAGAAGAGATTGCATCGGCTGATGAGGTAGCAAACGCTATTGCACAACAGAATAATAGCTATGCAAGTAATGGTGTTGGCAAAACAACCAAAGCCCCCGTAGTGAAGGTAGAAGAAGACGAACCCCTTGACTGGACAGATAAAAAAAGAACGTCTAATATTCCATTCGGTAAACACAAGGGCACACCTTGGTCAGAAGTACCCAATGGATATATTACGTGGCTTGTTAATAACTCCGATAACGAAAATTGGAAACTAATGGCGACTGCGGAAATGATTGCTAGGTCGGGAAGTGATGATGCAAACGACGAAAAAGACGACAAGGAAGGATACGCTCCGAACAAAAAAGACGTTAAGGTGGAGATGCTTACTAAACTTATTAACGAATTTGGTAAGGACAAGTTTCAATCTTTCAGTAAGCCGTTAATCGGAGACCGGAAAATATACGAACTTTCCGAGCAAGAAATAACAAAGCTAGCTGATGATTTTAGGGACTCCGTTGCTGAAAAGCCCACCCCCGTAGACAAAGCTGTAACCATGTTTGACGATGGAGGTGACGATGACGACCTCCCGTTCTAAATCAACACAGAAAGATATTGTGCTAGATTATTTAAAAAAGAATAATCGTATAACATCTTGGTTTGCCATACAGGAATTTGGCATAACAAGGCTTGCTGACGTTGTACATAGATTAAAAAAAGAAGGGCACAACATTCAAACCACAATGATGCGCTACTCAAACTCTAAGACAGGAAACACGTCGTCTTATGCAAAATACACTTACCTAGGGGACGTAGTTGTCGGTGATAATTATTCACTTGCACTTACGTAGGGTTTCCCCAAATGGGGGGAGGTTTTCATTTCAATTTTTCCTCCCCCCACTCATTATTTTATTAAGGAGTAAACATGCCTAGTAAAAGCAAACAAAAAGGTAATCGCTTTGAGCGAGAAGTGACCAACTTAGCAAAAGAATATTCAATAGAATCTCAAAGAGCATACGCTAGTAACGGCTTGTCCTTGGGACACGCGGAAGAAGTTGATGTTTTATTAAGTACCCCCGATAAGGCTTGGCGAGTGCAATGTAAGGTCAGAAAAAAAATAGCAAACTGGATAAAACCCGATTCTAGCGTGGTGGACTTACAGGTTGTTAAGGAAGACAGGGGTGAAATATACGCTATTCTTCCATACGGGGACTTTCTTGAGCTAATAGCGGATGATGAAGAATACAGAAATAGCGGTCAGGAAAAATTAGACGAAGAACTAGAAATATACGCTCAAAGAAGAGACGAAATAGAACGTGAAATTAAACAATTTTAACATAGGAGATAGAGTTACCGCAAAAACGGTGAACCATGACGGGGACACAATTTTTGTAAGCGGTGAAATATCATCAATTAACGGGGATGTGGTCTTTATTACAAAAAGATTCCCTAAAATTGAACATTTTTCCGTTAAAAAGGACGAAATAATAACAGGAGACATAAATGCAAAATAAAAGAAGCAATAAGGCGCCATCATTTCATATGTATGCTGGCGATTTTTTATCAGATATGAATGTTAGATTAATGTCAATGGCGCAAAGGGGGATGTACACAACTCTGTTGTTACACGAATGGATTGAAGGCTCTTTGCCTATAGATACACAACAATTAATGATACTTTGTGACAATCATCCCGAATTTGATTCGGATTGGTCAGCTATTAAGCATTGTTTTTATGAGAAAGACGGGAGGAACTACAACAAGCGCCTAGAGAAAGAAAGGTCAAAAATGAATGAATACCGAGACAGGAAGAGTAACTCGGGTAAGATTGGAGCAAAGGTAAGATGGGAAAAGAAAAATGGCACTGCTATAGCACCGCCATCCAATAAAGAAGTAGAAGTAGAAGTAGAAGTTAAATCAGTAAATAAAAAAACAAAAAATAATTATTCTGATGAATTTGAAAAAGAATTTTGGTCAATATATCCAAGACGAGATAGTAAGAAAAGGGCGGTAGAGAAATACGTTTCTCTTAGGAAAAGTGGTGTTGCTTTAGACACAATCATTAACGGCTTAAAGTCTTACATTAAACATTGGCGCCTGTCGGGTACGGAGCCTAGCTTTATACCGATGGCTAGCACTTGGCTTAACCAAGAGAGATATGAAGACGAGCTATTGAGCGAATCAAAGACAGCTAAAAAACTTATATTAAAGAAGAACTTTAATTGGATGTGTGATGCTTGCGGTCACGAAAAAACATCAAGCGTTGAGCTGAAATTATCTGAGCAATTATGCAAGGAATGTGAAGAGGGGTTTTACTACTCAAAGAAGTCTGTTCACCTTGAACAATCCATAGCAAAAGCAAAGGAAAAAGCTAGAAAAAAAGAGCCAAAAACCCAGACCAAAGACAGTTCTGGTAAACAGTCTGGCGTCGGAGCTAGCTCTGAAAAAGACGAATTTAATAACCAATTTAACAATCTTGTAAACTCATTAGGGGTGAGATGATGCTGAATGAATATGGTTGGCGCCACTTTTTGAGCATTATCATAAGGAAAAAGGATGATAATTAGTCTCGCCCCTATGGTAAGAGGTAAATATAAGTCTAGGCGCCCGGTTGATGGGCGAAATGCTGATGTTAAAATTAAATATTGCCCAAAATGTAAGCGCTGTTGGGAAAGAGAGCGCGCATCATTGAATAAGCACGTGCTAATTGTGCATTACGATGATTTCCCTAGCTATGGCAAAGAAAAACAAATTTGTTTTGAATGTGAATAATAATTTATCAAAAATAATAGGCGCATGTGTTTCTCGGGTTGCCGACATACAACCCGTTGCTCCGCATAGCAGTTTCCTTCATGTGCGCCTAAAACGTCGAAACAATGGATGATGAACGCCTTCCATGAGTAAGGGCTATGCTTTATTGGCGGTGGGGGAGTCATGGCAAAACCATCGCACATTGTTTAACTTGGAGAAATAGAATGATAATGATTGACATAGCAGAGTGGATAGCAAACCTATTTATATTGGGAATTGCTATTGTTTTGTGGGGAATAGGAATATTAATTGGTGGAATGATTTTATCCATTTTGAAAGAGTGGATAGACAGAAACATAATACACGGAGGTGAATAATGCCAAAAAAGAAGAACATACCGAACAACTATCGGGGGAAGGAAGACCTTTTCTTTAAAAAAATCAAGCTGGGGATTGAGAAATTTCTAGCACCGCCATCATATCACATAAAGGCTATGAAATGAGATATTATTGGGAAGCATTATTCAGCGTAGAATATTTCCCGTATTGGGAATTTACTATGTTGATGATGCTAGTTTTAAATTTGAGTATGCTATGGAGACTACATAGGATAGAAAAAAAGGTTTGTGATGCTCAGGAATACCTAGACGAATTATACGAAGAAAATGGATAAGGGCAAGCTACAAAAACTAATCCATCGGGAAGTGGAAAACTTGGATGTGCTAGATTATTCGGCATCGCTTTTGTTCTCGCTTCATTTAGCTAAAAAGGTGCTCAGACTGTCAAGAATAGAATCTTTTCAAGATTCTAGCACTAAGCAGCGAGCCCGCAGCGAGCGAGCTAGCAGGCGGGACAGTCCCAATTCCGACATTACCCTAAGTCAAGATTCTAGCGTGGTTCCAGCGAAGCCCCAGCACTCAAAATGTTGCGATGCCCCACTTGTTTATTACTACGTAGACGAAGATGGTGAGGAAAAGGAAGTTGAGCCTAGTGAGATTTTCTTAGCATTAAACAAGTTAAACAAGGACAAGTATCATCATGGATAAATATATTTTAAAAAATAATAGTAACAAGGTAGTCAACCTACCTCCCGAAATATGGAAAGACGCCGGGTGGAAAATTAATGAAGAAGTGGTAATAGTTATATGTGAGAATTATAACAGCAATGACGAGAAGTGGCTTAGTGTTTCTATAGATAATGCAAAAGACATTAACAAGTTTGACGATTCAACGGAATAGGGATGCTAAAAAACACTACAAGGGACAACGAGGCAAGAAAGGAAAATTATTAAACACCCGGCAAAATACACAGATAGTTTAATGCCTGTTTTTGAGAGAATGTTACAGGGTTGCACAAAAGTTTTGGACCCGTTCGCAGGCACAGGCAAAATACACTTATTGCCGTTTGAGACTGTTGGAGTAGAGCTTGAACCCGAATGGGCGAAATTGCACAGTAAAACGATTGTAGGTGATGCAACTAACTTGCCGTTTGATGGTTTGAGTTTTGATGCCGTTTGCACATCACCCACATACGGAAACAGGATGGCAGATTGCCACAATGCAAAAGACGGTAGCAGTAGAAACACTTACACCCACAAGCTAGGGCGAACGCTCCATGATAACAACACGGGAAAAATGCAGTGGGGTGAGGCTTATCGGAATATGCACAAAAAAGCATGGGGAGAGTGCTATAGGGTTTTGAAACAGGACGGAATAATTATTTTAAACTTCAAAAACCACATTAGGGGTGGAAAACTAATAGATGCTTTTTCGTGGCACGTTTCCGAACTTATTTTAAACGGCTTTGCGTTAGAAGAGGTTGTACGGGTTAAGACAAACGGCAACAGGTTTGGAAAGAACGCAGAGAAGCGAACGGGTTTTGAGTTTGTGGCACAGTTTAGGAAGTTATGTTAATAAGTTTGACGATTTAAAGGAATAGATTATGCTAAAAAAAGACTACAAAGAACAACGAGACCACCTAGGAGCTCACCTGAAAAATAGCGCTAGCAAGGTGTATCAGGTTACGGATGGTATTGTTAGCATCTGCAAGATGGCTAAAAAGGGTAAGGTGGGTAAAGGAACCGCTTTTAAAGAGATACAGAAGCTTGCGCTAGAACTTAGACATTGGAATGACGTTCCGGCTAATATTTCGTATAAGTTTTCACCATTGGGTATCATGGACAAGCCCGACGAGTGGGAGAGCGAGAAATCTGATTCTAAGAAGTTTATATTATCACAGGAAGACGCGGACAATAAAATATACCCGACTATAGGCGATATAAAAAATGTATTAGCTAGTTAGTTAATTAGTGTGTTAAATTGAACCAACAACGAATCGTTTATATTGGTGTCTCCTAATCTAAGTTATAAGTTGTTGGTTGCGAAAGGGGCGCGTGAAACGCCCCTTTCTTTTTATATGTTATGTAAGGCGCGCTTTCCCCCTACAAACAGCCACGTCTCCAACGATAACGTCGAAGTTAAGCACGTTTCTAGCTCGCTCCTTACCAAGCCACAGCTCGGTTGCATCCATATTAATCTCTTTCCCTTTTAATTTTCCTTCTTCGTCCATGATTATGTCTGCGGTACCGTCATTAGATGTTACCATTTGTATGTACCCACCCACTATTTCTTGTAATTCTTCTAGCGTGGGTTCTTTTTCGGTGAGTTCTGTTATTTTACTCATGTACTAAGCCTCGTATTTTTTCATGTATTTTTCGTAATTACCTATTATTTCAAGATACTCTCTGTCAGTTAGTCCCGTCATCTTTTGTGCCCTTGGGTCTAGCATGTTGAAATATCCTGCTTTTTGGATTCTCACAAAAGCTAGAAACTTGTCTTCTGTGATTTTTGGCTCTGTTGTTTTTTCTTTATTACTCATCTTCATAATCGTCCTTTGTTTTTATTTCAAAATTCATATCAATAGACATCCATCCGCTTTCAGTTGAACCGCTTTCTATGGATTTATATAAATCCTGTAAGTTACTAGCAATATCTTCGTCTGTCATGTACTTAACTTTTTCTCCGAAATGGTGGCGCACATCTGAAACACACCAATAGTTCGAGTGTAAAAAACTAGCATCTTTTGGGGGATTTAGGTGTATTCCGTAGGTCTCAAGAAGTGGGTGGGTTCTTTTCATGGTGTCTTTTGCTAGTCTCTCCATAGCAACCGGGGAAAGTGTCTTCAGATATTCCAAAGCTAGCACCAATCCATCAATCGTTCCCCTACACCTGTCTTCTTCGGGTGAATGGGTGTCTGATTTTTCATAGTCTGCTAGGTCTGATTTTTCATCTGCCAACACTTGCTCAAGATGTTTTATCGGGTTATTGTTGTAATAATCTCCGTTCATTTTCGCTCCTTTTTTATTTTCTCTTCTCTCGACCTGTCTCCCAAGTCAATATTGTGCTCGTCTGCGGTTGTAGGCTCGCCATCTAGTGCGCTTTGCGCTATTTGTGACAGGTGGTGAGCGTGGTGAGATGTGGCGCTAGCATCGGCAATTTCTTGCAGAGCGCACCTATATCTCTCAAGCCATGATTCTA
>Ga0208790_1001417_pt1 | contig 10521 bp, 14 predicted proteins | sample 10_taG_FD_184083 | JGI IMG/M metagenome (GOLD analysis project Ga0208790, IMG submission 184083) | Marine viral communities from the Subarctic Pacific Ocean - 10_ETSP_OMZ_AT15264 metaG (SPAdes) (version 2) | ecosystem: Environmental > Aquatic > Marine > Oceanic | place: Pacific Ocean | collected... | reverse complement strand
ACATCGGCGGGGACTCTCCTTGGGCCGCGTTTAAAACAATGGCGCTGGCGCTTAGTGTCCCACTTAGCCTTAAGGAGGTGCCTCCACCACCTATAATTACTTCGCTGCCGAACTGCGCTCCGTCAGAAGCGGAGATGGCCTGGCAAACCATCGAACCGGTTAATTTAATAGAATCCCCTCCATTGCCAAAGGTTGCTTGCTGGACAAAGTGTGCGCCGTTCGACGCAGAAACATACTGACATTGAATATTTTGACCTGTCATCGTACCACTTAGTTTAAGAGAATCGCCACTATTATATAAAATGACGGTTTCTCCAAAGTGCGCACCATAAGATGCAGAAAAAAGACCGTTGTTTGTATACGTTAAGGCCGCATTCCCCCCAAAATCGCCGCCATTGTTGAATTGTATTGACCGGTCGGGGTCGGCGGGAGATGTGGCATCGCCACCGCCACCGCCACCGCCACCGCCCGGAAGGTTTGTCAGGTGAGATCCATCGCCAATAAAATGGCTGGCAGAAATTCTGCTGGATGCGGAAAGGCTTGTAACAGAAGCAGTAATATAAATGCTACCTGTAAATTGGTGGTTTTGGTCTAGACTTCCACCAGTCTTGGTAGAACTGTCTACATCTGATTTTGAAGGACTAAACCCGTCGCCGAATCCCATAAAGCTTGTCTCCTAGTCGGTAAGGCCCGAACCGGTTAAATCGTACATGTGGCCCACTTCTATTCCAGTCAAAGAAGCCATAAGTTGGAACCCTTTGTCGCCACCGCCGTTAGCGCTTGAAATGTATATTTCTTTGCACTTTGTGTTAAACGTAACAGCGTCTTCAGCGCTATTTAATGAAATATAGTGTTTGCCCGTTCTTACATTCCCGGAGCCAGTAGCGTTAAAGTGTATCCTAATGCTAGACGCGCTCCCAGATGCAATCACGGTTATAGATTTAGTTACGTATGGAAAAGAAACCTTCATTTCTTCATTAGTAACCAACGTGGAACCAGTTATATAAGGGTGGCCGGCTACTTGATATGACCCTACGTTTCTTAGTCCGACACCCATACCGGGATAAAATGGCATTTTAGCACTCCTTTGTTAATAAATAGTTATTTTAAACTCTTTTCTCTTTCAATTCTTAATTTCTGTAAAACTTTTTTCCGGCGCGCCTTTTCTTTCTTTCGTTTCACCGATGGCTTCTCGTAGCGAGAGCGCTCTCTAAAGTTTTCTACAACGCGTTCCTTCTTACATTTTTTCGTAAAGCGACGAACGATTCTTTCTATGTTTTCATTGTCGTATCTTGGTTTCACTTCTACGTTGATAGGTCTATTAGCCATATAAATTTTCCTCTTTTCAAATAAGATTTTTCCACTTATTGCCGCCGATAGCCATAATTCCAGATATATCGACGCCGGCGTCATTCGGGCTCGTACCGGCCAAGGGCCCTGGATTGGCGCCCGAATCTGGGCCGGCCGCAGAAAGCGGCTTTACTCCGTCAAAAATCTCTTGACCAAAGCCTGTTGCGTTAAGCATTTTTATTTTTTGTTCTTTTATGCGCTGATATTTTGCTTCTTCGATGGCGCGCCGGTTCTCTTCAACAAGTTTTTGTTTTTGTTTGTCCTCGGCGGTGCTCTCCTTGGGCACAACGTTTTCTGTTAAAAGCGGGGTGAAGCCCTTAACAACTTCCGATACAACGCCGGAAAGAATGCCTTCTTCTAAAAGCGCTTCTCGAACGCACTGCTTGATTAATGGCTTAAGAATGGTTTTTAATTCTGTTCGTTTCATTTTGCTCTCTCTATAAAATATTATTTAATGCGCGATGGATTCTATCGCCTTTTGTAAATATTTGATTTAAATTTCTTTCGACCCCCTCACGCATAATGTAGGCGCCTGGCGCCGAGGGTTCAGAAACTGCATCAAAGCAGATCAATTGAAGATCTTCTTGCACTACTTGTGATCCCTTGTCTTCTTTCAAAGAGCCGAGCGCTCTGGATGAGAAGCCAAACTTTACCCCACTCTCATACAGTCCTCTTAGAATACTGCCGGCTGGTGTGCTCAAAACCTTAATCGTGCCGAGGAGATTTTTGCCGTCCCACCAAATTCTGTTAACCATATGAGAAGCGTTTTTAAGGTTTATCACGCTCTCGTCGGGATGATCGCACTCTCCAATCGCGCGGCCCTCCTTAACAAGTTTCATATAGTTTTTAACTTCTCGCGTCAATACGTTATGAGGGTACACGCGTCCGTTTCCATTGACTGCATCCGATTCCTGCAGTTTGGCCGGAAAGATAAGCGCTCCGGAGCTAACTTCTTTCTTTTCAGATTCCGTTAACAGGTCTTGGCAACCGCGGTCGTCGCACTTTAATTCATAAAATTCTCGTAAAAGTGATTTTGACATTTATTTTTCCTTCTTGCGGGCGGCGCCCGCATGATTTAAGACCCCCCGCAACAATGAGCGACCGGGCGTAACATCCATCTTTTTTTAACCATGGTGACAATCTCCTTCGTTTTTGTGGGTTATTTTAAACCCAAAATCATTAATCAATGCACTCATCAGGTAAGTAGTTCCAGAACTTAAACATCCCAAAATAAGCGCATTGGCCACTTTATATTCAAAAGTAAATAGTTCTGTGTGTCCATTAATTCCAAACAAAAATATCCCGGACCAGAACCCCATGCACATCGGGCAGTGGAATAGTTTTCCTAGACCATATAAATATTCTTTTGGCGGGCGGACTTTATTAAAAATTGAACCAAAAACTAAAATTTGTGTTAGGCCGTAAGCGGCGAGGACAAAATAAATTAATTCCATTAAAACCTCTTATTACTCTTGATACATTCCATACAACCCGTATGCAGTGTTAATGCCGGCGTACTGTGTCATGGTTCCCTTGCGTGGCTTGTGAGGTACCTCCCCAAGCTCAGTAGAATCTGCGTCGTCTGGGTCTAAAAGCTCCTCTTCAAAGGACTTTTCGTAATCCCGAGCAGCTGCATAGTGTGGCTTCTCTTCTATTAAGAAGCCTACCACACTATATAAAGTCATTTGAACGGGATCGGCCGCCTCTGGATCGATGCTTTCTAATATCGTACCTTCAAGCGAGCCAAAAATGTTGCCGCCGCGGACAGTGCCGGGGTCGACGACGCCCTTCTTGCCAAGATAATCAAAAAGTCGAGATTGAGTTGCGTACACATGATCTCCATATTGGCTTTTTGATACCGCTAAAACTTTATTTTTCTTAGGAGACAGCACAATATCAATCTCTGGATGGTCTAAAATCAATATGTTGCCGTCTAGAGTTTTGCGAGCCTTTAGTCTAATCCTGGCGTCAATGGGGTTCTCAACTGTTACATTAATAGTCATTATGATTCGATCTCTTTTACTAAAGCTTGGATTTTCAAAATTTGCTGCAGCATTTCTTGGTCAATCGGTTTTTGGTTTGTTGTTTCTAAAAGTTTTTTAACTTCTTTCATTTTAGAAGACATGCCAACGTCCCGTGCAACTTCCTCCAAACCAAAGGCGCCGTCAATAGTTTTCTTTAGGTTTCCTATTTCTTCATTCAAATAGATTTTAAAATCGGCGCCATTGTCTAAAAAGGAAAGTATATATTTTCCAAGAAGCTCCTGCTGTCGTTCTAAAAGCGACTCCCCATATTTTTTATTAAACTTACTTATAAACTTATTTACAACGAGGGTAGATAATTTTGTATTTTCTTTTTTCAGTGGTCTTTTTATGGCCGTCATTTGCTTCAAAATGTTTTCTTCTAAGATAATGCGTTTTTTTATACTGACATCTTCGCCAAATACTTGTGATAATGTTGCAATGCTTCTATAGTTTGGGACAAAATTAGAAAAAACACTACTAGAGAGTTCTTTATTTATTTTTTTAATAAGTATGCTCTGTTCGCTAAAAACTTTCTTAATGTCCAGGGTGGCATATTCTTTTTTTGTTTCTTGAATCAATTTTTCTGCCGTGTAGGGAAGTAAATTCTTAGTTTCTAACAGGTTTTTAAACAATTGCAACTCTTTTCCAATCTCTGTGCCTTTGCTAAAGCACTCTTTTAGAAGAGAAATCGCCTTGTTTCGCTTTTTTGTATCTTTATCAACCGATTGTTTGATAACCTCTCTAACCAACATCTCGTAAAGAAGTGCCGTATTTCTTTTTTTATTGTGTTTTAGTCTTAACGTCATCTTTTTGTTCCAATTCTTTTATTAAGTCTTTTATACTTTGACTTGATTCAAGCAACTTGCGCTCTTCATCATTATAAATAGTCTCTTTGTGTTCGGAAATACCTTTTCCCAGGCCCAACAATTCAGAGGCGCCTGCCGGCAGCATTCTCAATTGGCGCGCTGGAAGCCTGGCGATCTCGTGGGAGCCCTGCGCGCGCATGTGCCGCTTGCGGGCGCCCATTTGACGCTTGTCGGCTGTGACGCGCTTATACGCCTTGCCCTTGGAGCGCGGCGTAACATAAGAGCCATCCTTTTTAGCGCTGACCCAAGCCTTGGTCCATGCTTGGTCATCTCTTTTCCCAGGAGACGCGAGTAGCGATGTCTCTGCCTCTGGCGCGCCTTCGGCCTCGGGGGGTGGGCCGGTCTCTTCGGGTGGAAGGGTGTCCCCTTCCTCGGGCATGCCCATCTCGCCGCCCATTTCTTCGCCGCCAAGAGCACCCATGTCTGCCATGCCCCCCATGCCTCCACCAGCGCCCGCGACGGCGGCTTCACCGCCGCCAGCTTCGACTGCGGCAAGGGCTGCTGAGAACTGTACGTCGTAAAACATTTCTCTTTGGTTGCGCAAAAACTCTTCTTCTGACATATCAAATAAACTTCGAGCTAACCAGCGTTTACTAAACATTCCTTCAACAGCCTGAGCGGCGACAGAAAATTTAGTGTTCCACTGCTCAAGTTCCTGCATTTCTGCAATCTTAGAAGGGTTGTGAAGCTTAAGGGAGAAAGACAATAGGTCGTCCCCTCTATAGCCAAGAGTGTAAAGATGAATAATGGCTACCTTCTCTAGTTCAGTTACAACAGATCGTTGAAGTCTTTGTACCGTTCTGGCAAACCGGATGTCTTTTTGCGCTAGCGTTGCTTTGTCTACCTCCGCACCTTCTGCGTTGGATAAATAAGACGCTGGAATTTTTAACGCAGAAAACATTTTGTCTCGCAGATACTTAACGTCATCGATATCGCCAGTATACGTACCACCTGGCAATGAAACTATTTCTGTACCAATTCCGCCGCGAACAGGAATAAAATAATCCTCCTCGATACTAAGTGGGTTATATCGTAAATCTACGCGACCTGTGTCTGGATCGACAACTTGATTTCTCTTCATGGAGGTTATAATGCGCTGCATATATTGTTCAACATCTTGTGGTGGAATATTCCCTACGTCCACCTTAAACACTCTTCTTTCTGGGGCGCGTACGATTCGATATGCCATCATCGCGTCTTCTAAGAGAATCAACTGTCGCCAAATTCGTCTGGCCCCGTCCAAAATAGATGTACCGTAGGGAGCAAATTTATCATTCCCCAGAATTCTAAAATGTCCAATTTGCCAATTTTCAAAAGTGACGCCACCAGAGTTCCACTGGTATTGTACGTAGTTTGGATTAGTTTTGTCTTGCCCCTCCATGCGCTCAATCTCTGGGGTGGGGAGGCCAACAACTTGCTTTATGCCCAACGATTCGTCAACGTCCAAATATAAATAAAAATCACCGTACTTACACATGGTGCGACACCAACCAAACAAATTAAAATTAACGTTTAAAACATTATAAAAAAGAGTGTCTAAAATGCTCTTTATCTCTTCATCGTTTGAATTAATCAGAAGTACGCTGTGGGTTTGAGTGTGGGTGCTCATCTCGTCTGCGTATATATCTAAAGCCGATGATATTTCTGGAGTGTATTCCATCTGGTCAAAGTCCGCATATCTTTGCAGGCGACCTTGTGTGCCCATCATGTAAGACGAGTGGTTATCAAACGAGTTATAGCCCACTCTTTGGAATTTCTGACCTCCGACGTCTTTAAAAGTCTTGGCGTATTTGTCTAGCCTGCGGCGCCTAAGCTGTCTTGTGTTCTGAGAACGGTAGTTAATGAGCGGGCCCGAGAACAGTTTTGTTAACTTTTTATAAAGCGATGAGTCTGGATTCCGCGGGTTCTTTGTATTTTTATCGTTCGCCATTTATTTTATCCTTTCAGTAACCAAATGTAATCTTTCATCTTTTTTTTGTAATCGATTGCCTTTTCAAAAACTTCTGTGTGTGCGGGTTTTTGCATGCCAGGGATTCGACTATCCAATTCGGTCTTATTTGTTATTATACAATTTAAAAATGCCTTTTTATACTCCAAATCTCGTTGATTTTCAATCAGAGCTGTGTCTCTCACCCAGCACCCTATCGCGCAGGCCATGATTAAGTCGTCATGATACCCTCTTTGTGCTTCTGGCCGGCCATTTCTCCAAATAAAAGTATCAAGCTCATTAATCAATCTCTTAGAATAAATAGTCAATAGTTTATTTCTTATGAATTCTTCAAACTTAGCAACTATTAAAGGGCGCGTTTTGAGAGACGTCGTAAACCCAGCAACCGCGCTCGACGTTGTTTCCGCCTGGTATTGATCGATATACTCATGGGATGATTTAATTGAATGATATATGTTCGGATATCCTTTTTCTATTAGTTTGTCCAAGACTGCGAAACCTACAGTGTTGTTTTCTACAACAACCATCGCGCTACCATATTCTCTTCCAGCATTAAAAACTATATCAGAAAACAAATCAGGCGTAACCTTTCCTTGGTATTCTGCGATAATCTCCATTGTTTCTAACTTGAAAATATGGAATACAGAAAAGTCAGCACCGTCGCCGCGCGAAACGTCGGCAACCAATAAATAAGTGTTTTCAGGTTTAAATTCTTCCCAAATCCAATAGTTTCTATCAATGCCCGTTCTGTAATCCGGGTCGCGAATGTTTAATTTTAATCTACCAATGTCGTCGCCATCAATAACAGTATCTCCGGATGTGTTAAAGTTGCACTCATACTCTTGTGCAATCTGTCTCTTACTCATATTTTTAGTCTCAGTTTCAAACCACTCCTGATCGCGCTCTGGGTGTACACCCCACAAAAGCTTTACTGGAAAGAACTCATTCTGGCCGCTTTCAGATTTTACATAAGTCTCATGAAACCAGTCACCAACGCCGTTTGGCGTTGAAAGCGCTATACAGCGCCCACCGGTAGAGATTGTAGGATAAAGACCAGTCCACAGTTCAGTGAGAGTTTCTATGTGGGCCGCCTCATCAATGACTAAAAGAGAAAGTGCCTCAGAGCGGCCGGCATCTCCAGACGTTGAAGAGGCTTTTACTTGCGACCCGTTGCTTAATTCAAATGAATTTTTATTATCTACGTCGATACTGGCTAATTGCAGCCACTTTGGCAAATGCTTGATTATTCCTTTAACTTTTCGAACCAAGTTCGCTGCTGTACTTAACTTTGTAGCGACCACAAGAACGTTCTTGTCTCGATGAAAAAGCATCATCCAGGCAATGTATCCAGCCACAATTGTAGAAATGCCAAGCTGGCGAGCCTTGAGGATGACAGTAAAGCGATGATCTTCAAAATTTTCTAGTAATTCTTGCTGGTAGTCGTATGTTTTAAAAGGAATCAGGCCAAGGCCCGGGTGGGGTATCTTGGCATAATTATTTATAAAGTATTGGGAATTTTTACCGCACTTTAAGGCTTCTTTTAGTATCTCTTTTTTTGTTAATTTGTAACTCATTACGCCTTAGCATTTGTTTTTTTAGCACCTTTTTGCGCTTTATTGTTTTTTGCCTTTTTAGTGCCCGGGTATTTATCTTTGCCGATTGCTAGAAACTTTTCTACCGCGGTGCGCAACTTTTCATCCGCTGTGCCACGCTTGTTGTCCTCCATGGCCTCAACATCCCCCATGCCGCCAATTGTATAAACTTTTTTTGCTTGGGCCCACGTGCGAATTTTCGACATATTTTGTACAAAAATATCTGCATCGCCATCGGAGGTTAAAGTTACAGAATTGCCAGTAATTGTTTTGTATTCCTTTTTTAAGAATTTTACAATGTCTTTATAAACGCGCTCGATTTCCTCATCAAGTTTAGAATTGTGATACTCCTTGAGAGACAGTTCGGTCTGATATGTGATAATAAGTTTGGGCCCAACGAACCGGATCTTAAAGCCGTCCATCACTCTCGAATCAAGCACTGCGTCTCCTTCTTCGCGCTTAAGGCCAATCTTTCTAGCTTTGCCATCAGCAGCATATTTTTCATATTGTGCACCATCGTAAGCGTTTGCCGCTGCCTGTGCTAAGCCCTTTACTATGTCATATACAGTTGCCATTTAATTTCTCCTATAAGGTTACGTCGCTGGGTGCGGCCTGTAGTTTAAGTTTTCCATATTTGTGGTCTCCGGTTTTAAACCAAATATGTCCTTCTGCGATTCCAAGAGGAATGATGTCTTTCTCATTCGCGTCCATTGTTACTGTTCTTAGTTGATCAACATCAAACGGATCAATTACGTTATACTCAGGGCCAAGGATCCCAGACAACGCTTCGTGGGTTTCGTCTGTCGTCTCATCGGCACCAGGGCCCTTTGCTGAAACCCATTCTTGGCGGTCGACCCACTCTGGTTGAGAGGTCTCTTCTTGTGCTGCCGGTTCAGCCGGTGCGGGTGGCTCAGCTGGAGATGTGTCGCCAATTCCTGGCGTTTCGATATCGTCTGTGAAGTCGGTCTGTTCATGTAGAAAATATCGTGGATCAATCCGTTTTTTGTTTTTTCTTAGTATTCTTCTTCTCATCATTTGGTCTCCAGCCTTTTAGCCATCTCTCCTCATTAAGCTCAACGTATTGAATATAGCATTTAAAACAACATTCAAACTTATTCATATAAAGATCATCTTTGATCTCAAAAGAGAAGGTCCCGCAAACAGGACATTTCCTCTCATTCTTCTTAGTAATTAGATTCTTTGGAAGGAAAAAGCCGTCTTTCTCAACTTTCTCTTTTTGTTCTCTTTTTTTATGTTCTTCTTTATAAAACTCTTTGAGTTGTTCTAAATATTCTTCTTCTTTTTCGTCTGTCCAAAATGATTTGGGATTGGCAATTGCCTCTTTGCCAAATTTTTTAGCGATGGCTTTTTCAATCTCCGCTATTTTATTAAGGGTTTTTGGTTTCATATTACGATACTACAGTGTATTCAAGGGAGGGGTTAAAATACATTATAACACCACTTAAATCATCGGTTAAACCCAAGCAATGACCAAGCACCCTAGAGGCATTCCCAGAAGTAGAGGGTGCCTCGAATGAATATTGCTGTAATATTGAAGTCCATCCATAAACTGGGTATCCAACATATGCACCGGTACTGATCGGCTGCCAACCGGCGTTTGTGCGGAATTGTCCGATGGGAATTTTTATGACCCCCCTTAAGAGCACACCATTTTTGGCCACCTCGTTCGTTTTGGGGTACGTGTCTCCCAGAGCAATCCCAAGGAGGCGGCCGGAACCCTGGTTGCCATTAGTATCAAAACTGACAATAGTCCAATAGTTGGACGCCGGATATCCGTTGAGATAATAAACGTAATGGGCTGACACTAGGCCTGGGGTCTCTTTCGTGCCGGTGCCCTGATATGATATTATGGAACCGGCATTCGAATGCGGATCGTCGCCGAGCGCTTTTTGCCTCTGAAATGTTTGTTGAATGCCAATCTGCTTGTTGACAACAATATCAGTTACTTGTATACGAGCGAAGTCTCGTAATTGCTTGAGTGAAAACTTTTTAAGGGCATTCGCCATTAGTGCGCTTCCTCTACGGCATAAACAACCGCAATTGTTAATGCAATGCCAGCAAGAACGCCTCCAACCGCCCACCAAGTTGAATAGTTATTTGAGTTTTCAAGGGCTACTTTACTTAATCTATTGATTTCATTATTCTTAATATCAATAATTGCTTTATATTTTTTATCCATTGTATCCAAACTAAGATTCGTGTTGTCCAAAAGCAGCTGCATTCGGAGCCGTTCTTTCTGGACCTCAAAATTAATTCTCATGATGCATTCTTGCGCAGAGAAATCTTTATCAGCAAATATTTTGGCTGCAGCTGCAGTATTTAAAAGCACGCCATTATAAGGAGCTTCTTCCCCTTTTTGTATTCCAGTAACTTTTGGTGTTTCATCTATCTCTGGGTTTGCTGGTGTGTCAGCAAATAAGCACGCTGGGAAAGCCAGCATAGCAATTAATGCCGGTATTATTAATCTCATTTATCCCCTGTATATTTAAATCCAAACCTTTTGCCAATCATCATGGCTAAGGTATCAGGATCATTATAATACTTTTCAACAATTTCTTTAACAGATTTTTTCTTTTTTTCATCCAATTCTTTATTATTTTTAGCAAATTCTTGTTCAAGGCTGGAAACTGTCTTATTATATTCTTCTAGAATCGCGTCTCTTTTTTTAAGCTCCTCTTCATGTGCGTGGTTGATTGCATCGACTTGTGCTTTAAAGCTAG
>Ga0208790_1001413_pt1 | contig 10536 bp, 10 predicted proteins | sample 10_taG_FD_184083 | JGI IMG/M metagenome (GOLD analysis project Ga0208790, IMG submission 184083) | Marine viral communities from the Subarctic Pacific Ocean - 10_ETSP_OMZ_AT15264 metaG (SPAdes) (version 2) | ecosystem: Environmental > Aquatic > Marine > Oceanic | place: Pacific Ocean | collected... | reverse complement strand
ATAGTCCTTTATTAATATGAGTTGCCAAATCAGTCATTCTTGTGCCTAGTCCTGCGGTGAGAATGCAGAACGCTGGCCGCATATGTTCGTGTTCTATTTTTCCATCAGGACGAGAGGAGTCGTCTTCAATTCTTATCACATCATCTATTTCTGGCGTTGAGGCTTCCTGTAATATAACGTCAGTGATCGCTATAACTCGATGTTTTTTGGGCGGACGAACAGAAAAAAAGTCCCCTTTCTTCATTATTGTTTTTTCAACTATGCCGTCATTGTTCTCTAGCCAAACTTCTGCAGTGCCCTCTGCTATATAATTAGTTTCTAGCTTATGATTATGGTATTGATAACTGGTTCTCGAGCCAGCATTAATATAAATTCTTTTATAGCAATATCTTTCATTTAATTCGAGCCAAACTTCTTTGCCCCACGGCTTATGTATAGTTTTTGTCATATTATTTTTTTAAAGATAGGTTTTTTGCGACGTAGGCGAACTTTGTACATATGCATTAATACTTGGTATCGCGGAATATTTTATGTTTTTATTTTTCTTAAGATGGTAATAAAGCAAGGTCTCTGGTCTTATCATATTGTATTGTTTTACCGTGTCATCGAAGACGGAATAAAGTGAAGAGTAGTAGTCTATATTCCTTGAACAAGAAAAAGCCCATACATCGCGGAGGCCAAAGTCGCCAAGCGGAGCAAGCTCCTCTTTTTCCCCTAGGAATCCAGGAATAAAAATAGTGTCACTTTGATTAGTTAGATAATTGTTTAAATTAATGTTATTACCCAAGAAGAGGTCGGACCTGGTCCTGAAGCACATATCGTATAAGCCCCATTCAGCCTCTTCTTTTTTTTTTAGTTGGTTGCACTTAAAAATTTTATAATACATTGCAATAACATGGGAGCCGTCTGACCTCTTTTTTACATGGCCTTTTTTCATGAGACTGGAATGCCTGGATGTGTTCCAGTTTATATTTTTTTCAAAAATTATTTCTTTGGGCTTAAACGTGTTGATAATATCTTCTTTTTCGTCTAGACTTAAGCTCTTTGGGCTATGGTTTTTTCCATCGCTGGTTGGACACTTCCAGTTATCTTCGTTCCAAGTGTGTATAAAAAAATCAAAAGAAAATTTTTCACAATTTGGTTTTATGATCTTTTCAAGTATATTTTGATATCCGAGTTTGTAATTGCGTAAGTGCCCAGAAATGCAGATTGCGGTTTTTTTCATTTTTTATATATATTGGATGATGTTTTTAGGAACGAGTCGAGATCTTCTGGCGTCCCTAACCCCCACATTTTTTCTACATCAAAAATTTTTACTTTTTTATTGTCTGTTATGGCTTCGTTGAATACTGGGCAAACGTAAAACTCGTCTTTTACCCTTCTGTTATGATCAATCATCCTCTGCGCATATTTTACATAATCTGAGCCCTTTTTCCAGAAATAAACTCCAACCGTGGCTGTGTCACTTATTGGTTTTTTTTCTGCAACTTCAGAAACAAAGCCAAAGTCGTCTAATTTTGCATAGCTCCACTTGGGGTGAGCGGATTTAAATGTAAGTATCCCACCGTCTACGGTATCTGCGGTCATTGAATACATAAATTCGTTGCTATTCCATTCAACAAACTGATCCGAATTGGCTATAAGTAGTGGCTGGTCATTGTCAATAAACTCCTTCGCAAGCAGTGTCGTGCAGGCGGCGCCTTCTGTGAGGCCCTCGACTTGAACAATCTTGCAATTTGGGCTAATTAATGATAACGTCTCTTCAAGGTTATATTTTTCATAGTGTGATTTTTGAACTATGAAAATATGCCTCGCCTCAATGTTCAGGTTGTCAACAACCGTTTGAATCATGGGTTTGCCTCCAACGTCAATCAGGGGCTTGGGGAAAGTGAAACCCGCTTGCTCAAACCTTGTGCCAGCGCCAGCCATAGGAATTAACACGTTCATATCTCCGCCCTGCCATTTTGGGCAAACCTCCAGCTTTTGATTGGCTTCGTTTATCGTGTCTATTATTTTATTATAAGATAAATCGTAAGGATCTCTAACCGCGCATAAATAAGCTCCAGAACTAAGGGCTGCTTTTCGCCCTATATGAGAATCTTCTACAATAACCGCTTCCTTGGGGTCAGCTCCAGCCTTAATCATGCATTTTAAATACATTTCAGAGCTTGGTTTGGGCTTGGAAACATCTTGGTTTGAGTAGAAAAAGTCAACATGCTGCAGGAGCCCCTTCTTTAAAAGCATCGTTTTTACTGTTTCTCTTATGGAGTTAGATGCCACGCAGACTGAAAAGCCTTCTTCTTTAAGCCGTTTTAGCATAGAAGAGATTCTTTCGTCCGTTTCAAGCTCTTCGTTAATTATCTTAGATGTATTAAGCTGCTTCCGTTTCCATAATTCTACCGCCTCCTCTTTTGGGAAAAGCTTTTGTTTAATCAGTAAGTCAATTTTTTTCTTTGTTGGTAGTCCGTCGTAACTGGATAAATGCTCTTCCCTGTGGATAACAAACTTTTTATCAAAAGATTCTAATGCCCTGTTAAGCGCGTGGTAATGTAGTTCCCGCGCGTCAACCAATACTCCATCAAGATCAAAAATAATTAACTTAATCATTTTTCATTTTCTGTACATACTGGAAATCTGGCGAATTATAAAATCTCTCTTTGCCTTATTTGCCTTAACTTTATTACTTGCGTCGCCGATTGATTGAACTTCTGGAAAGAATCTATTTATCCAATCAAAGGTCTGGGCGGGGCCAATAACATGTTTCCATTCTTCGTCCTCAAAGCCTCGAGCAGAGGCTGTTTTGGGCGTATCGGTTTCAATTTGTTGAAATTCTGGGTTTGTGGTTACCTTCATCCCAGCTTTGTAGAGATAGAAGCATGGACCCAACATGTTTAAGTGAGCGGAGAAATGACTTGAATCCCAGAAAGGAGTAAGTTCCTCCCTTGAGTTTTTTAAAATTTCGATAGCTTTTCTTGAAACAACAAAGCTGAGGGGGCTAAAGTGGCTAACAATCCCAGAGCGAGTGTTTTTCCCCCCGTTCATATCCCAGACATCGCCCCAGTATGCCGTAGTTAAGCCAATAGAGCTATCTTTCTCCATGCTGGTAGTTGCCCACTCAATAAACTTCCGTGGGTCATTAACTCTGGCGTCATTACAATTGAACCAAATATAATCGTACCCTAAATCAAAACAATGGCCAATTAGGCGGTTTACTCCCCATGAAACTCCCTTGGTTTCTTTTTCGAACAAATTAGAGTATCTTGAGTAATTTTTTGGGTCCGAGCCGTTTTCTAGTATGAATAAATCCTTATCTGTGTCGATAAAGTCTAGAGTTTCCACGAGTTCGCGAATTAAATGTGGAATGTTCCTGTTTAAAATTGTTGTTGCTACTTTAGGCATAGTAATTATTTTTGATATAATATTGGATAATCGGTACAAATTCCATAACAACAAGAGATTGAATTTTGTTTAGGATTGAGGTCTACAATTACAGATTGTTTTGTAACGGGCTTTCCAGGAAAGGTCCAGATATAGCCCTTAGAGGTTATCGTATGATCATCTTGGTCGTGCCAAAAACAATGAATTAATTTATTTGCTAACATTTTTTCTAAAGCCGCTAGGTTTTTCGCATGGCACCATAGCTTTTGGTTTTCTAAAAAACCCTCTTTTATCGCGTAACGTGGCTCGTCGTGGCCGAGAAAAAAGTGATTGTTTATAAACCAAACATCTATTTCACAATCAAGACCTCTCGAAAGCGCGGTTTTTATTTGAGAGGGGTTATTTTCATAGCCAATGTCGGAGCCATCTAAATTTCCTCTGTGCGATATATATATCATTCTAGGTTCAAATAAGCTCTTAATTCTTTTATTTTATTATCTTTCCATTGTATAACGTCTATTCCTTCTAAGTGGATATCGTCTAGGTCTAAAATGAATTCTATAACAGATGTTTGTTGGTCTTCGTCATAAAAAATATTTTTAGCCGAAAAAGAAAGATTCTCGCAAGAGTTAAATATTTTATCAATTTCGTTTCTTATTTCGTTTATATTGTTAAAACTGTTTAAGGGGTCAGTTAAGATTGAATCTGGATGAAATAGCCTCGCTACTTCATCTATTTTTTTCTCGTTAAAAAGTCTAATATATAATTCCGTTAATTCTTTCATGTTAAAATTCTACCAAAAAAATCTAAATATTCTCTGGCAACTTCCTTTGGTTCTTTAGCCGTCGTTGCTTTAGTGGCCAAGTGACCGCTCGCCTTCTCGAGTATTTTGAGAAAATCTGATTCATTTTCAAATAAAAAATCATTATTTTTTACAATTTCTGGATGTCCGCCGCTGTTGAGAGCCATACAGGTTAAGCCGCAGCTTAAGGCTTCGATAAGCGAATTCGAACAAGGGTCGTTCTGGCTAGCAGTAACAAATATATCTGATCGTCTAAGCTTGCTCGCTAAGTCCTCCGACTCTAGCGGTCCCAGGTTTTTAATATTCTTAAAATTGATAGGAGACCTTCCTGCAAAAAAATACTCGTACTTGTTAAAATCTAAATTTTGGTCTAAGTGTCTATAAAAATCAAAGCCTTTTTTCGGGTGATTAGACCATGAGCTGGAAAATAGTTTAATTTTTTCTCTTTTGGGCTTTGGTTCTTGCGGCGGAAAGAATATGCTGTCGTCTGCGCAGTTTTGTATTGTCGTGTGAATCTTGTTGGGCTCTAGTCCCATTTCTAAATTTTTGTTTTTTGACCATTCACTTTGATATATTGTGGCGTCCGCAAAAGTTTCGTTAGCAAAATATACTTGTTGGTCTCTTGCGTCGCTCAAATCATTATAAAGCCGCATTGGTCCGTCAATCCTATGAACAAACTTCGCGCTTGAGAAAGATTTTTTATAAGAAGATACATTTTTTAAAAAATGGTGACTGTTGAATAAAAAAATATCAGCACTATCTGGCGAGTCAGCCAAAGCGCCCTGAAGGGCAAATTGTTTTTTTAGCATTTTCAGGAATTGGTTTCCGCCGCCAGTTGGTTGGTCTAGTAGTTCGAATACAATAAAAATTTTCATAAACTGCTAAAGAAATTATCATAATTTTTTATATGATTTTTAATTTCAAATTTTTTCATTTTGTCTTGGGTTTGTTTTAAGCTGACTTGCATTGGTACTGCAGGATCTTTAGCGTTTACAATGCATTGTTCTGGAAGTGCTTCTCTGGCCATGCCTACATCAGTTGAAATTATGGGAGTGCCGCAAGCAGGAGCTTCAAACAGTGCCTGCGGCCCCCCTTCTTGTCGAGACATAACTGCATATAAATCGCAAACAGAATACAGTTCGTTGAGTTTTTCTGTATCCACGAGCTCAAAGTAAGTATAAGGGATATTGGCTTTTTTAAGCCTGTTGATTAAGTAAGTTCTTCTCCACCCAGCTAACAAAATATGAACTGTGTCGCGGTTGAAGCTGGAAACGTAGTCAAAAAATAAATCTGGGCCTTTTTCTAGTTTAGGGTTGTTTGGGTTTGCTCCTTCAGAGTCTCTTTGGAAAGAGCCGATTACAAAGTCTTGGGGGTTAAAGTGTTCCTTGTATTTTTCTCGTAACAAATCTTTGTCTAAGGCTTTCCAAGTGTCTTGGTTATACCAGTAGCCTATTACCTTGATAGGTTTGTTTGTGAACTTTTGAATAAAGTCTTTCGTTTTGCCGCAAGGAACGTGGTAGGCGTCTACATACTGATCTCTTTCTTTAAAATTTTGTAATCGAGTTTCGTTAAATTTATCTGGAACCTCGTGGTGTATTGTGCATACGACTTTTTTATTTTTAAGTATTTGTAATGGGATTGAATTCCAGGTCCAAGGAGACAAAAGCCAAATAACTTCAGAATTAGTATCGTTAAAGCTAACGTTATGGCTAGAGTAAGTTTTAAATTCCTCGGCAATGCGCTCAACAACCCACTGTTCTTGGGAGGTTATGCATAAAATGTTCATTCTGTTTTTTTGGACACTAAAATTCCATAATCAGCAAAATACAGAAAATCAATTTCTGTTCCAAGGAAACAACTTAAGGCGTGGTCTGGCGTCTCGCATATAGGCTCTTTGTCGTTAAAGCTGGTATTTAGCAGAATAGGAACCCCAGACTTCTCATTCCATTTTGTCAATAGATTATGGTACCATTTATTGTCTTCTTTTGTTACGGTCTGCAGCCTTGCAGTCCTGTCAAAATGTACAATTGCTGGAATTTTTTCGCAGCAGTCTTTTTTGATTTTTGATACAAGGCTCATATACGGACTTTCAACGTCATCCTCGAACCAATCTGAAACATGGCTACGTAAAACTGACGGAGCAAATGGGCGAAACCACTGCCTGTGTTTGACTTTTAAATTGACTTTGTCTTTCATGTCTTGAGATCTTGGGTCTGCTAGGATGCTTCTATTGCCCAAGGCTCTTCTGCCAGATTCAGATCCGCCGTGAAAAACGGAAATTATTTTTTGGTTATACAGTAAGTCAACAATTTTATCGTCGTTGCAGTCTCGATATACGATTTCTTTGTTTGACTTAACGCAATTAAGCACTTGTTCTTTTGTGTATTTTCTACCTAAATAGGGAGTTAGGTTTTTTTCTGTAATTTCTCGTGGGTTATCTAAAACTTGATACCAAACGTATTGCGCGGATCCAATTGCTAATCCGCCATCATGCGGCGTAGCTGTGACGTATATATTCTCTATGTTGGGAAACATTTGTTTAATTTTTCCTACAAATACAGAGTTAAGAACAACTCCTCCTGACAAGCAAAGGTTTTTGTCTTTAGTTGGGTCTATGTATTTTTTTAGCGTTTCCTCTAAGAAAAGCTCTGTCGCTGATTGTAGTCCCGCAGCTAAGTCAAATTTTTCCTGTTCACCGCGGATCGCTATCTGCACCCAAGGGTTAAGATATGGATGAATCGGATTATTGTTTTGGTTTGCTCCTATTGGCTGGTCGTGCGGTTTACGTGACGCTTTAAGTAAATCTTCCGTAAGCATTTTATAAAAATCAGATTTATATTTTTCTGGGTCTCCTAGAGCAGCCATTGCCATAACTGTTCCTGCTTGGTGTCCAGTTGGCCAACCAGATTGTAAATTAAAAATATATCTCGTGCATCTAGTCCAAACTGATCCCACGTTAATTTTTTCAGAAGGCACTATGTCAACTTCTTGTATCTTGTTGTCCTTTCCACGCCAAACTGTAAAAGACGAAGAGAGGTTGTTTTGGTTTTCGATTCCTCCTCCGTCGATAGTTAGTATGAGAGACTCGTTAAACTTGCTTGAGAAAAAAGCGTTTGCTGCATGTGCTTGATGATGGCCAACGGCATGAAATTCTTGATCATTGTCCCAGATTTCATGCATTACTTCATCGAACGACGGATACTGCTGTGCTATTTTGATAGGAAAGCATGTAGCAAAGTGACTTATATCTTTGTGATTGGAAAAATTTTCAACCAAGAGCTTTAGTGAGTCTCCTTTTGGTTCTTTTTCTCTTATAAATCTTTCGTACTCTTCGTGTAGGATTGGTTGGCCGTTTTTTAGTATACAGTAAGAACAATCATGTCCTGACCAGAATCCAGCTATATAAATGTCTTTAGGCATGTCTGTAGTCTATTCTATTGTTTCGTAGTCGTTTTCGCTACAGCTTTCGGGCTTAATCGGGTTTTTGAGCCAGTTGCCATTAACGTCGAGTGGCTTTTTCCATCCAATCGGATTCGCTGCGAACTCAATGCCAAACGGAACGTCTTTGTCTGAGGAAAAGTCTAATGCTTCTTGGTAGCTCCAAATTTTATAATATTTAAAGGTCTCTTTAGGTTCCCAGTATTTTCCGTACCTCTTGTTGCCTCTTATTCTAGCGTTTGTGCCTCTGGGGTCGGTGTATATTGCGGCGGCAACTGGGAAAATAGGCATTGTCAAGTAGGTGCTTTCTTTTCTTTTTCCTAGTATCTTGTCTACCTTTTCTAGCATCTTCGTCTCTGAGTCTCCTCCTCCTTCATGTTTTGAGTTTTTTACGCTCCATGGATATATCTGTTGGATCGTTTCTTTGCTGTACATAACGTCCGCGGCGCCGTGGATTGGGCTAGAGGAGCTACTGTATATAAATTTAAATTCTGTTTGATTTTGCGGAAATAAATAATTTCCCCTGTTTATCCTGATTGTTCTCTGGGCGTCGAGGCTTATGCAACCTATATGCTCTGAGTTTTTTTGAAAAAACTTTATATAGTTTTCGAGCCACCCGCCTTTTACAAAAAATTGCATATCTGATTGTAGTGGAACAATAAAATCTCCGTCTGCTTTCTCGCATATAGTGTTTAATCCCTTAGCAAACTCATTAGAAGGGTCTCTTTCTTTTTCTTGGTGCACTGAGATTCCTCGACTTTTTATTTCTTTTAGATACTCGCTAGTGCCGCTTTCAACCGAAGCATTGTCGATGACAAGTATTTCTTTGTTGGGGTAGTCTTCGGTGCAATATATTAAAGACTCAAGGCAACTTTTTAAATAAAAAAGCCTATTACAGTTCACTAAGCCAAAACTGACTTTAGGTAAATTACTCATTTTTTGATAACCAGTTATCTATAATTTCTGAAAATATAGTTTTTATATTTTTGCTTATATCCCACTCGGGATAGTCTTCTTTAATTTTCGTTAAGTCGCTAAAATAAACAATATGGTCTCCCTCTCTATTCTTTTCTAGTATTTCATATATCATCTTTTTTCCGCTTATGTTTTCAGCAAGTGAAAAACATTCTAAAAGTGAAACTGAATTGTCTTTGCCACCCCCTATGTTGTAGACTGCCGCTGGTTTTGGGTTTTTGATAAAAAGATTTATAAAAGACGCTACGTCCTCTGAGTGGATATTGTCTCTAACTTGTTTTCCTTTGTATCCAAATACTTTATATTTTTGTTCTTTAACATTGCATTTTAACAAATAGCTTAAAAATCCATGTAGCTCTACGCCGCTATGGTTTGGTCCAGTTAAGCAGCCGCCTCTTAAGCAGCAAGTAGGGATTCCAAAATATCTTCCATATTCTTGTGTTAAAATGTCCGACGAAAGCTTAGAGGCTCCGTAAATGGAATGTTTCGACTGGTCTATTGAAAAGTTTTCGTTAATTCCATTTTTATACTTGGGGTCGTCATATTCCCATCTCGTTTCAAGCTCTTTAAGTTTAATTTTGTTTGGCGCATCGCCATAAACTTTGTTTGTGGACATATGGATCATCGGAGAATCTGCGCAATGACTCCTGACCGCTTCTAATATATTTAAAGTGCCGACGGCATTAATTTCAAAATCATCAAACGGAATTTTTGCGGCTAGGTCATGTGACGGCTGTGCGGCAGTGTGGACAATAGCGTTGGGTTTTATTTGTTTAAATAAATTAAGTATTTTTTCTCTATCCCTTATATCACAATCATAATGGTGGAAATTTTTTATTTTCTCTTGTAATTGGGTAGTAATTTTTGAGGTATCCCCACTTTTGCCAAAAAAACATTTTCTTTGATTGTTATCAATGCCGTGAATTTCATAACCAAGCTTTGAGAAAAAACGGCAAACTTCTGAACCAATAAGCCCAGCCGAACCTGTTACTAATAACTTCATTTAATAATATTGTTAATCTTGTTTATAAAAACCGAAGCATACCAATCTTGAGTGTATTTTTGCATAAGCATCCAGCCTCTATAGGAAACTTTTTCAAGTTCTTCTGGATTATCTAAATATTTTTTAAGCTTTTCAATAATTGTTTTGTTGTCGTCTTCGGTATTTATTTCGATTACGAATTTTTTAAAAGTTTCTTGTTCTTCGTCTGGTATGTCTGCTGCAATCGCGGTCCTGCACGCGGGAATTTCTACGTATTTCCCGAATCTGCTTTTAGGCATTCCAGAGCAGGTTACGCAAATCTTAGCTGAGTTAATAGCTTTGGCGAAATCAATAGCATATGTATTTTTGTGGGCGTCTCCCAATATGTATCCTGGATGCTGATAAACGCCAACTTTGTAATCGTCAGACATTTCTGCTAAAACTTCAAGCATCTTCTGTCGCAACGGATAATGTTGACCAAATTTTGTTGTTACGTTAATAGCTCCAACTAATAAAATATCATGAATTTTTGGAAGTTTATAGTCTTTGAAAACAGTTCTCTCTGCGCAATGCGGAATGTTTATAAAATTAACTGGCTTGTGGAATTTTCTGTCTTTCCAGTCTTCCCAGTCGTTTTTATGATGGCAAACAACGATATCTGCGGCTGATTGGTTTATCTCTTTTAGTGTCCACTCGTCATCGTACATTTCATTGTACCTTAAGCATTTTGTGAATTTTGAATCAGTGAATCCTTTAATCTCTAAAGGCTTGTATCCAACAACCAAATCTGGAGAAAAATTGTTTACCTCGAGGTTTTCGTCAACGGTCTTATTGTTGTCCCAGTTTTCCCAGTTCGGGCCAGTCCAGAGAAACGTAGACATTTTTTCTATCGCTTCCATGGAGTGAAAGCGTACTCTGGACATTTTTTTTAAATAATGTTCTTTATCGCAGATATAAGCTA
>Ga0208790_1001411_pt1 | contig 10541 bp, 4 predicted proteins | sample 10_taG_FD_184083 | JGI IMG/M metagenome (GOLD analysis project Ga0208790, IMG submission 184083) | Marine viral communities from the Subarctic Pacific Ocean - 10_ETSP_OMZ_AT15264 metaG (SPAdes) (version 2) | ecosystem: Environmental > Aquatic > Marine > Oceanic | place: Pacific Ocean | collected... | reverse complement strand
GAAAGGCGCGAAGCTGATTGGATGCACACACTCAGCATCACTCATGCCGAACAAAATCAATACAAAGAATTGGTTGACACTGCTCATGTTGGGGCAGGTAACGTTTGGGCAGATGTCCAAGCAAAATACGGAACTGAAGTTAGTAAAGTAATGCAACAATCTGAAGATGATTGGGCTAAATTCTTGTCAGAAAATGCTGGATCTCAACGACTAGCTAGTGGGCAAACAGGTAAGTCTGTTACTAGATTGAAGAATGCATCTATGGCTGAGGTTCTGAGAACTGGTGCACGTAGAGCTTCAGAGCTTACTGATACTAGAGAAAAGTTAACAACTGAAGCTGCTCAAGCTGTTGGCCAAGCACGAGCTGCACAGATGCAAGCCTTTGCTAAGAACTCTATGCAGAAAGTACCTGGCTTAGCACCACCAAAACCTGTCTATCAAAACGTAGCAGCAGCAGCATTTAACGATGCTTTAGGAATTGCAGGGCAAATTGCTACCATTGTTATTGCAGCTAAAGGTAGTGACAGAAGATTGAAAGAAAACATTGAGAAGATTGGGGAATCTATATCTGGTTTAGGTATTTATAAATTCAATTACATTAACCAAGCTAAACAGTACATTGGCGCTATGGCTGATGAAGTCCTTAAGGTTGTACCTGAGGCTGTTGTTACTATGGAGAATGGATTCATGGGTGTTCGTTATGACTTGATTGATGTTAACTTTAAGGAGGTAGTTTAATGACAAATATACATTCTAAGAGAATTACATTAGAAAGTGTAAATGACATAACAAATTGGGTAGAGCCTTTAGCGAAAGTTTATGAAAGACAAATAAATCAAATAGATCGTCAACATGGGTATTTAAGAGAACGAGATAAACAAGCTGAAGAAGCTGACCCAGGTGTAGTAGCATTAGATACATTTAAGAATATCTTAGATTTTGGTGGAAAAGCCGCTTCATTATATCAAGCACATAAACAAGCACAAGTAAAAAAAGATGCAGTTTATAAGGCAACTTTCGCAGATAGAACAACTTCTGTAGGGTTAGATTTATTTAACAGGAGTGCTGAACTTAAACATAAAAGGGATACGTATAGACAACAAAAGAATGAGATTGAAGCTGATAAAGCTCAAAAACAATTAGATATCCTTATCCAAGAAGCTAATGAAAAAGGTCTTCCTGATGTTGCACATGAAATAGAAAAAGCAAGTCCAAGCAATGTTATACTTCAGAATCAAGTCATTGCAGCTTACATGTTAGCTAAAGAAGGTAATGAAAAAAAAGTATTACTTTCAGGCAAAATTAATAATGACACTTATGCAAAGCTGAATAGTATAGATCAAGCAAAAGTTATCAATAAAGCTATATTAAAAGAATTAGATTATCTACAACTTAGTGATGAAGCTAAGGCAGAATTGCTATCAGATGGATTGCAAAGATCAAATCAAACTACAAAAGGTATTAACGCAGTAAGAGTAAGACAAGCTGTTGCTAATACACAGGATGGGCAATTCGCAGCTGCTTTTAATGCAGTCAAGGTTAGTGATAATCCTAGCTTAGTAGGTGATGTAATGAGCAATCAATTGAAAAAGATTGCTCTTAGATTACCTAAAATTACAAATGCTAGTGGAAAGAAGGTTCTTGATTATGGCCAAGCAAAGGATAGATTATTTAAAAGTTTAGAACGATTAGCATATGATGGTGAATTAAGTACACCTGTACTTACTAATTATCTTGATTATATAACAGAGAATCCCGCAGCTGTAGGTAATAAATCTACAACTGAATTACTTTTAGGTAAAGATAAAGTCAATAAATTAGTCTCTGCTTCTCGTGTAGGTGATACTAGATATCTAGGTGTACAAAGAGGTAAGGCAGCAGAAAAGTATAATGATCTTTATCAGAGAAAACTTAGAGGTGAAGATGTTAGTACTGAATATGACTTACTTCAAGCTGGAGGACTTTTAACAGATAAACAAGAAACAGAGTTTGAAAAAATAAAGGTTAAAGCACAATCCCAAAGTGTATTTAAACAAGAATCTGCAAGAGCAAATCGTCTCTTATCTATAGGACTGAACGGTGTAACACAAGCTGATATAGATGGATACGAAAATACAGACGTTAACAATGCACTGCAACTACAATTTGATAGGAAGAAAGAATCGGAAATATATCATGGTAATGATGAGGGTAGTATGATATCAATAATAGGAAAGGACCAAACTACTGTACCATGGGGACCAGGGTCAGACCTTACACCACTTGGTCAGGGTATAAGTAATGAACTAGATCAAAAAGGAGCAGCATATAAACTTGAGTTATGGAATAAACAATACGATGAAAACGGTGTCAAGTCTAAACCTAATGATCAAATTGGTATTCTGGTAAAAGCTTATAAAGAAGCATTATACAAAAAAGAAGGTGGTGGAATACCTAATGGAAAAGGTAGATATTCTTTTAATACTGATACTGGCACCTTCTCTAATATGGCTTCAGCTGCAATAACAGAAAAAAGAGCATTAAGTATAGCTCATCATACATTCGAAACACATGGTGAACAATGGAAGGCACGTATACAAGCAGATGCAACTACGTTTAGGAAATCTGATGGAACTATTGATTGGAAGGAATATGCTAACTCAGGCCGAGCTTTTACAGAAGATGATCTTGTTGCAATGAAGTTAACAGGTGACCTTACGGAGAAAATGTTATATACAATGGGTTATGCAAATACCACTTTTGAGTCATTATTGAACGGATCAATTGCAAGGATAAAACAAGCTAATCCTGGATTTACACAGCGTTGGGGTTTTACTAAATTTGAACGACCTCCTAGTGACGTTATATTGGAACAATTTGATAAGCTTCTAAAAAAACTCAACGTGCAGGTGGATAGTAAAGGAAAAGAGGTTAGTGGAACAAAAGAATATTATCTAGCAAAAGACTTACAGTATTTATTAAAAATAAAACGTTGGGTTAATCTTACACCAAATCAAAAGAATAGAGTACTAAAGACTTTTCATATGAACAGAGCAAAAGAAGGATCCATAACTAGTGAAGGAAGGGATGATAGATTGGAGTATAAAGCAAGAAACATCGGTACCTAATTTTAATTACTTATGGAAAATGAAACAGAACTAGAATCCTTAGATGAGACTCTAGATGAATTACAAGATCCTCTTGGACCTCTCATTGACACAGTCAATCAATCTGAAGAGGTTCCAGTAGAAGGCGAACGTCCACAAATGGAACTACCTTGGGGTGGTACTAGGGACGCACCAAGACCTGGTGTAGGTGGTTTTGTACAAGATGTAGCTGAAGGTACTTACGAAGATCTAGCACCTTATGTCGGTGTCTCAGATACAGTTATAGATGCTATTAACTTTGTAACTCCAGGTAACATACCTGATATACCTAAGCTACCTGAGTATGAAAGCAATGCTTCTACAGCTCTACGTAATATCTCTGGATTGGTAATCCCTTCATTAGGTTTACGGGGGATGTTATTGAAAAGTGGTGCTAAAACACATGCTGCAGCCACAGCCCCTAAGTTTTTACAAAGCCTTGGTAACAGTAAATCATTCTCATACTTTGCTAAATTTGGTGCTGATATAGGCACTGCTGGTTTAGTAGATTATGTAGCTGAACAAAACCAACGAGATGATAACCTTGCTGGTACTTTAAAGCAGTATTGGCCAAAGACATTTCAATGGATACCAAATAGTATAGCAACAAATGATGATGATAGTGCTGGAGAGAAACGTGCCAAGAACGTTAATGAAGGTGCTATCTTTGGAATGTTATCAAGTGTTGTAGAAGGCGTAGCATACCTAACCGGAGCAGGTAGAAGTATGTCAAGAACCGCTAAATTTGTACCAGCTAAAGAAGGTGGTGGAGATGTTAAAGCACTAACACAAGATAAATTCAGCGATACTGTATTCTCTGATAATCCTGTAGAAGATACAGCACTGAGAAATTATGCTAGAAAAGAAGATGAGCTTAACCAACTATCTGAGTACTATTTAAGTAAAGGAGAAGAGCCTCCTAATTGGCCAGAGTTTGATGAAACTGAAACACTAGTACGTACACGAGATGCTGATGGTGTAGCAGGTGCAGCTGCTGATGCTGCTCAAATACAAAACAACATCCAAAGTGGATGGGGTAGGCTTGGTAATTTACTGAACGAAGCTGCCCGTAAAGAAGGTATTGAAATACAAAACTTAACTAACAGAACATTAGTAAGTCAAGTAACAGATGAACTTAAGAGAGTAGGTAGATTTAGTAAGACCTTACGATCTGGTAAACGTATCACTGAAAGAATCATTGAAGATGCTGCTAGAAATTTAGCAGCTACATTACTACATCCACGTGTAGATACTGATGATATTCTAGGACTCTTAGATGAATTCAAGAGATCCGTAGAAGGTTCAGCAGTGAGGATAGCAGGTAAGAAAGGTATCAGTTCGGCTGTTAAACAGTTAAAGGCACAAATGCTAGACTTAGATGTCCATAAAGCAAGAGCTTATCTTGTAACATCTGAAGCCGGACAAGTTGCTGACTTTGCTGAAGGAGCAAGGTTGATGGAAGATAATGAGTCAGTTCTCAGAACCATTGATTTAATGGCAGATAGGTTAGAAGTATTACAAGTAGAGAAAGGGTTAGCTAATTTTGAAGCAAACTCCATGTTGTCTCACATGAACACTTGGAACAAAGCTGTAGAAACTGGTGATGTTCGAATCATGGACGCCACAGCTGATACTATTCTTGCTAATACAAACGATAGACTTACTGAGATTATACCTAAAGCTAAAGCTTGGACTGAAACTCTTAAAGCTGTATCTAGAGAAAACCCTCAATTCCTTAGACCTTTTCTATTGGCTAATGAATTTACAGATGGTAATGTAGATTCTATGTACAAGTTACACCAATGGGCAGGTGATAATTTAGGTGTATTCAGAAAGGCTATCTACGATGCTAACCCTGATGTACCGTCTATCATCAATAAAGCAATGTGGAGTAATCTATTTAACTCTGCACTATCCGCATTTAGTACACCTACAAAAGCAATGGTAGGTAACCTAACAGGTTTACTTGGTAGAGGATCTGCTACTGTCTTCGGTGCAGTACTGAATGGTGATTTAAATAGAGCTAATAAAGCTATGGTAGCTCATTTTTCATTAGATGATACTTTAATGAAAGCGTTTGATCATATGAGATTGGTATTCAGAAAAGCCTCTAATAATCCTAAAGAAGTTAGTTATGTAATGCGTGGTGATATTGCAATTAGAGAAGAAAAAGGATTGAATACATTAAGAGCTTATGCAGATGCTTCAGAACAAGAAGGTGAATTAGGTGCTAAGATGTTACTTAGTGTTTATGAAGACTTAGATGCCTTATCAGTCGATCCTGTACTTAGGTTTGGAGGTAACTCCATGACAGCACTTGATGGATTCGCTAAATCAGTCGTAGCTAATACAGAAGCTAAGTATATTGGTCTTAATAAATTAGTTCAATCTGGTGAAGAAATTACTCCTCACAAATTAAAATCAGTTTCTGAAGAAATATATAATAAATGGTTTGATTCAAATGGGATGATTAGTAACGATACTGTTGATGCTATTACAAGTGAGATAGCATTAAATGCTGATTCCCCTATTGTTGAAGGTATAAATCAATTTATTAAACGATTCCCCGCTGCTAGAGCATTCATCTGGTTCCCTAGAACTACTGCAAATGTTATAGATACATTCGGTAAGTGGAGTCCAGCTGGTGTATTATCTTCTGATTATCAAAAACTATGGGGACCACTAGGCAGAAAGACCACTAATCAATTTACAATAGAAGAGATTTCAGACTTTTTAACTAGTAAAGGTAGGCCAGTAGATGAATTTGCCATGGAAACTTTTGAAATGCTAAGGCATGAAATTAAAGGTAAAGCTGCTTTAGGTAGTTTATTTGTAACAGCTACTGGCTTCTCAGCTATAAATGGACGCTGTACTGGTACAGGGCATTACGATACATCTAGACAAAGATTAAGAATTAAGAGTGGTTGGAAGCCTAAGACTTGTCAAATACCTGGTACTGATAAAGTAGCTAGTTATGAGTGGATGGGTCCATTGGGTGATTGGTTAGCTTTAACTGTTGATGTTGTAGATAATTTTGATAACTTAACAACTAGTATGCAAGAAGATATGTTTAATAAACTATCATTTATTCTAGGCTCAGCTGTTACTAATAGATCTATCCTTTCTCAATTAGAACCATTACACGATGTATTGCAAGGTAATGGAGCAGCAGCTGCTAGGTTTGCAACTAGTTTTGGTAATAATTTAGTGCCATTAGGTAGTTTAAGGAACGAATTCGGTAAAATAATGTACCCTCAATTACGTCAACTACGTAATGAATTTGGGGAATTACTTAGAAATAGAAATGCTTATTTAGATGCTATTGATCCTCAACGTGCATTGCCTCCTTTAGTTGATCCTATAGATGGTAAGCCAGTAGGTTATCAAGAGAACTTTGCCCTTAGAATATTTAATAGAGGCCCACTTAAAATACATGATAGGCCATCTAAAGAACGTCAATTCCTTATTGATATTGAGTTCAATAGTTCTCCTACTATGAATTTAAGCCAACATGGTGTTGTATTAGAAACACATGAAATTGCAGCTATTAATAGTAAAATAGGAGAACAAGGATATTACCGTGAACAGATTCGTAGTATCATGAAAGAGGCAGATAAACTTGAATATCAAGGGCATAGAGGTTTTGTTAATATTTTACGTGCTCAAAGACGAGGTTTAATTTCTTCTGAAATTCTAGACTCATCAAAATTTGCAAATATATATTCTCAACTTACTTTAGCTTATTCACGATCAAAAACATTTGCTGAAAATTCTTTATCTGAACCTATGAGATCTGCTATCAGACAACGTGAATACGAGAAAATTAACTCAGAATATAACCAACAAACTGGTAATCTAGATCAACTCTATGAGGATGCCGGATTAAACGAAACCTTAAACATACCTAAATAACAATGGCAACAACTGAAAAATATTATGACGGGGATGGGAGTAATCAGACATTTGCCATTCCTGCTTCCATCCCTTTCCTTGATACAACTGATATCAAAGTACAAGTCGGTTCTTTAAAAGTAGCTGACGGTACTAATTCAGCTGGACAAACTCTGACGCATGGAATTGCGACCGCTGAGTTCCCTAATGATACTGATTTAAAAGTTAGAATCAGTACTGTATTAAAGACTTTAAATACAGATTACACCTTAAGTGCAGATAAAACAGTAATCACATTTACTGATGCTGTGCCTTCTGCTACTGGTAACATTCGTGTTTGTACCAATGGTTCAACTCAAAACCAAGGAACTGATTATACAATCAATGCTTCTAATGAAGTAGCATTTACCACAGCTCCTGCTAATACTAAGTCAGTAAGAATCTATAGAGAAACAGATTTAGAGAATTTAAAAGGTGGTGAGTTTGCACCCGGTACTGCTATTACAGCAGCACAATTAAATGATAATGCTAAGCAAGCTTTATATGCTGCCCAAGAATTCCCAGCTAACTTTGGGGATGCTCGGAACTATGGTTGGAATATACCACCTGCTACTAAAAATGATATACAAGTAATTAGTGATACTGATTGGAAGATTGTTGATGGTGCTGTAACAGGAGATATGTTACAAGACGATTCAGTTTCAACTGATAAGATCCAAGACTTAGCTGTAACAACAGATAAAATAGCTAATAATGCGGTTACTGCTGCTAAGATACCTGATGGAAGCATATCACATATTAAACTAGGTAGTGATACAAATATCTATAGAGCATATGCTTCTGTTAGAGATTATGGAGCGAAAGGTGATAATTCTACAGATGATACAGCAGCTATTAAAAATGCTATAGCAGCTCAGGATGGACAAACACTAGATAATAATGTACTATATTTCCCAGCTGGTATTTATATAGTTACTGAACCTATAATCATACCCTCTAATACTTATCTACAAGGTGCAGGTATGCATCGTACTATTATTAAGATGAGTTCTACTGTTGGTAGAGCTACTGCTTTATGTGTTGTAGGTAATCCTGATAGTCAAGTAGTTAATGTAACAATTAATGATCTTCGATTTGATGGTAATTCTGCTAGATGGCATGGTTACAATGTTTCTACAGGTACTCCTAATGTAAATAGTAATAATACTGAATATGTAAATTATACAGGTGTTTATGGAGCTAGTGTAACAAGTGGTGCTACTTATACACAATCTGGTAAAATTGTCACTGTTACAAAGACTAATCATGGATTAGAACATGGTGCATATGTAACAATTATTAGTGCAGATAATGATACAAGTAGTATTGTTAATGCTGATCATGCTACAAACCCAATGTGGGAAGTAATACAAGAAACTACTAATACATTTAAACTTCTTGTTTCATCTTCTCAAACTATTAGCTCTAACGCTATAACATATAAAGAATGTATTGAAGGAGCTGATGGAAAAGGATTATTTATACATAATTCTTGGAATGTACATTTAAATAGAGTAGCTGTTTATGACGCACCTGATCATAATTTTGATATTTCAGCAACTGCTACTCATGGAAATCCTGTAAATACAGCAAATGGTGATTCATATGATGAAGATGAAGAAGGATACTATATGCAAGCAGCTCTATGGCATGAAAGATACTGTGAAAATATTTATTTAAACCACTGTCATTCCAAAGGAGCTGGTGATGATAATTTCACTACTCACTTCTCAAGGAATATTTTCTTTAATGATTGTTATTCTGAATATCCACGTGGTGGTAAATCTACTAGTTCAAACACTAACTGTTATGAAATAGATGATGGTTCGAGTAATGTTACTATAAGTAATTGCCAAGCTAGAGGCGGTAATGATGCTTTAGAAATCAAAGCTCATGGATATGCACCAGCACCATTTAATATATTTGTCAATGGATTCACTGCTATAAACTCAACAAAAGGTATTTCATTACACCACAGTAATTGGTATATAAATACTGATAAATCTGATGTAGCTTGGAAAGCGTTTGGAGGTAGTTACTCAGCAACTTATGCTGAAACTTCTACAAGTGCACCATCTGAGTTACGATATAGTGCTCAACCAAAGCTAAGTGATAATGGATATAGTTTATACGCACGTAACGTTCAATTATCTAATATAAGAATTATTGCATTATGTGATCGGACTTTATTCAAACAAGATGGCAGTGGAAATGATGATTCTGTAGTAGTAGAACCAGAACATGCAATACAAATAACTGGTTATCGAGGTGTTACTGTAAATAATTTAAGTATATATGAAGGGCTACCAGATAGAAAGTATGGTTCATCTGCGGTTGATGGGGGAGATGCTATTCCATTTGCCTACGAAGATGCTGATATTGCTTCATCTACTAGTGATGCATTGATTATGTTACGGCGTAGTTGTCGTGATATTACATTTAATAATACACTTGTACATGGATACTGGAATCAATTTGCTAGAGCTGTATGGATTAGAAGACGTACCGATGATAATGATGAAGAACAAAATAATGGTGGTATCATGTTCAATGGATATACATGTATAGATGGGCCGTTGGTAGCTTTTGAAGGTGATGGAGCTGATGAAACATATTGGGGTACATTAACTGGTTATAATATTAATCAGACTCAACAAATACCAACATCATCTGGTGAAGATCCTGGTATAGGAAGTCATTATCGTGATGATAGTAAAAAAGCTATTGATGTTAATAGTGATTTATTCCAATTAGGTAGTGGTACAGTAATGGGTTATCCTGATGATAGATCGATAGATTATAAAAATTGGGATCCACATGTAATGGGGTTAGGTGCTAGTGATAAAACTGATACATTATCCGCAACAGATACTCATGCTTATTATGAACGTATAGGTAATTTAGTTTTCTGTAGTTGTAAACTCACAAATATAGATGATACCTCTGATGGTGATCATACTGGTGATTTATGTGTAACATTACCATTTGAACCAGCTTTCGATGATCAAGTCGGTACTGCTGTATTTGATGATGTAGATACTCAAGATACTAATGGTGGTGATGATGTTCAAAATATAGTCGCTATTGCAAAGAATGATTCTTGTTACACATCAGGCGGTGTAGCTCAGAAAGGATATGTTAAATTTAGAGCAACTTTAGATGATGATTCTCATAGAGATATAGATACAGATGATTTAAAAGATAATAGTAATGGAATCTGGTTCCAAATAACATATTTCGCAGAACCTAATGCAATCCCTAATAAATAAATTATGAGCCCAACATATCCTGAATCCCTAAGTATCAATGATGGTAGATACTCAGGTGACAATGTCGATGAGACAAAATCAGAACCATCGCTAACCTTAACTGTGCAAGAACTAAGTGCAGAGGTTGAAACACTCAAAGCAAAAGTTGAAACACTGGAGGCAAGTTAATGCCAAGCTACCCTCAGGCCATGGATATCCACGCCGGTAGGTATTCAGG